>Ga0137418_10001290_pt1 | contig 22983 bp, 21 predicted proteins | sample CZODoug3_1_2_16f_FD_122242 | JGI IMG/M metagenome (GOLD analysis project Ga0137418, IMG submission 122242) | Vadose zone soil fungal communities from Angelo Coast Range Reserve, California, USA - CZODoug3_1_2_16fungal (Hybrid Assembly) | ecosystem: Environmental > Terrestrial > Soil > Vadose...
CGGACGTCGCGATGCACATACGCCCCGCAACGTACAGAAGGATCCGGAAAGTAGCCTCGCGTGGACCATAAAGGACGAGGTCGTGCGCCGCGGCCGGGTCTATTACGGGAAGTTGCGCGGCAATCGGTCCATCTTTGTGGCGCGAAGACTCGTGCCGTATTTCAACGCGCTTGCGGGCAGCCATCGCGCCCGTCTGCAGCCCGGCCTTTCTGAGGACGCGCAGAGCATCCTCAAGGTCCTGCGTAAGGAATGGGAGATGGCATCGCGAGACTTACGACGCGCAAGCGGAATACACGACCGCTATTTATTTAACAAGGCGATCGACGAATTGCAGAAAGCATTCAAGGTGATACCTAGCGAGATAGTTTATGATCCGGTGTTCACCTACATCTGGTCGTTGGCGGAAGCGAGATTCCAGGATGAATTGAAAGCAAAAGTCAGCAGGGAACAGGCGCTTACCGAAGTAGCGCGCGCCTATCTTTCGACTGCCGGCATGACGCTTCGCGGGGAGTTGGCCCGAGTAACGGGATTGTCGAATCCCGATGCGGGTCTTGGCAACTGGGCACTGGTCGGTGAAGATTTTGCCAGCCGTCTGGCGCCTGGTGTTTATCGGCTCAAAGAATTGCAAGTTTAGTCATTGGCCTTGCGATTCTACTTGTGATTTCCTGGACCCGAGTTAAGGGCTTGTTCCAGGTTGACCTCACGTATAGTTTCCTGTTCCAGACTAAGCATTTCGAGCGCGAGTGGAAACTGTTGCTGAGCTGCGGCCAGGCGCCGAAGCATCAGCTCAGTCTCGCTCTCGCTTAACGAGCGGTTGGCCGCGGCCTCAATCGTTTGCAGACGCGCCTTGGCTTCAGACAGACGAGCTGTTGCTTCACTGCGAATCAGATCAAATCGTTGACGATCAGCATTTAAATCGTTTAGCAGCGCGCCCGTATCTATTCCGACCAGATTTCGAGTGCGGTTTAGCTGACGCTCAACTTTCAAGATTGCGCCGCGAGACCTGGCAACAATCCTGGTTGCGGTCAAACGCGCGGCCAATGTTTCGCAATAGGCGTCAGCCAGCAGCGGATTTTTTTGTTTCAGCTCTCCCCAAACATTTCGCTCCTCTGACGAAAGCTCCGCAGAAAACCATGGCACCTCACTCGCAGTGATTCCGTCTGTCGCCAGGCGGTCACGGAGTCGGGCCTGCCAACGGCGCCGGTAAAGCAAGAGAAGAATTAGCAGAACTAAACCGACAACTAATCCGGCTCCCAGCGAAACAAAGGAGAGAAGCAAATAGATTGCTGCTGAATCCGTGGTCGCGGATGCTGCGAATAGCAACAGAAAAACTATCGGCAGCGGAAGCGTCGCGAGAACGAAGGACAGCCACGGCGTCCAGGCCAGTAAATGTGCCGTTCTTTCATCGCTGCGCTTGAGCTTTCCTAGACTGGACTGGTTCATACTGCGCCTTCCATCGGATCTTAGCCCTGATGCCTTTGACACACCAGTTTCAAACTCTATGACAAGCGTCCCCTGGCAGATACTTGTATAATGCCTCATCGCGCGAAGCTAAGGAGATCCTATGAAGCGAGTGAAAAACGGGAGAATAACGAGTGCTTGTATTGCTACGACCTTTTCTATAGTTCTTCCGTTCGCCGCCGTTAATGGAACTTTGGCCCAGTCAACCGGATCAACGGGTGTGTCTGCTCGACCAGTGACTATTCCCGTGACTATTCGAGTCAAAGGACGTGTACCGCCAGAGTCGGAGTTGCGACCGGTAGATTTCACGATAAGTGAAGATGGAGAGCCGCAAACAATTCTTTCGATAAGGGCGATGGGTAACAACTCGCCTATCAACTTGCTCGTATTGATCCAGGATGACGTTGTGTCGTCTGTCGCGCTCGAGATAAAGCCGCTCGCTGAGTTCATAACGAAATTGCCGCGAGGATCCCGCGTGTCGGTCGGCTATCTGCGCACAGGCAGTTTACAGATCCGTCAAAAGTTTACTTCTGATTTAGAAAAAGCCGCTCGCTCGCTCCGGTCGCCGCTTGGTGTAGCGATCGCAGCACCTTACAACCCGTATGTAGAGCTTGTCGACGCGCTTAAGCGTTTTGATTCTCAGCCCGCAGGTCGACGTGCAGTGTTGATGGTGTCTGACGGTGTCGATGTTTCGCGCGGCTTTGATTCCAGTTTTCAAAGTGTGGATCTGGATCGGGCGATCAGTGAAGCACAGCGACGAGCTGTTGCAGTTTACGCGTTTTTCGCGCCAACCGTGGCAGCGGCTGGAAATGGAAGCCTGATACCAAACGGACAAAGCCTGCTGCAAAAGCTTTCGGATCAAACGGGAGGGCACGCATTCTTCCAGGGCTTTAGTGCGCCCACAAGTTTTGATCCGTTCATTAGGGAACTGAGCGCAGCATTAGACAGGCAAATAGCGCTGACCTATCTATCGACGCACCCGAAAAAGGGGTTCCATCGCATCAAGATTGTTTCGTTGACACCGGATGTGGAACTGAATTATCCAACAGGCTATAAGCGCTGAGGCTCAGAGCTTTCGCTATTGCACTATTGCGGGCAGGAGCGAACCACGTCGATCGGTAGCGGTGGCCCAACCATCGGCCAATCTACCAATCATTCCGTGAAAATGAATTTCGCCGTCTGAAAGCACCACTACCACGTCGCCGGCCTGATAGCGAGAATCTTCCAGCTGGAAGCGAACGACTGTGGCCTGGCCGTTCTGCTGCTCCAGTGTTTCATAGGAAAACGTGTCAGCATCGACTACGTAAGTTTGCGAATTGTTTGCGACCTTCTGCTCGTCTGGCACATTAGTCTCCTCAATGTAATGGCTGTCTCACTCGAAGGGGATTAGCTATGTTCTTATGTTGGCGCCGAGCACCATTATTGAGGCAAACGCGATGATCGGCAAGCGAGCCTTCCAACAGCCGCTTGCTCGCAGCAAGGCTGTCGATCTGAACCGGGCACTGTAGGGGTCTCAAAACTAACAGGCAGGAAACGTGATGGATCTGAATGACATAATCGAACGCCTGGCGGCGAACGCTGGGATATTCAAGGGTCTGACAAAGGACATAAATACTGAGTTAGCAATCTGGAAGCCAGCGCCTGACAAGTGGTCCATTCTCGAAGTCGTGAATCATCTTTACGACGAGGAGAGAGAAGACTTTCGGCAGCGGCTTGAATTGGTTTTGAAGGATCCTGCTTTGGTTTGGCCACCGATTGCACCGCAGGAATGGGTAACGACCCGTGCTTACGGTGAGCGCGATTTGGACGAATCGCTTGACAACTTTCTAAGCGAGCGTCGGAAATCATTAGCGTGGCTGCGGAGCTTGCGGTCGCCTAACCTGGAAAGCCGTCACGAACGTGAAGCCGGGTCGCTTAGGGCCGGAGATCTTCTGGCGTCGTGGTTGGCTCATGACTTCCTTCACATCCGACAAATAACCCGGCTTCACTGGCAATACCTGACGGCAACCGCGAACCCATTCGAGACGGAATATGCCGGCCCATGGCGGGAATCATAGCCGGCCGCGAAAAACTGGATCTTCTTTAACGGAGGTACTAATGCATCACCTCGTTATCAATCTACCCCGATTGTGTGTTGTTAACATTCTCTTGCTGGCAGTCATTCTCGCGTTGTTCTCTGGATGCACAACCGTTCACCAGGCGCATTCAAACCTACAACTGGACCATAGCCATTCGGATCCCACTGCGCCGACCGAGAACCAGGACTGGGCCAAACAGCAACTAGTGAAATCGCCGCGTCATCAGGAATGGGTCAAGGTCAAGTACAAACCTGCAAACGCCAGCACGGAACGTGAGGTAAATGCATTCGTCGTTTATCCGGAAGTAAAAACGAAAGCGACCGCCGTGCTTGTAATTCATGAAATTTTTGGTATGAGCGATTGGGTGCAAAGCCTAACTGACCAACTTGCAGAATCAGGCTACATAGCCATCGCGCCTGATCTGCTTTCAGGCCTGGGACCAAACAAGGGCGGTACCAGCGACCTTTCTACGGTGGGCAGCAGTGCGATCGGTACAGCCATACAGTCCTTGCCTCCTGATCAGATAACGGGCGATCTCAACGCTGTGGCCGATTATGTTGTTGCGCTGCCATCGGCTAACGGCAAGCTCGCGGTCGCAGGCTTTTGCTGGGGCGGCGCACAGACATTTCGTTTTGCGACTAACCGGCCCAACCTTAAAGCCGCATTTGTTTTTTATGGCGCGCCACCGATGACCGGTTCGCAAGGCAATCAGGTTATTGACAAAGCCGCGTTGGCTCGAATTAGCTGCCCGGTCTACGGCTTCTATGCCGAGAACGACATGCGCATAAATGCGACGCTGCCTTCCACGATTGAAGCAATGAAGGGACTAAACAAGACCTATGAGGCGGTAACCTATCCCGGGGCTGGTCACGGCTTCATGCGCGCCGGAGAAGATCCAAACGACAAGAATCCCGCGAACAAGAAGGCGCAAGAAGATGCGTGGAAGCGCTGGCGGGAATTTCTCAGTCGCCTATGAGCTTGGCTCTATGTCTTTACCTGGGAGGATCGATTCCGAGAAACTGAGATATTCGCGCGATCGTTTTCTGCGGTTGTTCTTCCTGGGGAATGTGTCCGCACTCTTCGAATACGTCTAAGACAGAATTGGGAAGCGCCTGGCTGAGAAGTTCGCCAACTTTCAACGGAATGATTCTGTCATGTCGTCCCCAAAGAATCAGAGTGGGGGTCGAAACGTTCTCAAACTTCGCGACAAGTTCGTCAGCGTCGGAAGGAATGCATTGCCGCGCCGTCTCCAGCAATGCAGTGCGCGTTCCCGGATCGACAAGAGGCGCAGCATAGGCGTCAATCTGTTCTTCGCTGATTTTGCCTTTGTCATAGTAAGCAAAGTTCAGCACAAATTTTGCGGTAGGTCTCGCCGGCAGCAAGAAGGTCATTGCCTTACCCAGGAAGGTCCGCATTAGTTTTACGTATCCCGGCAAGTACTCTTTGTGAGCGCCAGCGTCGATCAGCACTAACTTCGAAAGCCGCGAAGGGTGACTCTCCTCAAGTCGCATAGCGAGAAGTAAAGCCAGGGCTCCACCATAAGAGTTTCCGATTAATGTTAGTTTCCGCCAATCATTTTTGAGAATCAGTTCGAAAACTGCGTCGGCGTGATCATGCAGGGAATAGCGGTGATCTTCTGGTTTCGCCGACCTGCCGAACCCTTTCAAATCAACAAGAATTAGTTTGTGATGTTTGGAAAGAGGTTCGATAAAGTACCGCCATGTGAATGTGTTGGCGCCGAGGCCGTGCAGGCAAAGTATCGGATCACCGTGGCCGTATTCTTCTTTGTAAAGATATGTCGAGACCATGGGGATCCATTTTGAGCGCATTAGATTGCGCGTGACGTTGAGTTTTGTGGATTACGGTTCGGAAGTAGGGAAGGAACTGAGAGTTTTTTGTGGGGCGGCTAGTGGGACTCGAACCCACGACCTCTTGATCCACAATCAAGCGTTCTAACCGACTGAACTATAGCCGCCACAATCAACACTCAAATTTCGAAAATGCCCCTGGCAGGACTCGAACCTGCGGCCCTCTGCTTAGCTTCCAGCATCAAGTTTCCCTGACCGCCCGTTCACACAGGTTTGCTGGCTGGACTATATCTTGGACATCCCAGTCCCGGCCCGTATAGTCTCTGAGGATCCCAAGACAGTTCAAATTACCTGAAAAGGTTTCCTGCGGATTACCCAATCCTCCCGGGTTGTTACTCAGCTTGCGAGTACCGGAGGCTCTAAGGGCGTCCCCGCATATGGGGCCGTCCACTTAATGAGTTCTTTGAAACGATTCCTCATTAAGGCTCCTACAAGGCAGATGCTCTATCCGCTGAGCTACAGGGGCACATGCCTGGCGCCGGGATGTTAGCACGGGGATGACAGTCATGGTCAATCGTCCAAAATTAAAGAGACCGCCAAAAGAACAGGCGATCTCTCTAAAGTTAGATTGGACTACGGATCAGGCTGCTTGCGTTTGTTCCGTCGTCTCAGCAAAAACTCTACGGCCGTTTATCGCATCATCGATGATTTCACGCACGGCAGAAGTGTCAGGGTTTACGTCCATGCGATCGCAGGCGCGCAAATGACGGAGAATTCCCTCCGTAGCGATTTCCGCAGCGACCCCAACCAGTTTCGAATAACGTCTCGCTTGAATATGATCTATTCTCAGAATCCGCTCGTCGAGCGGCAAATGTCTATCAAAAGTCACGATTACCTTTTCCCCTCCAAAACCGCCCGCGCGGTCAATTTTTAATTGCGAATCTTAGATGCCTTTGCTGCCCCTCAGGATGCAGATCGCTTGCAATTTGAAACAATTTCACTCCCGGAAGAGTTCCTCTTCCCATCAGCGACGATTTTGGGGGTGCAGCAAAACAACAGATTATAGCGGAGGACGCTCTCCATTACCAGACTTTTTTCGTGTTTCCGCAACTACTCTAAGAGGGGCACTTAGGGAATAACTTCAGGTTGTTTACAACACTTGCGCAAAAACCTCATGCTACCGAGTCAAAACGTAAGCGCCGCCCCATGCTCACTCAAGATGAACCAACGGGCGACGCTTGTGCTTTTGTCCTCGATAGCGAGGACCAAACTTACATTATTTTCGTGGTAAGACCGTGTCTTTCATGCCTTTGCCGACGCGGAACTTTAGGGTTGTTTTCGCGGGAATTTGGATTGTTTCTCCCGTTGCCGGGTTTCGACCTTCTCGCGCTTTCCTTTCGGACTTCACAAGCTTGCCGAAGCCGGGAAGTACGAATTCACCATTGGACTTAACTTCGCGGGAAGCCAGGTTGTAGAGTTCATCAAAAAACTCTTTTACCTGCGCACGTTTCATTCCCGTCTTTTCGGCGAAATAGTTGAAGACTTCCGACTGAGTCATGCGCTTTCTGCCTGTCGCGGCTTTGGTCGCCATAGTCTGGTGTGACACCTCCGATGAAACTTAAATTGAAAAGCTGGTCAGGCACTCATATATCACACTCAAGCACCAATGTCTGCAAGAAATCTCGATTTCAGGCGGGTTTTTGAAAAATATTTGCCGGTTTTGCCCGTGAGGGTTTGAAGCTTGTCTCGGATCGCGAGCTCGGCACTGGCACGTCCGGTTGATGGCCTAAAGGAGTGAACTATTTATATGCACTTTTCCTTTTTGGCCCCCTTCTGGCCAATGTCTGATTCGCACGTCTAAGGACATCGCCCGGCTGACAAGCAAGCGCCTGACAGATCTTCTCAAGCGTTTCGAAGTTAATGCCAAGTGCTTTACGCTTTTTCAAGCGCCACAATGTCGTGTGGCTGATGCCCGTCTCTTTGGCCAACCAATAAAAAGTCCGGCCCTGCTTCTTTAGTAACCTATCTATCTGGACTTCAATCATGCTTCAGGAGAGGATTCGAACCTCCGACCTCTCGGTCCCAAACTAAGGGCTCGGAAAAAATCTAAGCTGTCCGAAACCAATCTTGAGGTGATCGCGCGCTTAGAAGCATGCGCAACTGTTATCCACCTCATCGCGCCGCTAACTGCGTTCGACGTTGCGGGAGGCGTCTGCCAATTCTCCGCACTTCTCCCCGGCAATAGTCATTTGAAGAAACACTCATCGATAACTTTAGTAGTCGCATACCCTGAATCTCAGCGTTGAATTCCCTCTCAGCCAAAGCCCTTGCTTCTTTCTTCCAAAGCTCGACCCTTCCAGGGTTTTCTACGCATTAGCGAATTGCCGCGGCAATCCCATCCGGCTTGCAATTAACATAGTTGATGCGGATTCGATGCCGCTTCAAAAAGGGACCAAGAACGTGGCTTGGGGGACACATTGCCGACAGGCCTGCTGCCATGTATTCAAAGAACTTTAACTCACCATAAATCGCCCATTTCCGTTTGTTGGGCAAACCATAACAACTCCAACATCACAACGTTTGCTTACTTGCCATCCAAAGCTGTTCCTCTAGAAGACTCTACACAAAACCTTAGGATGAAGCTTTGTCCGCCTTGATTCGACACCACCTGGCGTTCAAGGCTCAGAAGAGTAACCAGCCAACTGGAAATCTCCCCGCCAATCCTGCCAGCAATCGAATCGCCCTCTCAGGGGCGGAACCACTAGTAGTAACTCACCGCGGACGCGCCAGAGTGCAATAAGTCTTTCTAACACTTCGAAGTCTTTCTAAGATTTCGGTTTAAAAAAAGTTTAATTCCTCAAGAATTTCTCAACCATCTCGTAGACACTTACGTCTAGCAAATCGCGTTCGAGTTATTCTGAAATGGAGATCTAAGAACCAATGGTTTTTAATCAGATTGTCGGAAAAAGTCTTAACAGAAAAATGATTTTTTTAGCATCATCGAAAAGCATTTCCGGAATTATATTGCGGGTCAGTCATCCATTAGTCAACGGGGTGATACACGGAACACCCCCACCCGCAAAAAGCCTTTCGCGACTTTACCCAGGAAGTTGCCCTAGGAATTAGGAGTTAACTCTGGAATGTATGAGTTAACGATCAATCAGATTTCGGAAGCGTAATCAATGAGGCTGATAACTATGACCCGACGTCTTGCAGAAGATGATCAAACTCGATTTACGCTACGGTGATCTCCCTAGTCCGGAACCTCGCTACAGAATGCTTTGACAGAAAAAGCGGTGGCTTGTTTTCTCTAGTTGATTAGAAGCTTCCGCGACGGTTCCTTGGTGGCGCCGCTCCTAAAAGCTGCCGAAGGAAATTGCGATGTCGCCCGACGACAATCATCGCTCTCGCTGCAACACTCTCGTAAGAACCCTATTGTGTGGACTGCTCCTCATTATTATAGGAGTGGGTGTTTGTTGGGCAGTTGCAGCACAGGGTGGTCCGTCTACGACAGGGCAATGGTCGTCCGTCCAAGCCTGGCCCTACAGAGCTATTCACGCGCAGTTGCTGCCGACGGGAAAGGTCTTGTTTTGGGATTCGTACGAAAATGCCGACTTCCCACAGCTGTGGGATCCCGCCACCGCAACTGTTAGTCCTGCCGCACGGGCCGGCTACAACATTTTTTGCACCAGCTTCGCATTTCTTCCCGATGGACGACTGCTGATTGTGGGAGGACATCTCTCCGATAACGTGGGTCTGTCGTACAGCTCCATCTATAATCCTTTCAACAACACTTGGACTCGCGTCGCCGACATGAACGCGGGACGTTGGTATCCGACCACTGCGACGCTGGCCAATGGCGACGTGCTCGCTCTCTCAGGGATGACAGACACAACGGTGGGGATGAATCTGTTACCACAGGTGTGGCAAACAGCGAGCAGCTCCTGGCGAAGCCTCACGAACGCCCAACTTCAATTAACTTATTACCCGTATATGTTCCTGGAGCCGAATGGCAAGGTCTTCAATGCCGGGCCGAACCAAACCACGCGCTACCTGGACACGTCGGGAAGTGGCACCTGGACCGTAGTGGGAAACAACAACTACGGCTCGCGCAACTGGGGGTCGGCTGTAATGTACGAACCCGGAAAGGTGCTTATTGCGGGCGGCATACGAGGAGATTTTTATGGTTCAGCGTCGGCGGTAGCCCCAACTGCAACCGCCGAAGCAATTGATCTGAATGCGCCTTCCCCCTCGTGGCAGTACGTGGCCTCGATGGCCTTTCCGCGAAAGCATCATAACCTGACGCTGCTGCCCGACGGCAAAGTGCTGGTTACTGGGGGTAGCAGCGGGAGCGAGGATACGAATAGCAACTCAGGGAACCCCGCCTACGCCGCGGAAATGTGGAATCCGGTGACGAACAGTTGGACCACTTTGGCCAGTAATACGGTCTACCGCGGATATCACGCTACGGCGCTTCTTTTGCCCGATGGTCGAGTGGTATCCGCCGGAGGTGATAACGGTGGCGCGAGTGCTGAAGTGTATTCTCCGCCGTACCTGTTCCAGGGGGCGCGGCCAACGATCACCGCCGCTCCTGCGAACGTGGGCTACAGCCAGACTTTCTTCGCAGGAACACCAGACGCGAGCATTACCAAGGTCACTCTATTACCGCTTTCCGCGGTCACCCACACAAATAACATGGGACAGCGCATTAATACGTTGAGCTTTTCGCCGACCACTGGAGGTCTGAACGTCACGGTGCCTTCGAGCGCGAATCAATGTCCGCCGGGGTACTACATGCTGTTCATCTTGAACGGTACCGGCGTCCCCTCCGTGGCCAAAATTATCCGTATCGACAGTGCTGCACCGACGCCACCGGCGGCGCCCTCTAACCTGACGGCAACAGCTGCATCGAGCAGTCAGATCAATCTGTCGTGGACAGACAACTCCAACAACGAAGACGGCTTCCGGATCGAGCGATGTCAGGGCGTCGGTTGCGCGAACTTCGCCGAGATCACCACGGTGGGCGCAAACGCGACGAGTTACTCAAACACGGGCCTCACCGCTTCGACAGCCTACCAGTACCGTGTGCGGGCCTATAGCAGCCCTGGCAACTCTGCTTATTCCAACATCGCAAGTGCGACGACACTCGCGACCGCCGTAACACCGGCTCCTCCGTCGAACCTGACGGCAACGGCCATATCAGGCAGCCAGATCGATCTGGTCTGGACAGACAATTCGAACAACGAGATCGGCTTCAAAATCGAACGCTCCCTCGAAGGGACTCTCTTCTCGCAGATTGCAACGGTCGGCGGGAATGTCACCACATATTCGGACAGTAATCTTTTGCCTGGGATTACTTATTACTACCGAGTGCGTGCCTACAATGGTACTGGAGATTCGGCGTATTCCAACACTGCCAATGCCACTACGTTCCTATTACCACCACCTCTGGCCCCGCCCTCTAACCTGACAGCAACATCAGTCTCAAGCAGCCAGATCAATTTGTCGTGGACAGACAACTCCAGTAATGAAACCGGATTCCAGATTGCACGGTCGACAGATGGGTTGGTCTGGTTGCCTATTGGAACTACGGCGGCGAATGTCGTCTCATACAACGACACAGGGCTTTCGTCGTCCACGCTATACTATTATCGAGTGCGCGCGAAAAGCGCGACCGGAGATAGCGCAGACTCCAACACAGCGAGCGCTATTACGCAAAGTAGTGGCGGCTCGGCCAGTCCATTCACAGATGATTTCAACGACAACTTGCGCTCCCCGAATTGGGTCCTGGGCATGATTGCGGCTCCTGGTAATTACGATCCCTCCGTGACTGTAGCGGAAACCAATCAACGTTTAGAAATAACCCCACGTGCCAACTGGGGCGCGAACGCCTATAACGGGTACCTTACAGCCTCCTCATATGACTTCACCGGCTTGCAGGTAGCGGTCAATTTAGTTCAAGCACCTAATGGAAATCATGCAGAAGCAGTTTTGACTGTCGGTATCGACGTGAACAATCGCTACATCATCGGTTTCAGGGGCGGCCAAATATATTTTACTAACGTCCTGAACGGAGGTTGGACTGAAACATCCCAAATTTACGATGCCCTGGTCCATAAGTATTTACGAATCAGGCACAACGCGAGTAACGACACAATCAACTTCGAGACAAGTGCCGACGGCCTATTTTGGACCTTGCGAAGGAGCATCCCACGCAACTTTACGATCACAAACATCAAAATTGATGTGGTTGCCGGGTCAAACGGTCCAGCGCCTTCACCCGGTGTGGCGATCTTTGATGATTTCCGGCTGGAGACTAGCCTGCCGCCGCTCGCCCGCGCGATAGGTACTTCAACCAGCGAAAGTCAGTTCGCGGCCGGTTTCGCTTACTTGCGTGAAACTATCTTTCCCTCCGGTCTTTATCAGGGGAAGACATGTAAGCCAATGGAGCAATAACCTTGCGTCACCACGTTCACTTCCGTATTTTGGTGCTATCCGAAGCCCACAGTATTAACGAACTGGGATTAATAGCAGCTTCGATTGTTGCCGGCGAACAAGCCCGAGCAATTGCCGAACAGCAAAAGCTGAAATGAACCCACACCCCTTATGAAGCTACTGCAACGAATGATGACGCGGTCAGTCGTGGTCCTTTTGGTCCTGGTGGTCGCTGGCATGGCACCTTCGGCCGTAGCCCAGGAAGGCAGTGTCGCTCCATCAGCTGCCGGCGCGCCTTCGGTGGTTTACTCATGTCCAATGCATCCAGATGTGAGGTCCGACAAGCCGGGCGTTTGCTTCAAGTGTGGGATGACACTCGTGGGCACCACTGCGCCGCTGGAAGTGATTGAATACGGCCTCACGTTGGAAACGATCCCCACAGTAGTGGAAGCCGGGGAGGAAGCAACGTTACGGTTTCACATCCTTCATCCGAAGACTGGCGAGCAGATCAAGGCGTTCAACATTATTCACGAGATGCCCTTTCATTTGTTCATTGTCAGCAAGGATCTGGAATACTATGAACATATTCATCCGACCCAGGATCCGGACGGCAGTTTCAGGATCAATGTGAAACTACCCAAACCCGGGCACTACGAAGTCTATTCTGACTTCTTTCCTGTCGGTGGCACTGCGCAAGTGATTCACCGAAGTCTCAGCGTGACTGGCGAGAACGACGCGCATGGTGCGCACAATCTGCACAGCAGTGAACATCAATTCTTACAAACTTCTCTTGTGCCGGATAGCTCTCTTATCAAGTCGACAAATGGTATTCGTTTCGAATTGAAACTTGAACCGGCCCAACCTGTTGCTGGTCAGCCCATGCTCCTAAAGTATTACCTGGTTGACGATGAGACCGGTCTGCCCGTTAAGGATTTACAACCATATCTCGGCGCTTGGGGTCATACCGTAACGATCAGGGAAGGGGCGACCGATTTTTTGCATTCGCATTCGACGAAATTGATCCCCGCCGGAGTTGATCGCGCCAAACTACTGAGCGGTCCCCGGATTTCATTTAATACTTTCTTCGCTCGGCCCGGACATTATCGGATCTGGTCACAGTTTCAACGCAAAGATAAAGTGATCACAGTTTCTTTCACCGTTTACGTTTCGCGGCTAGACCGACTTGCCAGGTGGGACGGAAGCGGTTGGTCCTCTTTAGTGGGCAATCCCATTAACGGTTTAGACGGGCCCGTACGGGCGTTAGCAGTGAGCGGAACCGATCTCTATCTGGGCGGTGACTTCACTAAGATAGACGGTATACGTGCAAATCGGGTCGCCAGATGGAATGGGCATACCTGGTCAGATTTGCAGGGCGGCGTTAATGGAAACGTTTGGGCTATAGCCGTCCGCGGAAACAATGTATATGTAGGCGGCGACTTCACTTTGGCGGGCGGTAAAAGTGCGAATGGAATCGCCAAATGGGACGGCCACAATTGGTCAGCTTTGGGGACTGGAATCAATGGCCGCAAAGATGCTTTCGCTTCACCGGCGGTTTATGCGTTAGCAACGAGCGGCAACGATCTGTATGTAGGTGGCCGGTTCGCCAGAGCTGGGGATATTTTGGCGAATGGTATCGCTAAATGGGATGGCCATACGTGGGCACCGTTGGGAAGCGGTGTGCGGACCGGCACTTATGAAGGTGTTGTCAGAGCATTGGCGATTCGAGGGCAGGATCTTTATGCCGGCGGTCAATTTATCGATGCCGGTGGTGTGATTGCCTACAACATCGCCAGGTGGAGCGGCCGTCGTTGGTCAGCTTTGGGAACTGGTATCAGGGGCAACCTGGAAGAGGTGCTGGCGCTTGGCGTAAGCGGAAGCGACGTATACGCAGGCGGCATATTTATTATGGCGGGAGGGCAGCATGCATCTAACATCGCGAAATGGAACGGTAGCAACTGGTCACCATTGGCTATTCAACCTTTTGATGGAGTGCGGAAGATAGTGGTGAACGGTAGCACTGTATATGTCGGTGGCAGTTCTTTTACGCTTCCGACAGGAGTGGTAACAAAAGGGGTTGCTAAGTGGGAGGGCAGAAATTGGACTGGTGTGGGCAGCGGCCTTGGTAATGGCGCGTATGCGGGACCTGTTATGGCAATAGCGATAAGGGGAAACAATCTCTATATCGGCGGCGACTCTTTCGTCATACCAGAGTGAGGTCGGCGATCAAGCGAGTTGCTCAGGAAATTCTGGCGGCGTTCGGGTTCCGTCCGGTATGAAAGTAGTGCCCTGGCTATGAAACCGTGCATTGTCGAAATACTTGAACTCATTCCACACTGACGCGGAGCTCACGTCCGACGTACGTCTCGTGGCTCCCACTTTTGTTCCGCCGCCCACGGTCATGTCGTCTCAGCCTCTTGCAAAACGCACGGGTCGGATGCCTCGTTCCGGTGAAAACGCGTCGTCCAGTTCACGAGTGGCCTGATGACGCCCCCGATAGGTCCGGTGAAATCACCGCGGGCCGAGTCTCCCTCGAAGCTGTCGATGACACTGAAGGCGACGGCGTCCCGCTGGTGCACATGAAGCGCGATGATCGGGACGTGAGAAGAGATGTTGGTGTCCACGATAAGACTACCCTCGGCTAGGAAGTTTCCGGGGATCCACGCGGTGCTCACATACTGACCAATAGCCCGAGGCCAGCGCCTCCACTCCTCATCCGTATCCTGAACGTAGAAGCTACGAGACCGCTTTAGGTTGCGTCGAATTTAGAGTCCATGAAGTCCACGCGAGAAAATGCCCAGTTGGTGGTGTCCAAGTCCTGACCAGTTATTCCAATTGCTGTGGGCCCTTGTCGTAACTACTTCCCGCCTTCGCAGTGAATCGACAAGGTGACTTTTCATTTGAGCTAGGGCACAATATCAATTGAACTCTCGGCTGCGTTTTGTCTCGCCTAATGTTGATCTGTGCAGACCCCCATTGCTCGTAGACGGGGCTGCACAGGAAATTCAAAAACCGTGCTGACCAGTGATTTTGCGCATTGATAGTGCATGAATTCTACGAACTCAAGTGAGTACCTAATTGCATCATGAGCTTAGGAGATTGCAAGCTGATCGAGATGCCCAAGATCGCAGATCCTCGGGGCAACCTGACTTTCATCGAAGGGCAGAATCACATTCCGTTTGAAATCAAGCGAGTGTTCTACCTCTACGATGTCCCGGGAGGTGCCACGAGGGGTGGGCACGGACACAAAGCGCTGGAGCAATTTATGATTGCCATGTCAGGAAGTTTTGACGTGAAACTGGACGACGGCTTCAAGAAGAAGAAATACCATTTGAATCGTTCCTATTATGGTCTTTACATCGCATCTATGGTGTGGCGCGAAATGGACAACTTTTCCTCGGGCTCAGTCTGCATGGTGCTCGCCTCCGATGATTTTCAGGAGTCGGATTACTTCCGGGACTATGACCAGTTCTTGCTGGCGGCAAGAAAAAGAAAATGAGTATCCCCGATCTACGTGCGACTGGTTTCGCCTCTGACAACTATGACCCGGATGACTACATCCTGGACTATGACGAATGCTTGAAGCTGATTGGAAAGGAATGACCGCTACCTTTCTGTTGGATCTTAAAATGCCGCCGCGATGAACGTTCCCTTTCTCGACTTAAAAGCCGAATACGCTGAGCTTAAGAGCGATCTGGACGCCGCCATACAAAGGGTTCTCGCTTCGGGGTGGTACATTCTGGGTGCCGAACTCGAGGCTTTTGAAAAGGCCTTTGCAGCTTATTGTGCCGTGAGTCACTGCGTGGGAGTTGGTAATGGACTGGACGCTCTTCACTTGATTCTTCGGGCTCTCGAGATTGGCTTTGGAGATGAAGTTATAGTCCCGGCGAATACTTACATCGCTACCTGGCTGGCCGTTTCTTATTCGGGCGCCACACCCGTTCCGGTCGAACCAGAGGAAAGAACCTACAATATTGATCCGTCACGGATTGAGGAGGCGATTACCTCTAAGACCAAAGCCATAATCGCGGTTCATCTTTACGGTCAGCCTGCCGATATGGATGCAATCAATGAAATCGCGGCGCGCCACGGGCTGAAGGTAATCGAAGACGCGGCGCAGGCGCATGGAGCCCGTTATAAGGGTAGGCGAGCAGGTAGCCTGGCAGACGCAGCCGGATTTAGCTTTTATCCCAGCAAGAATCTTGGGGCAGTGGGCGACGGTGGCGCGGTCGTAACCAACGAGGCAGAATTGGCCGAGAAGGTGAGAATGCTGCGCAGCTATGGTTCGCCCGTGAAGTACCACCACGAAGTTAAGGGATTCAACTCACGTTTGGATGAACTGCAAGCGGCTCTGCTCAACGTGAAACTGCATCGTTTGGATGAATTGAATGAGCGCCGCAGAGGCATCGCTGATTATTATCTCGAAAGCTTAAAGGACATGTCCGATCTCGTGCTGCCCTATGTACCCGAATCAATGCAACCCGTATGGCATCTGTTCGTAATTCGCCATCCCAACCGCGATAAGCTGCAAAAGTATCTCTCAACCACAGGTATTGGGACTTTGATTCATTATCCCCTGCCACCATACTCGCAGAATGCGTATGCCAGTCAACGCTATTCGACCTTGAGTTACCCGCTTAGCACGAAAATTGCAGATGAGGTTCTGAGCATCCCCATGGGACCATATCTCTCTATGGAAGAAGCCCGATACGTCACATCACGGATGCTAAATTTCACGGGATAGCGCATGGGTGTTGAATCCAATCAGAACCCTGCGAGTTCGCTTTTCAGTTATTGTTAGGTCCTTTAACTTACATGACCTGCAAGCCCAAAGTTAGCATATGTATTCCTTCTTACAATCACGCGCGTTTTCTTCCCGCTGCGATTGAAAGTGCTCTGGCCCAGACTCACAAGAATATCGAAATTGTCATTGTTGACGATGGCTCGACCGACAACAGTTTGAAGATCGCCGGAAGCTACGCCTCGAAATATCCGTCGATTGTCTTTTTGCACACTCATCCAGGTCACTGTAATCGCGGTATCTCAGCAACGATGAACCTGGCAGCTCAAAAATCCACGGGTGAATACTGGTCGACGATAGGATCAGACGACGTTCTCTACTCAAATAAAACAGAACGACAGGTGGCATATTTGGATAAACATCCGAACGTCGCTTGGGTTTATAGCTGTGTACAGCACATCTATATTTTAGAAAGAGAATGAAGGTAATGAACCATTTCTTCCTTAAGAACTGTAACGACATTTACGAAGAACTGCTGAGACTGCTTCATAAGCTAAAGGAGAAAGAGGACGCGGAAGCTGTACTAAGTTGGATACAGATAATGGCAGACTGGGCTTGGCGCAACCACTGCGGACGCTATGCTGACGGTAACATAGAGAATATTGCACTTGAAATCGGGGGAAATCTGGAAAAATTAATGAATGACAGAAATTCGGAAGGCGTTGCTTCTAACCTCCCGAAAGTATTAAATGAGTATCGAAGAAAAGTGCTTCACATTGCGACTACTTTTTACCCCGTTGGTGGGCACCCCAGGATAATCTCTAACTGGATTAGAAACGATCCCGATAGTTGTCATTCTTTATTGCTCACTAATCTAGCGGGTTACCAAATTCCCACATGGCTGTGTACAGCGGTTAGCAAAAATGGGGGCGCTTTGATCACGTTCTCTTCCGAGGCAAGTTTGTTATCGAAAGCATGGTGGCTGAGGGAGATCGTTCAGTCGTCTGTGGATCTAATTGTTTTGCATCATCACCCGAATGATATCGTCCCAATCGTCGCTTTTGCGTCAAAACAATGCCCGCCCGTCGCTGTCCTAAATCATGCGGATCATGTTTTTTGGTTAGGGAGTTCTATAGCCGATACCGTTGTAAACATTCGGGCCTCCGGTAAGAGATTAGCTGAGAAAAGGCGTTATGCGGCACAAAGTTTTGTCCTTCCAATTCCTTTAGATAGCGGTCCGTTGACGGTAACTCGGGGAGAAGCTCGCCAACACCTAAACATACTAGATGGGCAAGTGATGCTATTAAGCATAGGCTCAGCATATAAATACACGCCTTCAGATACCCATAACTTTTATAAAACGGCCGTTAAAATATTGAATCAAAATCCCGCAGCTCATCTGTACCTGATCGGCGTGGAATGGAGTGAGGACGTTAAATACCTAGGCGAGGCCAAGCACGATCGTTTGCACCTCCTAGGCGTCATTGAGAACCACTATTTGTATCGAATCGCAGCTGATATTTATTTGGAAAGCTATCCATTTGGTTCCTTGACTGCGCTTTTGGAAGCGGCTTTGGTAGGCACTTGTCCCGTTCTAGCGCTTGCCCCTACATCCCAAGTCATGGCATCTGATGATTTAGCGCTCGCAGACATTATTGGCAATGCTACAAGCGAAGACAGTTATATTGAAAAAGTCGAATCCTTAATTCGAATCCCAGACAAAAGGGAACAGATAGGAAATGAGATTAAAGAGAGGGTAATTGCATATCACTCAGGACAGAAATGGAATGGCTACCTACAAGAAGTTTATCAGTACTTAAGAGACAAGCCTCATGAGCCGCACCGAATTCCGAATTCTACTTGCTTGGAAACAAAAGACGATTTGAGTTTGAGCGGATTTCATTTAGCTCTTTGTGGTGATCGACCAAGACTGCTAGACGTGGGTCGTCGGGCATTCCCTAACATCACACTTAAAGAGATAATGAAATTATTTATCGTATCGCTGAAGATGCGTCATACCAAAGTATCTTACACTCATCTATACCGCTATTGGTGGCGAGAATTGTTCAAGCTTGGAATTCTACGCAGTATGCGCCACCAATACATTGTGTCGGCACTCTTGCGCAAAATACCGGCTTTGCGATTACCACATGCTTAAGGAGGAGTCAACCTGAAAGAGTCGTCTATTTTTCGTTGCCTCCGTCTCTTGGTTTTGCAAAGCCCTCAACCACTAGATGGGTTCCTGCTTCTTCTCCGACGCTGGGGCATCACATCGTGTGAGGTTCCTTCCGGCGACTGTCATTCTGCGTAGCTTGCAATCCAGTTGGCTTTAAACTCCAGGGCCGCTCTACTTTTTCTCCATGTCTCCTTCGTCATTTGCTGTTCAATGGCATCGTACCAAACGCCGTCGAAATTGAAATGTCTTGGAAGCTTCGCGTGCGTCGCCAGTCCAATGGACTTATGGAAAAGCACAACTTGAGCGTTTTTGATCGCGGTGCGGCAGTAGACCATATCCAGCCCTAACACATCAAAGGCAGCCCGATAGATAAGAATGGCGCTTTCAAAAGCTCCTTTAGAACCCGGAAGAAGAACCCAGCGTCCCCACTCGGCGCACCTTTTGGCCGAGTCTAAATCGTAAATGGCAACCGCGCCTTCAGCCTCCCGGTACTCTTTCCGTTCGAGTATGAAATAGTAATCACCAGGCCGCTCAAAGTAACTCTTCAACCACTCTTCCTGATCGGCGATACGCGGTGACGTGGGGTGGATAAAGCCGCTCCTTTGTGGGTCGGTCCGCAACTGCACAATAAACGGGCCGTCCTCGCTTGTCACCGGGCGCAACCGGTAATGCTTACCTTCAACAATGATATCGTGTTGCAACTCACACCACAGGCACGCAAGAATTCTGCTACACATTCTACAACTAACACCGTCTGCGGTCGCGCAGCCCAAGAGAGTAGTCAGTCTTGTGACCATGATCCAGGGAGTGGGCCATGAATAATTCCCAGACGCGCCGGTCTTCTATTTCGACGGAGGATTCCGGACTCTTTAGGTAATTCGCGAGCTTGGTATATGCTAAACCCTGGTTCAAAATTCCTTGTTTTGGAGGCCTACGTCATGGAAGTTGCCCCTCCGGTGAACAGGCAAGATATATTGCGGCTAATATATATGACCATTGACGAGATCAATGAAACTCTGCCGGAAGATCGTCAATTAGAGAAGTCCGTTGGAACGCATTTAATCGGTCGGGGAGGAAAGCTGGATTCGTTGGGGCTTGTCAACTTTATCATCCTGCTCGAACAGCGCCTTGCCGACGAGTTCCGCCTGGCCGTTACACTCGCAGACGAGAAAGCGGTGTCTCGCGTCAACAGCCCATTCCGCACAGTAGAAAACCTCACGGATTACGTACTGGAAATTCTCGAAGGCACAGAATAATGGCTAACCGCCAGGTCATGATCATCACGGGCAGTCGCAAGGGAATTGGACGGTTTCTTGCTGAGCATTACCTTCAAAATAACTACGATGTAGTGGGCTGCAGCCGAACTCCTTCAGACCTGCAATTAGAAGGGTACCAACATTATTGTCTTGATGTCGCGGATGAGCCCGCGGTTAAGCAAATGTTCCTCGAGATTTCGCAGAAATATGGCCGCGTAGACGTGCTCATTAATAACGCAGGCGTCGCCTCGATGAACCACTCGCTACTAACGCCTGTTTCCACTGCGCAGAAACTCGTGAATACAAATATCCTCGGTACTTTCTTGTTCTGCCGCGAGGCAGCAAAGCTGATGCAACGCCAACGGGTCGGAAGGATTGTAAACTTTACGACGGTCGCCACGGCGCTAAACCTGGAGGGCGAAGCGATCTACGCCGCAACAAAGGCCGCGGTGGAGAGTCTGACGCGCGTCCTGGCACGGGAATTTGCGCAATGGAACATCACCGTCAACGCTGTCGGCCCGACCCCGGTTAAAACCGATCTGACTCGCTCAGTGCCTCAGGAAAAGTTGGATGCATTAGTCGACCGTCAGGCGATTCGGAGGTTCAGCGAATTTCCCGACATCCAAAACGTAATTGATTTCTTCCTTAGGCCGGAAAGCGATTTCGTGACCGGACAGATCATTTACCTGGGAGGCATATAGGTGTCAGTTGATTTCCTGCTCCGCACCCTTCGAGACCATGCCGACCAGGACGCTGTCATATGGCAGGACAATACTTACAGCTACAGATGGCTGCTCGATAGGATTGATTACTGGCGTATCGCCCTTAGGCAGAATGAGATTGCCGCCGGCACGGTTGTGATCCTCGAAGCCGACTTCTCACCGAACGCTATCGCGCTATTCCTGGCGCTCGTTGAATCGGCATGCATTTTGGTTCCTCTGACCCCCGCAGTGGGTGCCAAGCGGGATGAATTCGTGCAGATCGCTGAAGGCGAGGCTTGTATCACCCTGGACGAACATGACCACGCTGACATCACACGGCTGGGACGGGTAGCATCTCATGATCTGTTAGCGAAGCTTCGCTTGCTAAACCACGCCGGACTAATACTTTTCTCTTCCGGCTCGACCGGTCAGAGCAAAGCAGCCCTCCATGACATGGTGTTCCTGTTGGAGAAATTTAAGGTGCCCCGCCACCGATTACGAACTATCTCTTTCTTGCTCTACGACCACATTGGCGGCATTAACACCATGCTCTACACACTTTGCAACGGCGGCTGCCTTGTGACTGTCCGGGATCGCTCGCCTGACAGTGTTTTGAGTACCATTGATACTTACCGCGTAGAGTTGCTCCCAACCTCGCCGACCTTCATTAATTTGATACTCATTAGCGAAGCCTACAAACGATACCAGCTCGACTCTTTGCAGACACTAACTTACGGTACGGAACCCATGCCGGAAAGCACTCTGCGGCGCTTTCACCAACTCTTCCCCCGTATCCGCCTGGTGCAGACGTACGGCCTCTCCGAAGTCGGCATCCTCCGCTCGAAGTCGAAGAGTGCAGACTCACTCTGGGTCAAAGTCGGCGGCGAAGGGTTCGAGACGCGCGTAATCGATGGCATTCTGCACGTCAGGGCGATGTCTGCAATGCTCGGTTATCTCAATGCCCCAAGCCCCTTCACAGAAGATGGATGGATGAATACGGGGGATCGCGTTGAGGTTGATGGGGAGTATGTGCGCTTCCTGGGCAGGCAGTCGGAGATCATCAATGTCGGTGGGGAGAAGGTCTACCCAGCGGAAGTCGAGAGTGTCATCCAGGAGTTGGACAATGTTGCAGAGGTTACAGTGTTTGGTGAAAAGAACCCAATTACAGGTAATATCGTTTGCTCCGTGGTCACTCTGGCACGCGATGAAGATCACAGATCGTTCGTCAAGCGACTAAAAAAATTTTGTGGGGAACGTCTGCAAAACTACAAGGTGCCGGTAAAGGTGTTCATCAGCAACGAGGAGCTGCACAGTGCCAGATTCAAGAAGGTCAGGAATTTTGATGCTTAATTTCAACCTTCAACTCAGTTACTTACTCTGGGCCAAAGCCAACAACCTGTCATGGAAAGGGGATTCGTACCACGCTAAGGTCTTGAAAAAGTAGTTCAAAGGAAAAGTTTTGTACAAGATCACTCCTTTCTAGATTTGAAGTTCAAGCATTCTCAACGCTTATGGAAGAGCTCGATCGCACGGCCATAAGGGTGAAAACACGTTCACAAATCGGCCACATAAGAAGAACGGCCGCTGTAAATGCGGCCGTGCGTCGTTGGTTTAATGGTCGGGGCGAGAGGATTCGAACCTCCGACCTCTCGGTCCCAAACTAAGGGTTCGGCAAAAACTTAAGTTCTTGCCTTTTCAAAAGTTGCAGCCACTAAAGATTTCTTAGGGTTTTTACATTCCGTCTCATCCGCCACGGTTCAGTATACGTCGTGTGCTGAGAATTCTGGCCACAAATTGGCCACACGAAAAAACCAGCACAAGTTCAGCCATACAAACGACATCCTATTGGCCTCACCTCCGCATTGCGAATTAGCTTACCGGCAAAAACGTAAGTTTTTGCCTCTTGCCTATCATTGCCAGACTGTACGCTTCGTTATCCATTTGTCACCGTGACTTGTGCAGAGTCGGCTTTGTGATCCCCGGCAGCTTCCGGCTGCTGATCTTCGCTATTCGGCGTGGCCGTGGCCTCCCACTTAATGAGTTTGAGATCGAGGACGAAGATCGAATAGATCACAGGAACCAGCAGCAGTGTGATAAAGGTCGCGCAGAGCATTCCGCCCATCTGCGCGTAACACATCGGCTCCCACAGCGGCCCGCCCCGAAGTGCCAGTGGTACAAGCGCAATCACTAAAGCGAGTACCGTTATCAACACCGGCCGCAGTCGCATGATGCCTGCATCTAGCACCGCCTCCTTCAGCGGCTCGCCTTCTGCATGTCTCTCTTCAATGAAGTCGAACAGCACGATGATGTGACTTACGATCAACCCGACC
>Ga0137418_10001291_pt1 | contig 22978 bp, 19 predicted proteins | sample CZODoug3_1_2_16f_FD_122242 | JGI IMG/M metagenome (GOLD analysis project Ga0137418, IMG submission 122242) | Vadose zone soil fungal communities from Angelo Coast Range Reserve, California, USA - CZODoug3_1_2_16fungal (Hybrid Assembly) | ecosystem: Environmental > Terrestrial > Soil > Vadose...
ACGCAGGTCAGTTTGAATTGTTTGCCTCCGTGTCGAAGCAGCTTTTCAAGGCACAGACGGAATTTTTGGTAGGGACACGGCTCAAACGCAAAACCCCACAGGGAGGAAAAAGAAAAACCGACTTGACACTAACCGGCCTTCTCATGGAAGGACTTAGCCCGTCGTCGCTTCACCGAGGACTGATGGCACGTCTAATTTCCAACATAGGCATCAACTAATCATATCTTTCAGCATAATTTCTGCGGAGCACAGCGGCAAGGTTGCGCGAAATGATCCGAAATAAAGACGGATTCAATCGAAGAAACGAACTGCTGTGACGCAGAAATACAGAACTAGCTTTACGTGATTCGTTCGTAGCATAATCCGCAGCGAGCGGGAGGAACATCTGCCATGAGAAAAACTTTGTTTGTTGTCGGTGCTTTACTTGCAGCTGCTGGGGTCGCTTCAATGTCGGCACGCACCCAGCAGGTCACGAAGCAGGACGTCGACGGAGTCAAGAATTTCAAGCGGCTGGAGACAACCGTCGCCTGCGCCGGCGCGACCAAGGCTGACGCCGTGCCGGAAATCAAGAAGATGGGGTTTGCATCGATCATTAACTTGAGGGAAGCGAGCGAAGAAGGCGCAAACGTCGAGGCCGAAGAGGCGGCTGCAAAGAACGTGGGCATGCGTTACTACCACATCCCGTTTAACGGCTCCAATCCGGATCCCGCCGTGGCCGAGAAATTTCTCAATGCGATCACGGCCAGCGGTAGCGATCCGGCTTTCATCCATTGTGCCGGCGGGAATCGTGCGGCTACAATGTGGCTCATTAAGCGCCTGGCGGTTGACCATTGGGATGTCGATCGCGCCACGAAGGAAGCCACCGAACTCGGAATGACCAGCGACAAACTCAAGCAATTCGCGATTGACTTCGCACAATCACACAAACGCTGAACGCCGCGCGATTGCACAGTGGTTGCTCGTCCAACAATGAAATTTACAAGACGCGATTTCATTAAAACCAGTGCCGCTGCAGGCGCAGCGGCCGGTATTTCGGATTTTGCCGCTCTGGCTACGGGCCGATTGGCTGCAACAGAACAGCCTCGCCTGGAAACGCTCAGCGAATGGCTGCGAGCAGATCGCGATGCCCGGAAACGCGGACTGGACGTCTGCCTGCAGCGGATCCGGGAGCTCGACCCATCCATTCATGCCTGGGTCCAAGTGCAGCCCGAAAGGCCCACAGCGGACGGACCGCTTTCCGAAATTCCCTTTGGCGCTAAAGACATCATCGAAACGCAGAATATGGCGACCGAATACGGTTCGCCGCTTTACAAAGGCCGACTCGGCACGAAAGATGCAGCAATTATTCGCGACATGCGCAGTCGCGGGGCCATCCTTCTCGGGAAGACTGTGACCACCGCTTTCGCCTATCGGTCACCTGGGCCCACGCGGAACCCGCGGAATTTGGATCACACCCCGGGCGGAAGCTCCAGCGGCTCCGCGGCAGCGGTCGCCGCGGGCATGGTGCCTTTCACGATAGGCGAACAGACGAGAGGGTCGATGATTCGGCCCGCTTCATATTGCGGCATTACAGGTTTCAAGCCGACCCACGATCTTCTCCCAATGGAGGGTGTGCTGCCCTTGGCCAGGAGTCAGGACACCCTTGGTCTTTATACGCACACGCCGACGGACATGCTTGCCCTCTGGAAAGCGCTGGGACATCCGGAAGGCGGCGAAGAGCAATTTTCGTTTGGCGCTCCCGAACCGATTCCTGAATGCGAGCCCGAAATGGCAAACGCCTTTCGGCAATGTTTATCGTTGTTGCGCCGCGCGGGCGTAAGCATCAAGTCAGTCGAAATTTCGGAAATGCTTAAGACGCTTGAGGCAGCGAACGACTTGATCACTACCTACGAGGGCGCTCGATTCCATGAACCGCGCCTGAAAGAGTTCGGAGACCGGCTGGACCAGCCACTGGCGGCCATTGTTCGTGATGGCCTGAAGATTTCGACAGAACGGTACGACGAGGCCACGAGATACGTTTCCGATAGCAGGGTCCGGATAGCGGAGATCTTCAAATCTACGCCCGTGATTCTCACACCCGCCGCGACTGGACCAGCGCCTTTGGGCTTATCCACGACCGGGGATCCGGCCATGAACGCCCCCTGGACAGCGCTGGGAACTCCTGCTATTTCGATTCCCATGCCGATCGCAAGCGGGCTTCCGCTTGGATTGCAGATGACTGCCGATCTTGGGCAAGATTCAAGATTACTTCGCGCAGCGATTCAACTGCAAATGCGATTCAATGCAGGACCCAACATTTCGCCGGCATGATCGGTCGGCAGGTTTCAGAGCAAAGCATATTGACAGGATGATATCGGAATTTCAGGGAGGTTTATATGCGTTGGATGCGTGGATCGGCACTCTTCGTGGCAGGAACGCTTGTCGGGATTCAGTTCATGGCAACGGCTGCGTCACCGCAAAAAAAGTTGAATGGTCTCACGCTCAATCATTTTGGACTTTATGTTAAAGATATGGACGAATCCACGAAGTTCTACACAGAAAACATGGGCTTTCGCAAAGCGTTCTCGTTCACGGACGGCGCAGGCCACCCAGTTGTATATCTCCAAATTGATCACACCACGTTTCTCGAAATGACGCCGGCCGACAAGGATCACCCGGCCGGGTTCTCTCACGCCGGTATCTTGGCGGATGACCTGGAATCAACTGTCGCTGCGCTACGGAAAAAGGGTCTAAAGGTGGAAGACGTGCATCTCGGCGGAACCAAAGCCCTTATTTCGAATACGCTCGATCCCAACGGCGTGCGGCTGGAATTGCTCACCTATCCTCCGGAGTCGCTGCAGAGGAAGGCGATTAACACCTGGAAGTGAGCGGACAGCGCGGGCACGAATGATGCAGCGAGTTCAAAAGTTCGTCTTTTAAGGCATTTCTAAAATTCAATCGAGATAACGAAATTGACTGGCGGACATCTCTTTCGCCAGCGATTCAGGAGGACGAAATGAAGAAATTTCTCAAGCTGGTCTTTATTTCGTTGTTTGTGTCCACCGGGTATGCGGCCGCGGGCGGAAACATCGCAGGGACAATCAAAGGGCCGGACGGCTCTCCCTTCAAAGCTGCATTTGTACGTGCCCAGAATGTGCAAACCAAGATGGTCACGATTGTGCTGTCAAATGCTCAAGGAAAATATCTGGTCAATGTGGCTCCAGGTACTTATGAGGTCTGGGCCAATTCCGTCGAGTACAAGAGCGACCCCGCCAAACGAAGCGATATCAAAGTAGATGACGGCCAAACGGTAAATCTGAATTTTAAAATGCAGAAGGGCACGCTCCAATGGAGTCAGCTGACCAGGTACCAGGCCGGGATGCTGCTGCCGATACCGAAGTCTGCACCGGAAGCGAAGGACAGAGACGTGCTCCTGCAGAATTGTTTTGGCTGCCATGGCATGAGTAAGTGGGGAATGCGCACCGATCACGATGGCTGGGCACACGCGATTGGCATGATGCGGCAAGTGGGAGTCGCGGATATTAAGCCAGAAATCGCGGAACAGGCCGCGACCTATCTGGCCAGCGTCTTCGGCCCTGACTCCGATACCCCTTCTGTTCCGACCCAAATGCCGGGATACCAAGCCGTCAAGCAGGATCACGAGAGCTGGAGCGATGATGCTCTAAATATAATGTACGTGGATTACCAGTTGACGGGAGAACCTAAGGATCGTCCTGGAACGGGCAGACCTGACAAGACCGGTTTCATTTGGCTGGAGATGGGTGGTGGTTTAGCTAAGCTAAATCCCGAAACTGGTGAAGTGAAGATATTCCGATTGGATGATCCGACGCGGCCTTCCATCCATGAAGTCTTCCCCGCTGCGGATGGCTTGTCGGTATGGCTGACTGTGCAAGATCAAAATGCCCTGGTGCGATTCGACACACACGCGGAAAAGTTTGACCCTGTCTATAAGGATCAGTACGACGGGCCGAGGCCCAGGCAAACCAACACCATTGCCCCGTGGCCCCAATTCCGAAATAACGACACGGAGACGATTGGTAACGCTCCTAGGACTCACACGGCGGTGGCAGATCCTGCAGGAAATATCTGGGCGTCCGGCCGACCACTTAAAAAATTCGATATCGAAACAAAAAAATATACCAACTTCCCTGACGTTCCCGATACATATGGAATTGCCGTGGACAAGGAAGGAAACATTTGGGCTGGAGAGTTTACCGCCAGAGATTATCGGAAGCTGGTCAAGGTGGACTCGAAAACAAATAAAGTTACCAAGTACTTGCCGCCCAATACCGATGACCAGTTAAATGGCGCCCCACGACGCGTAAAAGTAGATTCCCAAGGATACGTATGGTGTGCAGATTATTTCGGCGGCAACCTGACTCGATTTGATCCCAGGACCGAAACCTTCAAGATATTCAAGATTCCGGGGCCAACCGCGACGCCTTACGGAATGGGCGTCGATCACAATGATGATGTCTGGTATACCTCTTTCTACACAGACGTGACCGGAAAGCTCGACCCCAGGACCGGCAAATTCACCGAATATCCTTCGCCCTACGGAGAAAGAAGTACAAGGGACTTAAACGAGGATTCCAAGGGAAGAATTTGGTACGGGGCGGAAAGCTTATTCAGAGTGGGTTACTTTCGAGTGCGAACCACGCCCGAGATGGCAGCGGTGCAGGACGTTAAATAGTAGACGCCCAATGTGTTAAATTACTTATTTTAAATATCCTGATAAACGGAATATGGGAACGGCCAGAATCCCAGTTACTTATAATGCCCTTTAGGTTCAATTCGCTCTATGGGACTCATCTTGGAACGAGAACTCTTGCAACCCATAATTAACTGGAAACATCCGACCTGGCACGGTGTCAAAGTATAAGACAGAGATATGCAAGAAGGGAGCGCACTGGAATGAAGCCCTTGCGACTGGCTGTCCCTACCAAAAAGTCCATTCTTATTGAAGCGGTTGAATTTATGCGGCTGAGGTGTGCACTCTGCCAGAGCCATGTTTACCCTTTTTGTCTCCTTACTCTCCTCCGTGCCAGCCTGCTTCCGAACTCGGGCAGCTTTGCAAGCTGAAATCCTTGCCCTGCGTCATCAGCTCTTGGTTTTGCAGCGTTCCAGCCGTGGTCACAAGCTCCGCCTCAGTTCCGCGGACCGAGCGCTCTGGGTCTGGCTATCCCATGTGTGGGCTGAATGGCGATCCGCATTGATTATCGTGAAGCCGGAGACCGTCATCGCCTGGCATCGGCAGGGATTCCGGCTCTATTGGAGGTGGAAGAGCGGCAATCGCTCAGGCCGCCCTTCGGTATCGAGTGAAGTCGCGGATATCATCCGGAGAATGAGTCTCGCTAATGCTGGCTGGGGCGCTCCGCGCATTCATGGAGAACTGTTGAAACTCGGGATTCAGATCTCGCAAGCAACAGTTGCGAAGTACATGGTCCGGCACCGAAAGCCGCCGTCGCAGAAGTGGCGCACCTTTCTGAAGAACCACATGCCGACCTTGGTCTCTGCCGACTTCTTCGTGGTTCCGACGATCACGTTCCGGCTCCTATTTGTCTTTGTGATTCTCTCCCATGACCGCCGACGCCTGGTTCATTTTGCTGTGACTGCGAATCCCACGGCGGAATGGACGGCCCGACAATTGCTCGAAGCTTTCCCTTGGGACGGCGCACCTCGCTATCTGCTGCGTGATCGCGATGGCGTCTATGGAGAGAAGTTCCACGAAACGACAGAGTGGCTGGGCATTCGCGAAGTCCTCACCGCACCGAAGTCACCCTGGCAGAACCCGTATGTGGAGCGGTTGATCGGATCGATTCGCCGCGAGTGTTTGGACCACGTAATCGTCATGAATCAAACCGGTCTGCATCGTGTCCTGAAGTCATACTTTGAATACTACGAGCGCACACGCACTCACCTGTCTCTAGAAAAGGATGCGCCGATCCCGCGGACGGTTCAGCCGCCTGAATTCGGTAGGGTGATCGAGCTGTCTGAAGTTGGCGGACTCCACCACCGATACGAACGTCGCGCGGCCTAGCTTGCTTGAATTTGTGCTCTCCTAAACCTGAACTTGACGGAGAACTGCGCTTCATAGCGCGGCGACCAACCTCCTGCGCGTCTGTGTCAGGAAATATCGCAACGCAGGTCAGTTTGAATTGTTTGCCTCCGTGTCGAAGCAGCTTTTCAAGGCACAGACGGAATTTTTGGTAGGGACAACCGTGGTCGACGAAGGCGGAATACCGTTAGAGCAGCCATTTCGAGCCTACATGCATCGAGAGTTTTTTTGAACCACTCGTCGCCCACGCGAAAGTGAACGTCGGTGAAGGCCATGCAGGAGTACCTTCCCTGTGGCCTCCCGGCTGCTTCATAGATGGACCCAACGAGACTCACACCCAGTGTTTCGTTTGGCCTGATATTCTGAAGAATTTTGAGTCTCGCTTGCCCCGTGGAAATCGAAGTCTGGCAATTAGCCTCAAGATTGGACAGAACAACCACAGCTTCTTCTACCGAGACCGTGACATGGGAGCGATTCACGAGAAACAAATCGAGGTATGCCCAGTCGTCCTGCCGAAAGAGCCTCACCTGTGCTGAAAAATCGATCTGGAAACCCCCAGGCTCGGGCTCGGTTTTACGCCACCATCGAGACAAGCCGGATGCCCGGGTCGTATTGCACATAGTACGCACGGTGAGGATTCCATTGTAGTAATACTCCTGCGGGAGTTATATACGAGCTAATACGTAGGTGTAATTACTTACAGAAAATGCGGTTGATCGCTCAAACCCTACCGATGCGACTCCCGAGGTTTGCTCCTCCGGGCAAGACGAACCCGTGCCGCAACTTCGCGCAGCCGTGAAAGGTCGCTGAGCCGCTTCCCGCAATCCAGCCAAGAGTCGCTCAGAGATATGTGGAACCTTTTTGGGCGATCTATGTAAGGAAAAACATGTAAATCTAAAAATGAGCAGTTGCTTGCATCCAGTAGCACCAGTAGCGTTATGAGCTTGCGTTCGTGCTGTACCGGATCAATCTGCCATCGGAGGGTCTCCTTCCAAGTTCGCACTGATCGGGCAACAAGCACCGAAACAATCAAACCTGTTCGTATACAACGCGTTCGTGCTTTCTTGCTCGATCGATTTGGCGCTGACCCTATACGGATGAGCGCAGTGAAACCTGCCGACGTGGTCCGTTTCATGGCGAAGTACACAGAAGATTGGACTGCGCCCTCGAAGAGGGCTGCCGGTGATTCATTGCGCAGCTATTTTCGTTTTAGAGCATTCCCATGAATCATGTAGCGTACCTGACATGAAAAAGAGGCTTTTGACAAGATAGTCCCAGCTCAGTAGAGCTACATCGTTAATGGAAACGCTCTAGCGAGACGACGAAGGCTCAGTTCTTTTGGTTGGTATGACTTGAAAGACTTGTTTACCGGGACAGAAGTGCTCGAGAGAGGTATCTGAACGCGGTTATCTGGTGAGCTGCAAATAACAGGCGTGCGGCTCATAGACCGGCACCAGAACGAACAGATTGCCGCCCAATTCAGTAATCGAACTTCTCGCCGAGCAGCGGAGGCGTGATCTGCGGCGACTTACGCTTCTTCGTTGCATGTTCGTAACCGTAGGCTACTTGCAGTAAGCGGAGATCATCGAACGATTTCCCGATGAACTCAATTCCAACCGGCAGATTGTCCTTCGTATAGCCCGCGGGCACGACGATCCCGGGAAGGCCAGTGGAAGAGACAATGCCGCCGCCGCGAAGCGTGCGTGAATCACGTCCACCAGCAGGAGCAGCGGCGCCAGAAACATTTCTCGCTAGGGGAGGCGCCGAGGCATACTGAATAACAAACGCGTCCAGATCGTAGCGAGCCAGCAGACTTTCAACCAGGTCCCGAATTGCCTGGCGCCCACGATATCGCCTCATGAATCCGGGGTCCTCTTCAAGCGGCGGATATGATAGCGCTGTCACGTAAGAGTCGACGAACTTGTCGGGACCGACCGTCTCGATCATGTCTTTCATCGTCTTGAACGGCCGCTTCGGTCCCAACCGCTTGAGGTAAACGTCTCCGGCGATTATCACTTCGTACGGCCAGACGCCAATCGACGAGCTGTCGCTTTGCCGTGCGAGATCAATGCCGCTGACTACCGGATCCAGAACTTGCGCCCCGGCCTTGCGCATGTCTTCGAGCGCGGCATCGAAGAGCGCCTGCGCCTCGGCATTGGCAGGCAAGGTGCTCATCGCCTCGCGCAAGACGCCAATTCGAAATTTCTTAAGGTCAGGCACGGCCACACGGCCCGCCCACGTCCCTTGTGGATATTGGCCCAGCCCTTCACGTGTGTCGAGGTCTTCGGGATCGAAACCTGTCATGGCGTCAATCATCACGGCTACGTCATACACGCTGCGTCCCAATGGACCGGCGCGATCCTGTGTAAGGGAACGTGGAACGATACCGGCGCGGCTGACTAGCCCCTGAGTCGCAACCATCCCGACAAGACTATTGTAGGAAGCCGGCATCTGCAGTGAGCCGCCGGTGTCGGTGCCGACGCCGACAGCCGCAAACCAACTCGCCATTGAGGCGCCTGGGCCGTTGCTTGATCCACCAGGTGAATATTCGACATTATAGGGATTGAGTGTCGCGCCGATCGGGTGTGTGGCACCGAAACCATCCCATCCGAACCAATTCTCAGCGGAAACTTTGGCAAGGATAATCGCACCGGCGGCCTTCAGCCGTGTGACGATCGCCGCGTCCCGCTCCGGTATAGGCGCGCCAAATGGCGTGAATGCCGCGGTTGTTGGAAGCCCAGCGACATCGACGAGATCCTTCACGACAATCGGAATTCCGTGCAGCGGAGAGCGCCGGCCCTTTGCCTTACGCTCGGTGTCAAGAGAGCGAGCTTCTTCAAGCGCCTTGGGATTCAAAGTAATGACGGAATTTATCTTCGGTCCCTTCTTATCGTACGCCTCAATGCGGTTGAGATAGAGGCGGACCAGCTTTTCCGAAGACAGCGCCCCGGCGTCTATAGCAGCGTTGATATCGGCCACGGTTGCCGTCTGAAGATCGAACGTGGTGAGGGTTTGGGCTGGCGTGTCTTGGGCCAAGCCGTGTGCCGGGATCAGAAAGTTGAGTGCAAAAATTGCGACTGTGGCAAGCGCACAGTGAAACCTACTGCCAGTCATCAGAACCTCCTGAGCTATAAAGAACGCGAGGCTAAAACTTCAGAGCTGGCTAGAAATGTAACAGGCGACCACCCTCTTGTCATCGAAGCATTGGTGAAGTACGAATTCCAAGACCAGCAATGTGTGCCGGTCAAAAGTGCGGGGCACGATTACAAGAAGCGCTTTTTCAGGACGCGCCTACCTTAGTGTTCTATGATCCGAGGGACTCCCTCCGAAACATCACTTTCGGATGTCCTCTATACACGTTAGAGAAATGCATGTTGTTCAAAGCACGTCGTTGGAGGAAGTCAATCCTTATCTATTGTTTCCTTCCTGTGTAACTCAGTTCGTTTGCGTCCGGTCCCAAGTCCGGATAAGTCGTCGTCTGCTATGAAAATAGAGTTCAGCGGGCGTCCTGATCATGCGGCTTTCTGCTCTTGTGTCACGGCATAGCCTAGACGCTCCAAGCGATGGACCAAATTTCGAGTCAGGAGGTGTTTGTTAAGGTTGTCGAGGTAAAGATCACCCAATTCGTTGTAGCCAATCTGGTGGGAAAGCATGTGATAGATGGCGACCAAGATTTTATGGGCTACGCGAGAAGAGACTGTTCTCTGATTAACATCGAGTCCCCAAAGGATCAAGTGGTTCTTGGTTGCGGGGACATCGATCTACGAGCCGGGTGCCATTCCAAGTTTTTTGCCCCAGCCGAGCATCACCGTAGGCGATGTCATAGACGAGTTGTACGATGTACGGAACATCATCGCTCACGGGGACCGAGTACCCGTACCGCACTCGTGTCTGAGCGATTTCTCGGATGCGCATCCGGAGTGCAGTCCGTGGATCTTTATGCGCTCGATACCGAAACGTTCCTCGATTTAACCGGGCGACCCTGCTCGCAAGCTGCTCGCTCACCCGGAAGCGGCCGTGCAGGTACTCGACCACCTGCCGGCGCCGCGAGGGCTCTAGATTTTTTTTGACAGCACACCCTGCAACATGGCCTTGTCGAGGGTCAGATCGGCAACCAGCTGCTTCAACGGGGTGTTCTCTTCCTGGAGTTGTTTGAGCTGGCGAACCTGGTCGACCTCCAGCCCGACATATTGCTTCTTCCATCGGTAGAAAGTCTGTTCGGAGATTCCCACCCGCCGGATCAATCCAGCCAAGGGAACTCCTGCCTCGGCTTGCTTCAAAACTGCCACAATCTGCTCAACGTTGAAACTTTTGTGCTTCACGGCAAAACTCCCTTCTGTGGGTTCTAGATTTTGCCGGAAACTAACCTTCCGAGTGGATAAAAATACCGGGACTGCGCATGTTACGGAGAAAATGTGCACATTGACTGGGTAAGGGCGGAGTGCTACCTTCCCTCCCATGTCGGGGTCGACGGCCGATGATAGATTTCGGGGCTCTGTTCAAAGAGCTTGAAAAACTTGTCCCTCGCAATCAGCACCGCTAGTCGCCAAGTTTGTAAAGCCTCCGGCCTGTACGGGACTAGGCTTTTCTGAAGTTCGTTTTAAGAATGTCAGAGGATTGTAGGTAGAACGGCTTTGGGTTCGAAACGCATGTCTTTGGGGGTGTTCAATTGAGATCGGAGGGTAAGGGTATGGGTCGTCGCATAAATGCTAGAAGCATTTTAAGATTATTGCTATGCGCGGTTGTGGTACTGGCCGCGTGTGGTGCTGCACGTTTGTACGCGCAGGCGGTTGGTGCAACGCTGAGCGGCACGGTCTCGGACCAATCCGGTGGCGTGGTTCCCAAAGCGGACGTCGCCATTCTGAACACGGCGACGGGCGAAACCCGGAATGTTCAAACGAATGCCGATGGAATCTACTCAGCGCCAAACCTGCAGCCCGGCGGTTACACCGTAACCGTTACCGCCTCGGGATTTTCAAAAGCGGTGCAGACAGGCCTCACCCTCACGGTTGGCGCTTCGCAAGTCTTGAATTTGACCCTGCAGGTAGGACAGGCAAGTCAAACCGTGGAGGTTACTACCGAAGCCCCAACTGTCAATTTGACGAACGCCGAAATCGGCGCAGTTACGACGGAAGCCGCGATCAAAGAGCTGCCTTTAAACGGGCGTTCATGGAGCGACTTGGCAAATCTTACGTCCGGCGTTTATCAACTCCATACTCAGCCTGGCCTCCAGACTCGGGACAGGTTTACGCGCGGTTACGGAGTTCAACTTTCGATTTCCGGCAATCGGCCCCAACAGAATAATTATCGAGTGGACGGTATCAGCATCAACGACCCAGGAAACGGCGGGCCTGGTAGCGTGCTGGGATCTAATGCAGGCGTCGATGCCATTGCCGAATTCTCCGTCTTGACCACCAACTATTCCACAGAGTACGGCAGGGCGTCTGGCGGGATTATCAATGCGACGACAAAGTCCGGCACCAACCAATTCCACGGAACCGCTTACGAGTTCCTGCGTAACAGCTGGCTGGACGCGCCAAATTACTTTGACCCAAATGGCGTAACGCCGGAGTTCAGGCGAAACCAGTTCGGCGCCTCAGCGGGAGGGCCGATCATCAAGAACAAGACGTTTGTCTTTGGAGACTACGAAGGATTGCGTCAAGCTTTAGGCTTGTCCTTTGTTAGTCAAGTTCCTTCGGCGTCCGGAGCCGCTAGTGCTGATCCGAAGGTGGCGCCTTACTTAGCGGCGCTTTTCCCTATCGGCGGCACACTCGGTGGCAAACAAGTTTGCGTCACCACACCCACCGCCGACGCATTCCACGATAATTGTTCCTTCGGAGCGAATCAAGTTAGTACGGAGAATTACTACATCATTCGCGCCGATCACAATATCTCGGACAAGGATCGCCTCAGCGGCACGTTCTTCCGTGACAAGGCCAGTACCGGCACTCCCGATAAATACAACAATCAAGTCGTCGACACGGCAACCAGTGAAACCTTCGCGACGATTGCGGAGACGCACACTTTCGGCACAAGCTTTGTCAATTCTGCGCGCTTCGGTTACAACCGTATCACCCAGGGAGGGCCAGCGGGCTCCACGGCAGTCAACCCGGCTGCGGCGGACAAGACTTTCGGTTTCTTCCCACAGTTTGATGCGCCTCAGGTGGCGATCGGCGGCGCTAACAACATACAATTTTCGGGTGGCGTGACCTCCAACAGCCCTCAAAAGAACACCTGGAATTCGTACCAGTTTTATGACGATGCCTTTTGGACCAAAGGGAAACATTCCTTTAAATTCGGCGCGAATGTGGAGCGCATTCAGCTCAATGTCCTTAGGTCTGCGCGTCCCGGCGGAATCTTTGCATATACGTCGTGGGCCGCATTTCTGAGTAACTGCGGCGCCCAAAAAATCGGAGCCTGCACAACATTAGGCGGCCCGGGCGTTGCTAGCCTCACCACGGACATCCCGGGCGCGCTTTCCCCCGAGGAGGAGCGGCAAACCATTATCGGCGTGTACGTCCAGGACGATTGGCGCATCCGTCCGAACCTTATGATCAACTTGGGACTGCGCTACGAACCTACAACTGTGCCTAATGATCCCAAGGGGCGAAATTCTACGTTGGCCGCTATCTTCTTCCCGACTCTAGGCCAACTCCCTCTTTGTGGAGTAGCGTTTACGGATGCGAGCGGCACTCCCACTTGCGATGCCCGGAACGGACCATTGTTCAAGAACAACACCTTGCATAATTTCGATCCACGCGTTGGGTTCGCATGGGATCCTAAGGGCAATGGGAAGATGTCGGTCCGCGGAGGTGTTGGGATCTACGACCAATTGCCTCTGCTTGCCTTTATGGGAAGCACCTCCAATGGCAATACCGCCCCGTTCCTTGTATCCGGCAGCAGCAGTAACCTGGCTACAGGTTCCTTTGGTGAGGCTGCTTCGTTCGGCCCCTGCCCCGCGGCGCCCACGCCACCCACCCCTTGGGACCCAGGAACGTCCGCTGCGTGTCAAGCCGCCGCAGCAGGCGGCAATCGTGTCGCCTTTATCGAACGGGCTCCAAAACGCGCCTATGTAATCCAATATAACCTCAGCGTTGAGCGTGAAGTTGCACCCAGTACTACATTAATGATCGGTTATGTGGGCTCGCACGGAGTTCACGGCACGACACAACTAGATGATGTCAATGAAGTGTTGCCGACTAAAATCGGTGATCGATATTTCTGGCCGTGTGAACCTTTAAATCCTGGCGGCGCTAACATCAACGACTGCGGTGGGCATGGCACCGGCACGACCATCAATCAGAGTTTTGGTCGCCTACCCTCCACGTTTTTTAGGAATTCCTCACTCTATAACGGTATGCAGGTGCAGCTGAGCAAAGTCATGAGCCACGGATTCCAGGCTACGGCTGGATTCACCTGGCAAAAGTCCATCGACACTGCCTCCGGGGCGGTTATCTCCGATTCGGTTATCACCGCAATATCCACAAACAACTGGTTCGACCCCAAGCTGACGCGCGCGGTCTCTGACTTCAACGCTGCCAAGGTTTTCACACTTAACTATCTCTGGGACATTCCCACACCAAAGTCTTGGTCAGGGTTTACTCGGTCGGCTGCTGGCGGATGGGAGTTGGGAGGCATTTTCTCGGCTTCCACCGGGGAGCCGTTTACGCCTCTACTCGCTGGGGACGTACTTGGCCAAAAGAGCACCGACCCGTTCGCATACCCGGATCGTGTTCCGTCGTGTGGCAATTCGCTCACCAACCCAGGAAATCGCGATCCGCTGAAGAACGGTTTGCCGTATATCAAGCTTCAATGCTTCGTAATTCCACCGTTAGCTACCGTCAACGGCGTCAATTACATCCCGCTTGGTAACGTGGGGCGTAACATTCTCACCGGACCCGGATTGATAGATTTCGACTTTTCGGTCGTCAAGAATACCAAGATCCCGCGGATTTCGGAGGCTTTCAACGTTCAGCTACGCCTGGATGTTTTCAATCTCTTTAACCGCGCCAATTTCAACCCACCGGTCACCAATATGTTTATTATGGATCCAACCACTGTAGGCAACGGAATTGTTGCCAATCCAGGTCCGTCCGGCCCGTGCACCGGCAACGACAACAACAGCGGATGTGTCCCGAACGCCGGCGTCTTTGACGGCGGCGATAACACCGCGACGCGGTCTAGAGAGATGCAAGTGTCGGTGAAATTCATCTGGTAAACACTCCCAAGAGTTTTTCTGGCGTCGGGCCTCTGCCCCGGCGCCAGAGAGGTTCGACTTCTTCCGATCGATTCTCCCAGGATGCTCTCCATGAAAAAAAATAGGGTTCTTCTTTTAGCGATTGCGCTTGGGACCGTCTCCGCCGCCAGAGCACAAAATTTTGGCGAAGTGGTCCGCGTAGACCCCGCTGCCGACGCCATCGTCCCGGCCGACGTCGTGGTCGAGAAAGTGGGCGACGGTTTTGGATTTCTGGAGGGCCCGGTATGGGTACACGCGAAGGGCCAGGGCTATCTGCTCTTCAGCGATATTCCTGCGAACGTGATCCGCAAATGGGATCCGAAGGCTAGGTTCTCTGTGTTTCTGGAGAAGAGCGGATTTACGGGAACGGATGCCTCCGACCTCGGCGGACAGTCCAACAATGGAAAAGAAGTTGTGACCCTGATCGGTTCCAACGGCATCACCATCGACCGCCAGGGCCGAATCGTGTATTGCCAGCACGGAGACCGGCAAGTGGTGCGGCTGGAAAAGGACGGCAAGCGAACTGTGCTCGCGAGCCGATATGAAGGCAATCGGCTGAACAGTCCCAACGACCTCGTGTATAAGTCCGATGGAACTCTGTACTTCACCGACCCTCCCGCAGGGTTGCGCAAGGGCGTAGATGATCCCAAGAAGGAATTGCCCTTCAACGGGGTATATCAACTAACGAAAGGCAAGCTCAGCATAGTCTCCAGGGATTTTGTGCGTCCAAATGGAATTGCCTTGTCGCCCGATCAGAATTATCTCTACGTGAATGACACGTTGAGGAAAATCATCATGCGCTATGACGTGCAGCCGGATGACAGCGCCACGAATGGAAAAATCATCACCGACATGAACTCCGACACCGCGCCCGGAGCTCCCGACGGAATGAAGACAGATCAAAAAGGAAACATCTACTGCACCGGGCCCGGAGGATTTTGGATCATGTCACCCGAGGGCAAGCACCTCGCAACCGTCAAGACTAAAGAGCTGCCCGCAAATCTTGGCTGGGGCGACGCTGATGGAAAGACTCTTTATCTGACCGCGCGTACCGGGTTGTATCGAATTCGCCTCAACATTCCGGGAGTGCGGCCGTAAATGTCCGCTTCATGCAGCCACCAAATTCCAAGGGGTAATACTCCATGACAAAGATACGTGTACTGTTCGTCGTAGCGTTCATGGCTATTACGTCGCTGGCCTCGGCGCAAGATCCCATGACGAGTACGATGAAGAAGGGCGACAAAGCCTGGACTGATTTGGAAAACACGCTACGCGAGGCCGACCTCCAGTGGCTGTGCCAGGGAAAATACTACAAGCCTAAGCGTCAGGACTGCGTGGATTCGCGGGGAAAATTCTGGGCCGATCAGTTTTTTGAAATCAATCCGGGCACCGCCACGCAAACCAAAGCCGAGATGTATGCCGTACAAACCGAAGGGGCCAAGACGTACACGGACGTGGTCCGCGGCGAAGGGCCGAATCCAACGGAATTCAAGCTGATGGCGGTGTATGGAAACATCGCCATGGCGGTGGACCACACCTCATTCAAAGTGCGTGTGAATGCGCAGGGGCAGCCGGACTTCGAGCATACTTCCCCCACGTTCCGCTCCGACCACTGGTTTCTTGATGAAAGCGGAAAGCTGGCGGTGACGCGCGAGGTCACCTTCCTCCGCGTGTTTGTGAAAGAGAGCGGAGTGTGGCGTCCCGCGGCCGGCGCTGCCGTTCCGCTTCCGCCGTCAAAGTAGCGCGCACCCAAACAAATTGGTTCGGATGCCGGTCCTTGTGTGTTAACGATCATATGCGATTGACGCAACGCCAGGAGCTACCATTGCGACGCACATTCAGGTTCAGCCGCTTGATCTCCCTCTGTCTTTTCGCCGCGGCGATCACCGGATATCCCGCCGAAACTCCGCCAGTGGCTTTCACGGAAGGCAACTTTTTTGCCGGCCCACAACCGTATGCGATGTATGTGGAATACTTCCTTCCCGTAAAACCAACGCACCAGACGCCGATTGTCCTGATTCACGGCTGCTGCACGACGGGAGCGGGTTTCGTCAGCACGCCGGACGGGCGCGAAGGCTGGGCCAAGTACTTTGTCCGGCACGGGTGGAAAACATATGTCGTGGACCAGCCCGGGCACGGCCGTTCTCCCATGCCTCCCGATTATGCGACGATGTCCCTGCAGCACGCAGTGGATGACAACGTCGCGCTGGTGAAGAAAATTGGGCGGTCCGTATTTCTTGTCCACAGCATCGGCGGAATGATTGGCTGGAAACTTTGCGAGACCATTCCCGATCAGGTCGCGGCGATCATCGGCGTCGCTCCGGTCCCGCCGGCCAACATGCCGAAAGGTAGCTTCCCCGCCGCGTCCGCCATCGGTCAGAGTTTCGTTTCAAGTGGCGTTGGGCCGTACCTCCCGGAAAACCAACCCGCGTGGTACAAGCTCGACGCCGCGAAAGGCGCATTTGCCAGCGCTTCACTATTTCCCGCTGAAGCTATGGACCAGTATTATCCGAGCCTGGTTCCCGAAAGCCCCCGCGCAATCAATGAGCTGATGAACAAAGACGGTATGGGATTGACGGCTGACCCCAAGAAATTCGCGAATGTTCCGAAAGTAATTGTCACCGGCGATCAAGACCCGCGACACCCCCGCGAGGTGGATGCACAGACCGCGAAATTTTTAGGTGCGGATCACATTTATCTCGCCGACGTTGGTCTGCCGGGTCACGGACATCCCATGTACCTCGATAAAGGTAACGAGAAAATCGCGCAAGTCATTCTGGATTGGCTAGCGAAGAAGGGCCTCTAAGTCTGGGCCGAACCTGGATTGAAGTGGAACTGGCTTCAACCTGTCGGTTTCCCGGGTGAAAGGCAAGTACAGCCCGATAATCGAAAATCCGGCAGGCTGCGCTGCGCCTTAGTCAGGATAAATCGCAAATTCTACTTTCTCGCTCGCGACTCCCCGCTCAGACTCGCGGCCGCCTGCATCTGCTGTTCTTATCTGAATTGTAATCGCACGGCTTTGCTGGTCATGAATGATGCTTCCCAAACCTCGACCGAGTCCTTGCTATTATCCACGGTGATGAATCGTGTGTTGGTCCCATGGCTTGGAAGGTTGTACACGGTCCACTTTCGGGTTGCGGGATCCAATTTGGCCACGCGATCATCGTTCGGAAACGCCACCCATAACATTCCGTTTTTGTCCGCGATCATTGCGTACGGAGACACGTTTGGAAGCGGCGCATTGAAATATTCCACTTCGTGCGTCCGAATGTTTGCGCGGGAAATGCTTTGCCCAAACCAATTTGACCACCAAACATAGTCGCCCTGAGACGCCATACGGCGTGGCCCTTCCGCTGGCAGGATGCTGGTCGTAAAGCTCGATTCGGCCACTTGATAAAACTTGCGATCTTCTTCTGTAGAAATCTCCTCAATTCCAGGCCGCGCAGGAAGTCGAATTTCACTTACGTTTTTGTTCGTGAAATCCGCAACTCCAACGATATCCAACCCTGGCTGACAAAACCAGCCGTTCCCAGCGCTATCCCCCGTGACTCCATATCCGCCCGTGCCTGGGGTGAGAGGCTTGAAATATGCGAACTGCTTGGTGGAAGGGTCAAACACGATTGCCCCATCCGAGCTCGCCCATATTTTCCCTTTTCCGTCCACCTGGACAGATATACCCACGGTACCCATTTCCGCAGGAGGAGAGAAGACTTCATACTTTTCGGTTTTTGGATCTAGTCGGAGAAGACTTCCTCTCCCGAAAGTGCCCCCTTTCTCGAACAAATTAATCCAGACGATTCCATTCTGGTCGTGGGTGATGCCGTGAGTTCCCCTCGCAAACCCATTCGGAGTTGGTAACCTGAAATTGGTAACTTTTCCGGTCTCAACATCCAGCTTCAAGAAACTGCGATTACGATTCTCTGTGCCGTTTGTAATCCAGGCGTTTCCGTTTTGGTCGATCGTAAGATCGTGGAGCCCAGCGGACCCGTTACCACCGGAGGGAATTCCCTGAGACCAGTCGCTACCGTCTTGATCCACGAGTTCGTTCGGATTGGCCGCCGGCGGAATGTTGAACTCCGTTACAACGACGCGGGCAGCGTCGCCCGCGGGACGCGGAAATGGCTTGATCTTCATTGGTGACGGCCCGGGCCCGCGCACCCTCGTAAGATAGGCCGCCAACTCTTCTTTGTAATGTTGAATGATCGGGCTCGGCGGCTCTCCCGTTTTTCCGTAGACGTTGATCGTTTCCATGCGCACGAGGATTGCCTTCCATCCCGCTTCGTCGAATTTATTTTCTAGGGCGAAAGCCGCCGAATGGCACGTGGTGCAACTGTGAACGAAAATTAATTTCAAGCGAATATCTTCCGGCCTCCGATCGGGCAACGCCGAAAGCCACTCTGGAGACGTCAATTGCCGTTCAAAATCTTTTGCAGCTGGGAGAGTAAAATCCTGCCGCGTTTTTCCCGCAGGATTCAGTTCTACCCTGGCGCGGCCAGCCTGATATCCAACCGCCTGGGCCCACACCCGATACTTTCCTCCCGGCATTGACGGAAAGTAGTAACGCCCCTGCTCGTCCGTGTAAACAGATGTGGTGATCGTTCCGCCTTCGGCCGCGGCTGAAACCGTTACGCCAGCTATCGATTCGGCAGTAGAGGCGCGTACTGTTCCGTTCAGAATGGACGCCGCTGTGGGCTTTCCAGCGGATGCGCAGAACGGTGGCCGCCACGCCCCAAAGCTCAGAAACAATGCCAATGAAATTAAACATCTGGTTCGTAACATTCTGTCCTCTTCCGCTCATTCTTTGTTCAAGACGTCCAGAGTTTTCAGATAGACCACGAGTTGATCTATTTCCTTGGGGCTCAGGGTGTATTGAAAGCCAGGCATTCTCGGGGAACCTTGCATGATTTGAAGGCGTACTACTTCGTCACCCCGGTCCGCAACCATGGCCTTGTTTAGCAACGGACCGTAGGCCGTATAAGAAGGCAACGCGGGCAAATGGCAGACTGAGCATCTCTGGACAAAAAGTTTTTTACCCGCTGCTTGCGTGGAGTTTAAGCCCTTGCTGGATGGAAGAGGAACAACATCAACAGCCGAACGCGTCGTGACCCGCGACTCAGGTTTCGTAGAAGACTCGCGCGTCTGGGCCGCCACGGAAATGGCAATAGACAGCCCGCAAAAAATCACCACAAAAATCTTCATCGGCCTCCTTTCTGTCAGCCTAATGAAAGTGCGTCTGTCACGAAGCCTACCTCTGTCCATTGGTCCGCACAATGCCCAAATTTGATTCAGAACGTTCCGGAAAGCTCACCCTCTGGCCAACGCGCATCGGGTGTATTCTCTCCGTATTCATTGTCTATCAACGGAAGAGGCGACACATGTCGTACTGCAAGCTCGCTTGGGGGCACAATGAACGCCGAGCGGTCGAATGATTCTGAACTGACCGTTTGCTGTCACTTGTAGTTCGCCAATTCGTTGTGCCCGACATGAAAAGGATTTCTTCCTGCTCGGCGCAAGCTCTTCGATTTGGGATTGCAGGCTGATTCGTCGAGCGACGAAAGATGCTCGCAGAAAACGTGAACCGCGCCTGGCCCGAGTTACAAGGAAGGCGTTTGGTCATCAGAAAATGGCTCTTGCGTCTACGCTGCGACTGCATAACGATGGTGCAGCCCGCCGAGTCTCGGCAGGGATTGAATCTGGCCTTCACGCGCAGAGCGGATTTCTGTAGGCCGACCTGCTGGCGTGTCCTTCCGCAGCTCCATTTCCCAAGCGTTTGTTTTTGGATTCCGAATACTCATGTTGGCCTGCGCGGCCTTGGCCCTGGCAAGCGCCGGGGTCGCAGGGCTCATGATTCCGGCCAGGAGAAGGTAGATCGCTCGGTGCGCCTCGCCGGGCATTCCTGAGCATTGTTCCTGAGTCGTCTGGGCGCTCCGGATTGTCGTTGAACCTTCTGGGCCAATCGTTCATCCGACCGCCAGCTATCTTCCTTGCGATGGCCGCACCCAATGGGATGAAAGTTCCCTTCCACAGGCAACCGATCATACTTGAGCGAAGCCGCCGTCCACGAACAGTTCCGCTCCCGTGACAAAACTGCTGTCGTCCGACGCGAGAAACACGACTGCTTTGGCGATCTCATCAGGTGTTCCAAGCCTGCCAAGGGGGACCGTGTTCGGAATCGCTTTCATCCGTTCTGCACCCGCACCTGCGGAAGCGACGAGGTCGTTCAGTCCCGGCGTGTCGATCGGGCCGGGGCTTACCGCGTTGACGCGAATGTGGCGGCTCTTCAAGTCGGTAGTCCAGGTGCGCGCGAACGAACGTAAAGCGGCTTTGGTGGCGCTGTAGACACTGTTCGCCGACAGTCCTTTGCTCCCAACGACGGACGCATTCAGGATGACGGCAGCGCCGTCCGGCAAAAGCGGAAGCGCTTTCTGCACGGTGAACAGCACGCCCCTTACGTTGACGTCGAAAATTGAGTCAAAGTGTTCCTCCGTGATCTGACCGAAGGGAGCGTACCGCGCAATGCCGGCATTCGCGAACACGATATCGAGCTTGCCCTTTTCCTGCTTGATTTGTGCGAAGAGGCGATCCAGATCGGCAAGGTTCGAGACATCTCCTTGCACGCCGGTTACGTTTTCGCCGATCTCGTTAACGGCGGCGTCTAGCTCCGGCTTGCGGCGCCCGGTAATGAAAACGTAGGCACCTTCGTTCACAAACCGTTTCGCCGTCGCAAGACCTATGCCGCTATTGCCACCAGTAACAAGTGCGATTTTCCCTTCAAGCTTGCCCATGTGTTTCTCCTTTGTTCCTTATTCTTCGAGTTCGTTGTAATTGTCAGCGGTTGCTGAGCGGTGCGGGATGGCGGCAGTCGAGTCACGACCAGACTGCAGTTAGCCGCGATCCGCATTTCAGCACAGTGTGTGCTCTTGCTCGCCTTGAGGAATACGGGGATGCCCCACGGTCTACCAAGCGGCTTTGGCCGACCTGTAGCGCGGCGCAGGCGTGGAATTACCGAACCGTTGCGAGATGACGCGGCGCGCAGCTTCAAAACGGGTCCATTCGTCTCCGTCATGGAGGCCGGGAATCGTCACCAGCTCACCCTGGTCGAGCCCCACCAGCGCTGCATCAACCATTTCTTCCACGGACATGACGATCGACGGCGGCAGTTTCTGCCATGGGAGGCCAGCGATCTCCCAGAGATCGGTCGCGGTCGCACCCGGTAGCACCGCTTGGACGCGGATGCCCTTATCGGCGAGCTCGTGCTGCAGTGAATGGCTGAACGCAAGGACATACGCCTTGGTCGCGCCGTACACACCGTTGAGCGCCTCGGGCGAGATGCCCACCACCGATCCGATGTTGATGATCGTGCCTTTGCCGCGCGCGACGAATGCAGGAGCGGCGGCATAGGTCAGGCGCGTGAGCGCTGTAACGTTGAGGGCGATCATTTCTTCCATCTTTTCAACGTCAGCATTTAGCAATGGCGCGACGGAGGCGGTGCCAGCATTGTTGACGAGCAAGGTGATGCTCGGATCGTCCCGCAGCGTGGCCTCGACCTTGGCGAGATCCGTCCTGTTGTTGAGGTCGGCGGGCAATACCTGGATGGAGCGTCCCGTCTCGCTCGTCAGACGTGTCGAGAGGGAATTCAGCCGCGCTTCATTCCGGGCCACCAGTATGAGGTCGTACCCGCGCTTTGCGATCCGGTCGGCGTAGACCGCGCCAATGCCCGAGGATGCGCCCGTGACTACGGCGGCGCCTTTGTTCGATGAGTTTGCCATTGCGATTCTCCTTTGTCCGTACCGCCAGGTTCCACCAGCACCTCTTCCGATGCGATATGAGACCGGTCGGTTTCATTTATTTTGTGCAAAGTGGTGTCCAGAGACCGGCTGGTCGCATCAAAGGAGATAGCACGGCAACCTAACGCATCAGCGGGGGTTTATGTCTCATGGGGAGATGAACGACGTTCCGGTGGCACGGCTAATCGGGTTTGAAGCAAAGGAAGCAGAGAACGGACGGGCGGTGGTGACACTGGCGGCCGGACCACAACACGCAAATCCCATGGGGACGCTCCATGGTGGAATTCTTTGCGATATTGCTGACGCTGCGATGGGAATGGCCTTCGCAAGCACGCTCGCGCCCGGCGAATCCTTTACGACAGTGGAGCTAAAGATCAATTTCTTCCGTCCCGTGTGGGAGGCTCGCCTGCGAGCCGAGGGCAAAGTGGTGCGACGCGGCAGCACGATTGGCTACACTGAGTGCGAAATCACGGATGAAGGCGGGCGGCTAGTTGCCAAGGCGGCCTCAACTTGCATGGCCCTGAGAGGCGAGCGCGCCGAGGGGCGCTGATCTCCATTCCAATTGACTACTTGGATGGGGCACGCACTTCCGCTTCGAGATAGCTGCCAAGATGGGCCTGAACAGCGCGCAGCGCTTCATCATTGCGACTCAGGCGAGAGAGCATGATAGCGCCCTCGAGAGAGGAAATGATCAGCGTCGCAAGCTTGCTGGCGTCAATCTTCGAGCGGATTTCGCGGGATTTGATTCCTGCGTTTATGAGCGAAATAAGGTACTTGCGCCAACCGCTCAATGCCTTCCTCGCGCGCTCGCGCAGAACAGAATTTCCGTCATCGGTATCGATCGCCGTCTTGAGCAATGGACAGCCACCGGGAATAGTTCCACGCCGCTCGACAAAA
>Ga0137418_10001294_pt1 | contig 22950 bp, 14 predicted proteins | sample CZODoug3_1_2_16f_FD_122242 | JGI IMG/M metagenome (GOLD analysis project Ga0137418, IMG submission 122242) | Vadose zone soil fungal communities from Angelo Coast Range Reserve, California, USA - CZODoug3_1_2_16fungal (Hybrid Assembly) | ecosystem: Environmental > Terrestrial > Soil > Vadose...
CGGCTGAATACTTGTCCAAATAGCACCTGACCTTTGTATCCAGTTATGCAGTTTCGGCTAATTGCGTGTGATACGGCGCAACACGTCGACAAACTTGCCGATCTCTTCGACAGTGTTGTAGTGGACGAGCGATGCCCGAACGGCTCCGGTTTCTGGAGGAATCCCCATGCGGCGGAGGAGGCGTGGCGAGTACATGTTCCCGTCTCGCACTCCAATTCCGTTTTCCGCGCAGAAAGCGGCCACTCGGGCGGCGGGCACCCCGTTCAGATTGAAGCAAACTGTCGGCACACGGTGCTCGAGTTGGCTTGCCTCTCGGATTCCGTACACGGTAACGTCATCAAGTTCATTCAGGCCGCGCAGAGCTGCGGTCGACAATGTTGCTTCGTAGACACGTATCGCCTCCATGGCAGCCACTAGCCGATCTCGCTGCGAACCGGGATGTGAATCTGCGAGAAGGCTGCGACCCAGTTCTTCAAGATAGCCGACGGCTGCATTCATTCCAGCAACGTTCTCATATACGAAGGTGCCCACCTCGATCTTGCCGGGGATCTCGTCGGGGATGAAATCTTCGCGGAAGGTTGGCAATGCTTCCAGAAGCTCCCGCTTGCCCCAAAGGAAACCCATGTGGGGCGCAAATATCTTGTAGCCTGAACAGACCAGGTAATCGCAGTCCCAACTCTGCACGTCGATGACACCGTGCGGAGCGTAGTGAACCGCATCCAGAAAGACCTCGGCCCCGACCGCGTGCGCCATGCGCGCGACTTCTTTCACTTTGACGATTGAGCCCAACGCGTTTGACGCCACCGCGCACGCCACCAGCCGGGTTCGAGAACTGAGGAGAGGTGCCAAGTCTTCCACGTGGAGAGTGCCATTTTCCCGTACTTTCCACCAGCGGATCTCAACCCCTCTGCACTCGAGCGCAAGCCAGGTGGCGATGTTTGCTTCGTGGTCCAGGTCGGACACGATTATTTCTTTTCGTGCCCCCAGGATGTCGGCGATCGCCAGACTGACCAGACGGATAAATGAAGTGGCATTCATGCCGAACGCCACTTCGGACGGTTCGCGCGCATTCAGCAACGCGGCCACGCTCTGCCGCGCTTGCTGTATGGACGCATCGACTTCCTGACTGTGGCGATAGCGGCCGCCACGCTGCACATTACGGAATACAAGGTGATGGCAGACCGCATCGAGCACCGACTGCGGTATCTGTGCTCCTGCGCCGTTGTCGAAAAAAATGAAGTTGTCCCCACTGTTCAGGGCCGGGAACAGCCGTCGTATTGAATCGATGGGAAAATTTGAGTTTGCCATTTTCTAATGCGCTTGCAATTGCTGGTAGATGGCGGCAGCGTTATCGGCAAACGTGGCATCGTACTTGGCGTATTGCCTGAAATCGGAGTATTTCTCCATATGAATGTCACGCCGCACCTGCTCGAGCGTTTTGTTTGTCTTCTTCAAGGCTCGCACTTGCTGGTATAGATCGTTCAGGTAGTCGCGAAACCGCTGTAACTCCGACTTCGTAGCGAGTTCGAAATGACCCGGGACGACGTTGTCTAGTGGCAATTCCAGAACATGGTCCAGGGCATGAATCCAACTTTCGACGCTGCCGTCGTCCATGGCCGGTGACGAGCGGTTCAGGAACAAATCGCCCATGGAAATCGCCCGCTGTTCCGGGAAGTAGACTAAGGCGTCTCCCGAGGTATGCGCCTTGCCAGGAAAGTAAATTTGGACGGTAAATGGTTCGAGGTGCAATGTGACTTGCTGCTGAAAAGTCAGGTCCGCGAGTGCAAAGTGGAAGGCCTTCATGCCCGGATCTTTTTGAAGCGCGAGCGTGCGTTCACGGGTGAAATCTGTGCTGATCACGACCGCCGATGGACCAACCACCGCGTTTCCGCCCTGATGATCAGGATGATAGTGTGTATTCACAATGTAGTTCACGGGCAAGCCTGAGACTCGCCGGATCGCGCCCAGCAATTTGGATCCTTCAGTTCGATTGAGCCCCGTGTCGACCACCAGGATCCCCGCGTCCCCAACCAGAAAAGTGGAATTCGCGCTGGCATCATTGTCGGAGATATAGGCGTACAGTCCTCTGCCGATCGGCTTGACCGCCGATTCAGCCGCAGCCAGGCTAGAGCAGACCGACACCAGAAGTACAATGTTCCAACATTTAGAGTTCCGCAAATGCATCCTCATCAGAAACTGAGCTTTAAGGCAAATTGGACCAGCCTCGGCCCGCCTGATCCGAGACCGACATTATTCTGGGCAGCATCCGGAGTAGTGAAAAGCGCTCCAAAGCTGGGTGCCGCAGCGATGTTGCTGGGCAAGGCAAAGCTGGGATGATTGGTAATATTGAAAACTTCAGCGCGGAATTGTGCATTGAACTTCTCGCCAACCTTCATGTTCTTCAGGAGCGAGAAATCGAAATCACGATATCCCGGCCCGACGACGATGTTTCGTCCGGCGGTACCGAAGGTCAGCGGCTGGTTGTCCACGAAAGCAGCCGTGTTGAACCACTTCTGGACGGTGCGGGGACCGGTGTTGGGATCCGCGACGAGATTAGGCCGGTCGTTGCCAAGTCCCGTGCCGCTTAATCCCTTCCCCGTCAGAACCGAGAATGGCTGTCCGGTCTGTAGCGTCAAGATGCCGCCTACCTGCCAACCTTCACCGATCAGTTTGGGCAGGCTGGGGAGCACGGGCAATTCATATGTGAAGCTCCAACTCAGGCGCTGGCGGATGTCGAAGTCCGAGTTCCCGCGCTCCGCCGCCAGATTGTAGTTGTCTTGCGGAAAGATGGTGGTGGCATTTGCACCAGATCCAAAAAATACGGAAGCTCCATCGATCGAATGTGACCAGGTGTAGGAAGCCAGGAACGAGAGTCCGTTGCTGAAGCGCTTGTCCAGCTTGGCTTGCAAACTGTGGTAATTCGAACTCACGGCGTCCTCGGCCTGGAACAGCTGGGCAAAACCAAAATAAGGCGTTCGCACAATGCTTGGCATGACACCCCAGAGCTGGTTGTCGTACAGGAAATTTGCAGCCCCGGAAGGAATCCCAATGAGTTCCATACGCGCGACCACGCTGGGCGTCAGTGTATCGATTTGCTGCTTGGTGATGTATGCCTGATCGATTTGCACGAACCGCGGCAACTTGGTACCGGTTGTGCCTACGTAAGCAAGGTCCAGCAGCATGCGCCCGGGCAGTTGGTGCTGGATGCCGAAGTTGAAGTGCTGCGCGTACGGCGTCCGCAGATGCTGCTGCGTGATCGTCAGCACCGGAAATCCGGAGGGGGCAAAGGCGTTAGGCCAGCTGGCGAATGGAAAGGGAGTGAAGAAATCAGGCAGAAACGGCGGGTTGAGCATCACATTGCCTGGGATGTTTCCGATGATGGTTTCGTAGAACAATCCATAGCCTGTGCGCATCACCGTTTTTCCTTTGCCGAACAAGTCCCAGGCAATTCCGATGCGGGGAGCAAAGTTATGGTGAGCGCCGTCGTAGACGCCGCCCACCTGACCCTGTGTGACCACTCCGGAGGCTTCGAGGGCGGCCAGGTCGTTCTGAATATTCGGGTTGGTGGGATCTAAGAAAGTTGTATAGTTCTGCGGGCGCCAGGAACTGAGCCGCCCGTGGGCTTCATGCAAAACTGTGTTTAATTCATAGCGCAACCCGTAGTTCAGGGTCACATTCGGACGCAGTTTGAAGGTGTCTTGCGCGAACAGTCCATAGCTGCTGCTGCGGAAGTTGCGATGGGAGTCGCCAACGAACTGCAGCGCGCCATCGGGAATACCTTGCGCAAAATCGATCAGGGCATTCGGAATGTTCACCGGATTTCCGCTGCCGTCGGTTCCGGCGACATTATCCAGGCCGCTGAAGGTGATCTGCCCACCGAAGGCGAGATCATACAAGCGGTTGAGTTGTAGGTAACGAATATCGCCACCAACCTTGAACGAGTGTCTTGCGGTGGTGTGCGAAAGATTGTCGATCCACTGGAAAGTATTGGTTGCGGTGCGATTAGGCTGATCGATTCCGCCGCCCAGATTGGTGATCGATGAACTTCCTCCGACAAAACCTCCAGCGAAAGCCAATTGCGGAATGTTGCCCAGGCTTAAGGGTGAATTGGCCGCCCATCCGGTATTGAAGCCGAAATCCGCCGCCTTCGGCCCGGGTTCGGTGGCGAGTAAGATGTTGGAGCGCGTAAAGCCAAAGCGCGCCTCGTTCAGAGTTCTGGCACCGACGACACGGGTGTACGACAAGGCGATGAGGTGATTGGCTCCGTCGTCGTTCACTCCATAACCGGGAATGTTCGTTCCACTCTGTCCTGGGGTGAAAGGAAAGAACGTATCGACTCGCGTCCTGCTGTAGCGCGCCGAGAGCGTATCGGAGCCTCGCAGGTGGTGATCCACTTTCACCAGGAATTGATCGGTGGCGTCCCTTTGCACAGGAGATGAAATGTAGTTCCCCGAAGAACTGTTCAGATTGGGCTGAGGGAACAGGGTGTTAAAGATCTGGGCGCTCACCGTATTTACCGCGATGGTGATCGGGTTGCCGTTGTTATCCAGGAATTGGCCTTCACGTTCCAGCGTTGTAGGCACGTTGGTGATACGAGTGATTCCTGCTTGACGGCGAAAGCCCTCGTAGTTCAAGAAAAAGAATGTCCTGTTCTTGACGATCGGCCCTCCCAGCGTCCCGCCGAACTGATTGAGGTGTAAGGCTGACTTGGCGAAGTTCGAATCGTTGAAGAAGTTCCTCGCGTCCAGCGCATCATTGCGGAAGAACTCATAAAGCGATCCGTGCAACTGGTTTGATCCTGACTTCGTCACCAGGTTCACCACGGACCCGGTGTTTCTTCCGTATTCGGCCGAGAAGGTGTTGGTTTGAACTTCAAACTCCTGTATGGAATCGATTGAAGGTATCTGCGCCGCCGTTCCGCCGAAGGAGTCATTGTTGTCTACGCCATCGACCAGAAAATTATTGGAGGTCGATCGCTGTCCATTGGAAGAGAAACCCGACACGCCGCCCTCTCCGCCCTGCTGGCCTCCTCCTCCACCGGAGGCGGCAACTCCCGGGTTCAGCCTGGCCAATTGAGCGAAATCACGGCCGTTGAGCGGCAAGTCCTCCACTTTCCGATTGTCGATGATCTCGCCGAGCTTCGAACTCTCGGTTTGGGTCAGAGCCGCGTCTGCCCGCACTTCGACAACCTCGGCTTTGGTGCCGATATGCAATTCGATATCAACGGTACGGATTTGGTCGATACCAACTTCGACGCCCGTGGTCGTACCCGTCGCGAATCCCGCTGCTTCCGCCTCGATCTGGTAAACGCCGGTGGGCAGGGCAATGATGCGAAAGATGCCGTTGTCGGCCGTGGTGGTTTCGCGTTGAAGGCCGGTGGAAGGACTGGTAACCGTCACTTTCGCACCAACAATCTGTGCTCCTTTTTGGTCTCGAATTGTACCGACAATTCCACCTTCCGTGGTTTGTGCAAAGAGTTCGCCGGCGAGCAGCACAACGGTGAAAAACACAATTCGGTTCAACTGGAACGTCCCCATATGCCACCCCCTCGGTGAGATCCTGTAGTTGAAATCGGTTCCGCTCATGCACTTTGCCCTCAACGCGCCTGAGCGACTGAGTTCGGTCCTGAGATCTCGTTCTTGTAGACGACGCCATCCTTCATCACAAACTGAACATGTTCGAGCAGGCGAATGTCACTCAACGGATCACCTTTCACCGCAACCATGTCGGCAAACGTGCCCTGGCGAATAGCTCCGATGCGATCCGTCCATCCCATCAGCTCCGCGGCATTCATCGTGCCGCTTTGCAGTGCTTGCGTGGGAGTCAGCCCGAGCTCAACCATGGACCCAAACTCGCCTCCATTTTGCCCGTGAGGGTAGACGCCAGCATCGGTTCCGAGCGCGACGCGGACGCCGGCGCGAAACGCCTTCGCCATGTTCTTTTTGGCCGCGGGAATGATGATGGCGGATTTTTCCATTACCCAGGGCGGGAGATGCATCTGGGGCGCGTGTTCTTCAAACCAGAAGAGGGGGTAGGAAGTGGGCACAAGAAACGTGTTGTGCTCTTTCATGAGTGCGATGCCTTCGTCGTCCAGGAAAATGCCATGTTCGATCGAGTCCACACCCGCACGCACCGCATCCTTGATGGAAACAGCAGAGTGGGCGTGAGTCGCCACTTTGCGACCGAGCCGGTGTGACTCCTCCACCAGTACCTTCATCTCCTCGGGACTATACTGCTCGAGCAACGGGTTATCGCCTTTCGAGAAAACCCCTCCGGACGCGCAAAACTTGACGACATCGGCACCGTACTTGATCACCTCGCGCACCCGATGCATCACAGCCTCACGGCCATCGGCCACGCCTTCGGCGGAATGATGAAATTCGAAGGGCAACAGGCTGTTGTCGCAGTGTCCGCCCGTGATGCCCAGGGGAGGGCCTGACACCTGCATTCGAGGGCCGATCACGTCTCCGGCATTGATAGCATCGCGGAGAGCCACGTCCGAGTAGCCTTCCGCACCCACATTGCGCACCGCGGTGAATCCGGCTAGCAGCGTGAGCCGTGCGTTCTTGGCGCCGATGAGTGCTGCACGGGGCGAAGAGATGCCCAAGCTTTCGTAACCGCCGCTACCCGCATCGGACGTCAGGTGCGTGTGGACATCGATGAATCCGGGCAGAAGCGTCGCGTCTCCGAGGTCGATGAGCGTGGCGCCTGAGATAGAAGGTGGGTTGCCGTTCGAGACGGAACTGATTTTGTTTCCGACGATGACAATCACGGGTCGGTCGAGCATGCGGCCGGTCACGGGATCAAACAGCCGCCCGGCTCGAACCACCACGGTCTGGGCTGACTTCGTGTCCCCGACAAAGGTATTCTGGGCGGAAGAATTCGCTGTGCCAAACAGAAGTACGCAAGCCGCAAGAGTGACCCGGCGAAACCAGCCGTGACAACGGATGCCGACGCCCATGATTGTTCTCCTGGCCTTGTCTCCCGCTAGGACTCACTTCCTCGAACTATCGCCGCCGGTGCCGTAACCAGCATTTCAAGGTTTTGCTGTAGCAAGCGGAGCACAAACTTTACGTCGTCCGCGGTATTGTAAGCGTGAAAAGAGATCCTCAAGCCATCATGCCGGCTGGAACAAATCACACCATCTCGGGCGAACAAGCGCACCAAGCCGTCGGCATCCTTGGACACGAGGACGACGAGCGGTCCCGCGCTGTCGAGTGGCGTCTTGATCTGAATCCCAAGCTCCGAAGCGCCACGGATCAAAGCCGTCGTCAGAAGGCGAATTTGGTCGGCCACATTCTGTAATCCGAACTGCTGGAGGAGTTTGACTCCGGCGACCGCGCCATAAATGGTGGGAATGGGCGGCGTTCCCGACTCGAATCGCCGCGTGCCTGGGGCCGGATCAAGGAGCCTCACATCAAACGCAAATGGATTCCTCTGACCGAACCAACCCGTGACGGTCGGCACCAACGATTCAGCGATCGATCTGCGCACGTACATGAAGGCCAGACCTGGCGGCCCAAGCAGATACTTCAAGGTCCCGCTCACATAAGCGTCCACCTGCATGGCTTTCACATCGATCGGACGAGTTCCGCTGTCCTGGTAGTCATCCAGCAGCACCAGAGCGCCTCGGTCGTGTGCGATCTTCGTTATTTCCGCGACCGGGCTACGAAAGCCGTTCATGAAGCACATATGAGTCAGAGGAACGATCAGGGTATTACGATCCACAAGCGCGTCATAGGCTTCCACTCGAAGTCGATTCTTCTCCGCCTCAACAAAGATCACGTTCGCTCCGCGGGGACGCTGCGCCAGCCAGATGTGTCCCATGGTGGGAAATTCAAATTCGCCAAGCACCACCTTGTTCCGCTGCTTGAACGATAAGGCGCTGGCGAGAGCATTGACGCCCGCTGAGGCGCTGGCCACCAGAGCGACCTCCTCCGGTGCGGCCCCAATCAGCTTCGCAAAGTGACGGCGTCCGGATTCGTACTGATCAACCCACGTTTCCCAGGGAGAGCCCTCTTTGTGCCAGCTGCGCAGGTATTCGAGCATGCTCTGTTCCACATCCTGAGAAAGGGCTCCCTGGGAGCAGCTGTTGAGGTAGATTTTCTGCGCCAAAACCGGGAAACGCTTGCGAAAACCTTCAATGCCCTGGGTCACGTGCTCCTCGTCTGGTTGCGGCACTTCATGGCCCGCTTTCGTCAGCGATCACGGCCACTGAGTGGGCGCTAAAGTACCGCCTGCGATCGCGAAATGTCAAGATCATTGTTTTCATAATATACAGTGGGCATACAACTAGAACCGGCGGCCTGGGGATAACTGGAGTCCAGCCCGATGCGCTTTGTTGGGCGTATTTCGAACAACTAGGCTGCACGGTCCACCTGATATGCCAGAACCCGATTCACGAATTGTTAGTAGCAGCGAACCAATATTACCAATCTGATATATCAATACAATTCCCTTGACATAGCAAATGGGCGAGGGGTAAGTTTTGGCCCTCGCATTGGTTTACGGAGAGCGGCCATGGCTAATCGCAGGACCGGGTTTTCTCGCTTCGCTTGGTTGGTCGTCGTACTGCTTATCTTCGCCGTCGGAAGTTCGGTCGCACAGCTATTCCCCGGCCGAATCACCGGAACCGTCCGGGATGCCCAAGGCGCGGTGGTTCCTGCTGCCACGGTCAAGCTTTCAAATCCCACCACGGGACAGGAGCGCACCGTCACGACGGACGACACCGGAAAATTCAATTTTCCGGAGTTGGCGCTCGGCACCTTCCGATTGGCGGTCAGCAAAGAGGGCTTCGGAACAACCGTCGTGACCGACATCACGACATCTGAGGGGCTGGTCAATAACATCAACCCGGTCCTGGCGGTCGGCTCAGTACGCTCGCAAATCGAGGTTACGTCAACCCCGCCGCTCATCCAGACGGAGACGGATTCTTCCGGCGGCCAGCTCAGCCAGGAGCAGGTCGAGTCGCTGCCGATCGGCAATAGCGACTACACGCGTTTGGCGCTGGTCCTTCCGGGCGTAACTCAAAACAGCAATTTCGCCTTCGCGCAGTACACCATCAATGGTTCGCGGTCACGATCGAATGGGTTCAACATCGACGGTGCATCGGACACGGATCCATCGACGTATCTTCCCTCCATCAACGAGGGCGGGAATTCCGCGACCGCGGCGACGCGTCTGCCTTTAGATGCCATCGAAGAAGTCAGCATCTCTGCGAACGCGGGGGCGGACAGCGGGCAGAACTCCGGCAGCGTCATGAACGTCACTATTCGCAGCGGAACAAACCAATTTCACGGCTCGGTGTACGAAATGCATCGCGATGCCGCACTCGATGCCGCAAATTTCTTTGAGAATCTCGGCGGGGTTCCGAAGGCTCCCTTCGTATGGAACGAATTCGGTGGAACTGTGGGCGGCCGGATCTCCATCCCTGGTGTGTACGATGGCCGGAATCGCACCTTCTTCTTTGCCGGCTACGACGGCAGTCGCTTGCGGCTCGGCACAACGCTGAACGGCGACGCGCCGACTGCGGCGCAAATTCAGACTGCCACGACGTTAGTGGACTCTCAAGGCATTACGCCGAATCAACTGGGGCTCAATATTTTGGGTCAGTATTCCTCACTCGGTCTCTCGGGCCCGTTCGTCGTCGATAATCGCGGCCGCCAAGCTCCGAACAGCGGTGTTTTGAAGATTGATCACAGAATCTCGAACTCCGATTCGCTCTCCGCACGATATCTCCACGGCCAAGGCGAAGACGAATTTCCGGGCGGCGGACCCGGTCCTGGCGGCGGTTCGCAGTTGAATCCCTGGTTTGGCGTGACGCCTACGCGGGCCGACAACTTTGCGATCAGCGAAGTTCACCTGTTCAGTCCCCGGCTGATTAACACTCTCCGCCTGGGTTGGAATCGATTCAGTCAATTTCAAAAAGGACGAGACGCGAGCGTCAACCCCGCCACGATCGGATTTAACACGGGCGTGGGTCCGGAAAGCTACGGCATTCCTGAGATCGACACCTACGGCTTTTCGAATCTCGGCCTCCAATATGGCGCCGGAGGGCGGGTCGCGACGAGCTACCAGGTCGCCGACGAAGTCAATTGGACCCGCGGCGCACACGCATGGAAGTTCGGCTTCAACTTCCTGCACAATTATTCCGACTACACGATCGCCGGTTCGCGGGGGATCTTTTCATTCACCGGTTCGCAGCTTGGCAACAGCCTCACATCAGACAGCGGGCTCGCCAGTCTGATCGACTTGATCGCGGGCCTCCCCACACCCGGCCCCGGCCTCACGCAAATCACACGAGCAGGCAGCCATCGCGCGAACATCGATCAGAACATCATCAGCGGCTTCGGGATGGATACGTACAAGATTACCGAACGGCTCACGCTGGTCGCGGGTCTACGCTACGATTTCTTTTCGACCGTGGACGAATCGCGCGGACGCTTCTCGGTTTTCGATCCAAGTCAGGGCTTGATCCGGACCTCGCATCTCTACAACGCTCCGAAGGGCGATTTTGGCCCGCGTGTTTCTCTGGCATGGGCTCCGCCGATCGCGGTCCTCCCCGGCCGCCAGACGGTGTTCCGCGCCGGTTTTGGCATTTACTACGACACAATTCCGCTCAATAACTTCGAAGAGGGGCTCGCGCAAAATCCGATCGGTCCAACCGCAGGTTTCACGATCGTGCCGAACGCTCCGATTCCGTTCGGCGTCGGCGTGCCGATCTTCGGCACAGGCGCTCCTCAACCTCCCTTCAACATTGCGAGCATCCAACGCAACCTGAAGACGCCGAATACGCAAGAATGGAACCTTAATATTCAGCAGGAGCTGAGCCAGAGATTTGTTTTTCAGATTGGCTACGTTGGAAATCACAGCATTCACCAGCTCCAACTTCTGGACATCAACCAGCCGCCTTTGGGAGCTGGATACGGGCCAGGATGCGTAAATCCTCCGAGTTCCGCGTGCGAGCAGGCCGCCAGACCGTACAACGCCAAGTACCCCACCTTGTCGCAGATTAATACGATTTCGACGCCGGGGTTCGCCACCTACCACTCGCTTCAAGCAACTTTGAAGTCGAATGAGTTCCACGGCTTGACGACGCAAATCGCGTTCACCTGGTCCCACAACCTGGACACGGCGTCGGAAGTGGAAGACTTCTTCGGCACCAGCGGATACGTGCCGCAGGATTCAACGAACTTGAAGGGTAGTTACGGGAACTCGGAATTCGATCAGCGTCGGGCGCTAATCATCACGTATGTGTATGCCATCCCGCAACCCAAAACCCGCAGCCTGCTTGCTTACGCTCTCAAGGACTGGCAGTTCTCGGGGACGACAACGCTGCGTGACGGTTTGGCCGCGCCACTTCTGACTTTCGGGGACGAGAGCGGCGTCGGAAATTTCCACACCCGATTCAACTGCATCGCCCCGATTCACTATCAACTGCGGGATTTCACCCAGCCCTACGCTTCCGCCAGTTCATTCTCCGACCCGGCCCCAGGGACATTCGGCAATTGCCCGCGCGATCCCCTGGTGGCCCCGGGCTTGACTGCGTGGGACATGTCCCTTCAAAGAACCTTCAAGATGGGCGAGAGGTTCGCGTTCCAGTTTCGAACCAGCTTCTTTAATGCATTTAATCACCCGAACTTTGCGGAGCCCTCGCCCGATATCAGGACGAAAATTACCGCCACAGCCGACGATGGTAGTTTCGATTCTCACTTTGGGGTCGGGGGGCCGCGCAACATTCAGTTCATGGGCAAGTTGACGTGGTGATGAATTCTTGACGTTAACGGGGGTTTACTCATGCCTGGACTGCGTGGGGTCACACTCACACGGCTCGCGATTGGTTCACGGCGCTTGATCTTTGGGGTGGCTTTCGTCGCGAGTGTCTTGGCCTCAGGGCAGACGACGAAACAACCCCCGGGTCCTATCGGTATTTCAGTGGATGCAACCGAAGTCGCACAAAAGGTTCTGCATGCCGAGCTATCGATACCCGCCACAGCCGGAACCCTTACTCTCTACTATCCAAAGTGGATGCCCGCCGACCACTCTCCCGATGGTCCGATCTGGAACGTGGCCGGCCTAAAATTCTCTGCCGCGGGGAAATCCATTCCCTGGAGCCAGGACTCTTTGGATATGTATGCCTTCCACTTGCAGGTCCCTCAGGGTGCGAATTCAGTTAGCGCCAAGGTCGACTTCCTGCTCTCAGCGCCGGGTTCCACCATTGATTTCAGCGCATCGGGCACGGCAAAACTGTTCGTTCTCATGTGGAATCAAGTCGTTTTGTACCCCAGCGGTTGGCCCGCCAGCCAGATCACGTTCCAGCCCAAGCTCACCATCCCACGCGGCTGGACAATGCATACAGCGCTTCCCATCGCAGAACAATCGTCAGGAACGGTCACGTTCAAATCTGTAGCGCTGGACCTGTTGATCGACTCCCCGGTGCAATCGGGTGCGTACACGAAGGTGATTCCGCTGACTCCCCAGCAGAATCCTTCGCACGAAATCGACTTGGCCGCCGACAGTAACTCGGCTCTGGACATTCCACCAGCCGTGATTAACAACTACAAGCACTTGGTTCAGGAAGCTCAGGCTCTATATCAGTCTCATCACTACCGTGAATATCATTTTTTGCTGACGTTGAGCGACAACATCATGGGACTGGGCCAGGAACATCATGAGAGCAGCGACGATCGGGTGTCTGCGCATGCCCTCTCCGATCCCAACCAGCGTCTGCTCGGAGCCGACCTGCTCCCACACGAATTCACCCACTCCTGGAACGGACAGTATCGCCGGCCAGAGGGACTCGCCACTCCAGACTTCCAACAACCCATGAATGGCGAGTTGCTGTGGGTGTATGAGGGGCTCACCACATATCTCGGCACGGTCCTGGCTGCGCGCAGCGGATTGTGGAATGCCGAACAGACGCGCGAGCACCTGGCGTTATTGGCTTCGACTCTCGATCATCGCGCGGGGAGAACGTGGCGTTCGCTGGAGAACACGTCCCGGGCCGCGCAAATTCTTTACTTCGCACCTTCGGAGTGGGCCTCTTATCGTCGTGGAACCGACTTCTATCCGGAGAGCGTGCTGATTTGGCTTGAGGCGGATGTAACCATCCGCAAACTTACCAGCGGACACCGGTCGCTGGACGATTTCTGCCGAACGTTCCTCGGCGGGCCCGAAGTCATGCCGGTCGTTAAGACATTCAACTTCGATGATCTGGTGACGGCGATGAACGAGGTCGCCGCTTACGACTGGCGGAGTTTTTTTCTCGAACGCTTGCAATCGGTCGACGCCCATGCTCCGCTCGGAGGACTGGGCGGGGGCGGATGGCAACTGACTTACAACGACGAACCAAACCAGATGATTGCGGCGTCCGAAGCTTCCGCTCGACGTGCCGACTATACTGCCTCGATCGGTGTGTTGCTCAAAGCAGATGGCACGGTCGAGGACGCCATACCCGGCATGCCGGCGTATCAATGCGGCGTCCGTCCCTATACTCGAGTATTGGCGGTGAACGGCCGTCAATTTTCCATAGAAGAGTTGAACAAGGCTCTTGTCGAATCGAAAACGCAGAGTGGGACGATGATGCTGCTGGTATCAAACGCCGGGTTCGTTGAAAGCCACGAAATCGACTATCATGGCGGGCCCCGCTATCCGCATTTGGTGCGCAACGAAGTTGCGCGCGACTTTCTGGATGAAATTCTCAAACCCCGTGTGACGCAGTGACCGGGGCATGCGCTTGGGTATGATCTAATAAAACCAGAAGCAGCGCACGCAGCTACTTTCTCAATATCTGGCTAGCAGGAAATCATCGCAAATGGGACGTGGAGGGACAGTGGGGAAAGCTGTCAGTCACAAACGGATTCGAACCAGGCGGGCGTTCGGCGTTGGCGACAAACTCAGTGTAAAGGTTTATAAGGCGATGAAGCGGGATATCATCCGCGGCGTCCACGCCACTGGTGAACCGCTGACCGAGAAAGAGCTAGCAAAACGGTACAAGGCCAGCCGGACGCCAGTGCGTGAGGCTGCGCTGCGACTGCAAGAGGATCGTCTGCTGCGTATCGTGCCCCATCGGGGCTATTTTGTAAGCCCGATTACACTGCAAGAGCTTACGGATATCTACGAGTACCGGGCTGCGGTTGAATGTGCGGCAGCCGAACTCGCTGCCAGGAAAGCAACCGACTCAGAACTGCTCGAGAAATTGATTCAACTGTCCGAGACTTCCTACCAGACTGACAGCATTGAAAGCTACATGGAGTTCATTGAAGCCGATACGATTTTCCACGTCGGGATTGCGCGTCTGTCGCGCAATCAGATGCTGATAAGGGCAGTCAGTGAAGCACGATGCCAGATGGAACGCATCATGTACGCGGCGATCGACATCCACTACTTCGGCGAGGTGCCGACCCGTGAGCATAGAGAAATCATGAAAGCCATTGTCGAGCATAATCCCGACGCAGCCCGCAGGCACATGCACGATCACATCGTTCAATCCAAGGGCAAGGTCCTGCGATTGACCGGATCTTCCGGCGCCCCCTAAACCCACGCGCGAGGCAACCATCCGGCGGTGTGTGACGGAGGTCGGGTCGACTTCTCTACGGCATACGAGCCACGGACTAATGGCATGATTCTCGGTGGCTGCGCAACTGCAAAGGGACGAAAGTGATGCTTTAACAAGACTCAGTCTTGCCGAACTCGGCTGCGAAGTCAGCTACTATCTAACTCGCCGTTTGCGCTCGCGATGAGGAGTGCCCGTATGCGATTTAAACTCCCCCTTGTTCGCCCACGCCTTCCGGCTCGGGCTCCGATCCTCGGCTACGGGGTTGCCGTCCTCAGCATCATTCTCGCCTTGATTCCGGCGTTGTTGCTGTCGGATGTGGTTGAAAGCCGGCTCGCGGTGTTTGCCGTCGCCGTTATGGTCAGTGCCTGGTATGGCGGTTGGAGGCCTGGTCTGGTGGCCACCTCGTTCGCTTTGACCGTGAGCGCTTATTTCTCACTAAGAGCCGCTCGCGTTCCAGAGGATTATCAAAACGCCATCATACATCTCACGCTGTTTGCGTTTGTGGCCGTGCTGATTTGCTGGTTCAATGCTGCGCTACGCTCCGCCCAGAATGGGTTGCGTTATTCCGAGAGCAACTTCCGCTCGCTGGTCACCCATGCTCCTTACGGCATCTGCCGCTGCGACTCGGCGGGCATTCTGTTGGATGCCAACCCAGCGCTGGTCAAGATTCTCGGCTATGCATCGAGTTCCGAACTTGTGGGTCGCAATTTGGCTAATCAGTACGCCGATACTCAAGAGTGGTTCAATCTGGCTGACCACTTTCGCTCTTTGAAGCGATTCCACGGGCTGGTCGCCGAGTGGGTCTGCAAGGATCGGAGCTCCGTCATGGTGCGCCTATCCGGACGCGCCATCCGCGGTGAAGGCAATGCCGCTTTCTTTGTACTGTTCGCCGAAGATGTGACGGAGCAGCGCGCCCTGGAGCAGCAGCTACGGCAGGCGCAGAAGATGGAAGCCGTCGGCCGCCTCGCCGGAGGCATCGCGCACGACTTTAACAACCTGCTTATGGTGATCTCCGGCTACTGCGAGTTCCTGCTGGAGCGAATTGGTTCGGACGTGACCCTTCGCGGATCGGTCCAGGAGATTGCCAACGCGGCCGAGCGTGCCACTTCCCTTACACGACAGTTGCTTGCCTTCAGCCGCAAGCAGATGCTGGCCCGGAAGGTATTGGATTTGAACGCCGTCGTGAAGGGGAACCTCAAGATGCTTACTCGGATGATCGGGGAAGACATTGACCTCGTCATGATAGCGGGGGCGGGGATTGGGGCAGTGAAGGCCGACCCCGGTCAGATTGATCAAGTCATCATGAACCTCGCGGTGAATGCCCGGGATGCGATGCCTCACGGTGGCAAGCTCACTATCGAGACCGCCGACGTCACGTGCGACGAGGAATATGCCCGCTCCCACCCGCCATTAACAATGGGGGAATACGTGATGCTGGCTATTAGCGATACCGGTTTGGGCATGGATGCGGCGACCCAGTTGCACATCTTCGAACCTTTCTTCACTACTAAAGGATTGAAGGGAACTGGACTCGGGCTCTCTACCGTCTACGGCATCATCCAACAAAGTGGAGGCTACACCTTGGTTTACAGCGAACCGGGCAAGGGTACGTCGTTCAAGATCTATCTGCCGCGTGTGGGCGCAACCGGACAAGCAAGACCCCCGGAGCCCAGTGTTACAACTGCGAAACCTGAGCAGGCTTTCGAAACGATTCTGCTGGTTGAAGATGAAAGTAGCCTCCGCAACCTGTCTCGCCAGTATCTTGAGAACCAGGGCTATACGGTGCTCGAAGCAGCCGAGGGGGCTGCGGCGATACAAATTTGCGATAGCCATCTCGGCCCCATCCACCTGCTGTTAACCGACCTCATAATGCCGGGGATAAACGGACGCGAACTGGCTCGTCGCGTCTGTCCCATGCGGCCGGAGACGAAAGTGCTCTATATGTCCGGCTATACCGAGAATGCCATCGCACACGATGCCATGCTGGAGGAGGGGATTGCCCTGCTTCAAAAGCCCTTTTCACTCTCTACTCTTAGAACCAAGGTGAGGGAGAAGCTCTCCTCCGCGTCCCGCGCGCAACGTTTCAATCTTCAATTGCCTATGAAATACCGGCTGCTGGACGAAAGCGTCTGGCGCAATGGCACGACCGAAAACATCAGCCGTTCGGGAATGTTGTTCCGGGTGGAGGAAACGATTCAACCCAACGCTCAGCTCGAGATTAACCTCGTGCTGCCCGCGGAAATTGCAGGCCTGTCCACCGCCGAAGTCATCTGCCAAGGGGAAGTTGTTCGAACCGTGGAGCTCGAGCAACCCATTGTGGGCCCGGCTCTTGCGGCGAGGATTCTGCGGTACCAGTTCCCGCACGGGTCACAGCAGCGGCCAGGATAACTCGTCCACGGCAGCCAACTACATTATTTAGCGAGCTATCGGAGAGGCCGCTCGACCGCCTTGCCGTACTAGCCGTAAACCCAACAAAGAAGCTAACGGCAGCGTGCGCCTCACCGGCGTGCGACATAAATTCTTCACGACAAGTTGACGCCTTCCTTCACGGCTTGAGGCAATTCGAAAATTAGTAGTTATCCACAGTTTGCAGCCGCATATGACGCATGCAGAGGCATATACTTCGCCGGGCGTGAAATCTGCGCCCAGGAGAACTCCCCCATGAAAAGGACAGCCGAGATCGTGCTAACCGTATTGGCGTTGGCCGGGATGTATTGTGCCATTCCAAAGAGCTTTGCCCCGGTCGAGAACCCAGGTATTGGAACAGAACAAATGGTATTGGTTGCCGATGGTAGCGACCCTATGCCCTTGTGCCGCGGAAGAGCCTGCAAATAGAAACATAAATAGATAATGGACCAATAGGGCGGCCATGATAAAAACCTTGCAGGGCTGCCGGGGGAGAAGTATGCTTCTGGGTTTCGGGGGGAAGAAGCAATGAACGGGATAATGTACGTGAGCTGGCTCGTGGGTCCGGTGCTGCAGATCACCCTTCTTATCTTCATGATACGGCGCAAGCTGCAGGTGGTTTTTCCACGATTCTTCTCCTATATCGTTCTTCAGACTGTTAAGTCCGGAATTCTGTTCTTGATATATCGGTACTATCACGAAAACTACTTCGATGCATACTGGAGTGGCAACGCCATCAGCGTGCTGCTGGCCGTCACCGTGATGGATGAAATATTGCACAATTTTCTTAAACAATATGGAGGTATTCAGAGCCTGACATCTATCATATTCAGATGGGCCTGTGGACTGCTGCTCTTGCTTTCAATCGTGAATGCCTTCTCGAGCCAGCAGACCAGTGCCGACAGGGTGGTATCGGCGGTGCTGGCTTTCGATCGTAGTGTGCGCGTTATGCAGTGTGGGCTCTTCTTCCTTTTGATGATTCTGTGCCGGTTTCTCAGAAATTGCTGGAGGCAACAAGTATTCGGAATCGCGCTGGGATTCGGAATCTTTGCCAGCATCGAGTTAATGCTGGTCAGCACCGTGATGCACTTCGGCGACGCTCCGGTTACGATCCTCAGCTTGGTAAAGAGTGCAGCATACAATGGCGTTACTCTTCTCTGGATTATGTACCTAAGACGTCAAAGCGAATCGATACTGGAAATTGACGTGGCTCCGCAACTTAGCGCGTTGAATGTGTCCTTAGTCGCGTCGACTCAAGCAGGGAATAATGGCTTTCTTTCGATGGTGGAGCAAGCCGTGGATCGCGTCTTGTCTCGTGGCTCGTGGCCGAGACCGTCCGTAAAGGGATCGCAGGTCATCGGCCGCAAACCCGAACGAGAAGAACGCAATTGAAGTAATTGCACCAGGTGTTAACAGATGAGACCCACGGCAAAGCAAGCAGGCACCGGTGCGAACTGGCCTCCGGAGGAGGGCCAAATCATCACCTTCAGCTCCCTCAGTGGTTTGACCAAGGGTATCGTCAAAGAGGTGAGATGGGGACTGGTGTGGCGAGACTTCATTCTTGACGATGGACGAGTGATACCGGAGCACAAGATTTTGGATCTTCCCGAGCCGCCAGCTTGGCGCAAGGCCGAGGAGGTTACTCAGGATGAACGAGAGGCTTGGGAGAGACGGCTCGTTTCAATGGCCGAAGCCGGGTTGGATCCCCGAGATCGGGAGCAGTCTTTCTGGGCCGAGCTGAACCAGTATCTGGCGTACACGTATCTCAGGTTCAAGCAAACTGGATTTAAACCGCCTGATCCTGAGTGACCAGCCGAGCCCAGGTTGGAGCCCAAGTCAGCCCGCCGAGAACGGAGTATAGAGCCGTGAGCCGACCACATGAGGAGTCCGAGAAAGAACGAGTTTGGAGGGTGCTTTCGGAGGCTGGTCTCATAGACATACCCCCCGATGAGTTTGCAGAGCGGATCAAAGAAGCCAAACATGTTGTCATGGGACGGCTGAGTGAATTACTAGAACTGACAACTGACATTCAGGAGCGCGAATCCGCGGCATACTCCCTGGCCACGTTAAAGAAATTAGAGCGGACAGTGTCGCGAAGCGGACGGCGCAGTTCCGATTGAGGAGTCACCAAACTGCATCCGGGCTGTCATCCTGGACGGCACTTCGATTCTGGCGAGTCCTTCCAGACCATTCGACACATTAAAACCTGTTCCTTGAGTTAGCTTATGGGGTTGAGCCCCCAAGGCACAAAACACTTGAAGGAAGCCACGAACGAGGTCTACCGCGCCCTGCGACAACAATTCCGCGGCGATCTGTTGCGTCCCAATGATTCGCAGTACGGGCCAGCGCGCGGCATTTGGAACGCTATGGTGGCCCGCCGCCCGGCCTTGATCGCCCGCTGTGCTGATGTCGCTGACGTGCAAGCCGCAGTCCGAACGGCGGTGGCTTCGGGAGTCCTCACAGCCGTACGTTGTGGAGGGCACAGCCTGGCTGGATTCGGCACTTGCGATGACGGAATGGTGATCGATTTGTCGAGCATGCGCGAAGTCGCGGTGGACCAGGAAGCGCGAAGATGTCGCTTCGCAGGCGGTTGCCTGCTGGGAACCGTCGATGCTGCCACGCAGAAAGAAGGTCTCGCCTTTCCTGCAGGCGTCGTCTCTCATACCGGCGCTTCAGGATTGGTCCTGGGTGGTGGATTTGGCTGGCTGACCCGCCTTCACGGACTCTCTTCGGACAACGTAGAGGGATTCACGCTGGTCACTGCGAATGGCTCCGTGATTCATGCGAACTCGAAGGAGAATGACGATTTGTTCTGGGCCCTGCGTGGAGGCGGGGGCAACTTTGGGGTCGTGACGGAATTTGAAGTAAGACTACATCCGGTCACCTCGGTGCTACTGGGCGAGGCGATGTGCACAGGGGATGACATTCCGGCATTAGTCCGGCGGTGGAGGGATTTCATGCAGGAAGCGCCCGACAATTTGCGATGGAGTCTCTCCCTGCGTCTTGCACCCGATGCTGAAAATGTCCCTGTCGAATTACGGCGACGTCCCGCGGTCACTCAGGCTGCGGTTTGGGTCGGTGACATGAAAAGGGGCGGGGATTGCCTGGACCACATCCTTTCTCTTTCGAATCCTGTAGCAGTAACCAGGAAGAACATGTCTTTTCTCGCCCTGCAGACGATGGCGGATGAAGAATTTCCCCATGGGCGGCGGTATTATACGAAATCTGGATACTGCAAAGCACTCGACGACAACACAATCGACCTCATGGTGCAGTCCCTCTCCAGCATTCCGTCTCCCCTGACTCAGATTGAACTCGCATATCTTGGTGGTGCAGCCATGCGTGTGGGCGCCGCGGAAACTGCCTTCGGTGATCGTAGTTCGCCGTTCGTGATCAACCTGCTAGCCAACTGGTCGGAAGTGTCCGAAGATGTCTCGAACGTCTCCTGGGTCCGTAGCCTCTTCCGATCCCTACGACCCTCAATGACTCCGGGGGTGTACATCAACTTCATGAGTGGAGATGAGGATGATCGGGTCCCTGAGGCCTACCGCGAAAGGTGGGCACGCCTCGTCACTGTCAAATCGCACTATGATCCAGGCAATTTCTTTCGGCTTAATCAAAACATTCCGCCACAAAAAAAAATAGACCCACGCACCTGAAATCATTGCCCGTCGACGGTCAACTTCCGCCTTTTAAGTTCCCCAGTGGACTAATCGGAAACGTCAATCAGGGCGATTACACCAACTGAGACTTGCTGTTAACAATGAGGACATAATGTCAATTCTCTCGCCAGGAAAACTCTCGCTCCAGGTTCCAGTGGGTTTTTCTGATGGATGCTTCCTTCGCTTTCGACTAGCTTGCGGATAGGCCAGACTGACACCAAGGTTGCGAAGTTGTATACTTTCGATCACCCACGGCGTCGTACGCGCCACCCTATGACTGTGACGAGGGTTTGTTGCACAGTCGGGTTCTCCTGCGACCGCCTCCTCCGCTTGCAGGCTAAGATTACCCATGCCAGCACCCGAACGACCCCGGGCCGATGACGACCAGCCCACCCTGGCTGGGACGGCGGCCGTAAGAACGCCGGGGAAGGGCTCTTCCTCCGATTCCGGAGTTCCTGCCGAGGCTCCAACTGTGGTGGACTTAGGCGAGGGTTCAGATTCCGCGGGCTCCGATCGTAGAGCCGCTATGTTCCGAAAGACTTCGGCCGGCGCACTCGACAGCATTCCCATCCTGCAACCACAAAGCGTTCTCGGCCAGCGCTATGAAATTCTCGAGCTTCTCGGGCAAGGCGGTATGGGCGCTGTCTACAAGGCCAGAGACCGGGAAGTGAATCAGTTGGTGGCGCTCAAAGTGATTCGGCCGGATCTGGCGAATAACCCCGCCATCATTGAGCGCTTCAAGCAGGAACTCATCCTGGCGCGCCAGGTAACCCACAGGAATGTAATTCGCATTTACGACCTGGCGGAAGCCGATGGCGTGAAGTTCATCACCATGGAGTACGTGGCGGGTGAGGACCTTCGTGCGCTGACTCACGAGAAAGGAAAGCTTACGCCGCAACAGGCGGTAGAAGTGATGCGGCAGGTGTGCCTGGCGCTGGAGGCGGCACACAGTGTGGGAGTGATCCATCGTGACCTGAAGCCGCAAAACATCATGCGTGACAGCACGGGCCGGGTGCTGGTGATGGATTTCGGACTAGCCCGCACGCTGGAAGGCAGCGGCATGACGCAGACCGGCGCCTTGGTCGGAACGATGGAATACATGTCTCCGGAGCAAGCACTGGGCAAGAATCTGGATCAGCGCTCCGACCTGTTCACCGTAGGCCTGATATTTTACGAACTGCTGACGGGCAAGATGCCCTACACCGCAGAGAGCGCATTGGCCAGCCTGATCAAGCGCACGCAGGAACGGGCGGCGCCCCTCTCCGACCATGACAGTTCGATTCCCGGAGCCCTGAGCGGAATCGTGAGCAAGTGCCTGGAGCTGGATCCAGCCCTGCGCTATCAGTCCATCAAAGACGTGTTAAACGATTTGGAAGGCTGGCAGGGCAAAATCGCGGGCGTAACGCTGGCGTTCCAGAGTGTACGGCGGTGGGCTCCAAGCGCATGGCCGTGGATAGGCCTGATCACAGCCGTGCTGGTGCTTGCGGTTGTCGGCATTCGGTACCGACAGACAATCTTTAAGCCAACGTCGTCTGCCGCGGTCAAGCCCGAAGTGTCGCTGGCCATTCTGCCGTTTCGCAACGCCTCGGGCGACACCACCCTCGACTGGCTGGGACCCAGCCTGGCTGACATGCTGACCACCGATGTTGGCCAGTCGGCAAGGCTAAGGACCATCTCGTCGGACCGGTTACATCAAGTGCTTGCTGACTTGCGCATCGCACGCGATTCGGCCATCGATCCGACCACGCTGCGCCGCCTAGCGGAATTCAGCAGTGCCGATACCGTAGTTTGGGGCCAGTACGCCCGCTTCGGCGACCAGATCCGCATCGACGCCACTCTTCACGACCTTAAGCGCGACCGCAGCGTGCCGTTGAAAATTTCCGGCGTCCTAGAAAAGGATATTCCCGGTGCGGTTGACCGCTTGGCCGAGTCCATTCGCCAGAACCTAGCGGTTTCGCCGGATGTAGTGAACGAACTCAAGACCAGTTCTTTCCAGCCACGTTCCAAGTCCGTGCCCGCGTTGCGCGATTACGAGCAGGGTGTCCAACTCTTGCGCGAGGGGAAAAATCTCGAAGCCTTCAAGAATTTCAAGGCGGCGACAAAAGGGGATCCGCAGTTCGCCATGGCTTTTTCCAAGCTGGCGGAGACCTACGCCAATCTGGGCTACGACAGCGAGGCGGAGCAGTCGGCGCGACGAGCCGTGGAGTTAAGTGAAAGCTTAACCCCTGCAGAGAGGTATGGCATCAGTGCTTCCCAAGCCCGCATAAGCAAGAATTATCCCAAGGCTATCGAGGCATACGAGAACCTCGCCAAAATTTCGCCTGA
>Ga0137418_10001296_pt1 | contig 22943 bp, 13 predicted proteins | sample CZODoug3_1_2_16f_FD_122242 | JGI IMG/M metagenome (GOLD analysis project Ga0137418, IMG submission 122242) | Vadose zone soil fungal communities from Angelo Coast Range Reserve, California, USA - CZODoug3_1_2_16fungal (Hybrid Assembly) | ecosystem: Environmental > Terrestrial > Soil > Vadose...
ATAGACGCGACCAGTGTTCTTGCCGACCAGACCGGGACCCTGATCGTTACGACCGGTCGACTGATCGGCGCGACCCGTGCCCTCTCGGGCTAGAGTCGGACCCTGATCGCCGCGACCCGTGCCCTCTCGGGCTAGAGTCGGACCCTGATCGCCGCGACCGGTCAGTTGATCGGCGCAACCGATACTCTCGCGGGCGATCGCCGGACGCTGATCGCCAGGAGCAGTCCGCCGATTGTCACGACCGGTCGGCTTGTCGGCGCGACCAATGTCCTCGCGGGCGATAGACGTCCCCTCATCGCCCTGAGGGGGGCTTCACCGTCGCGACCGTGCAGCACAAATGTGCCCTACAACGGCGGGGACTCAACGATTGACGATCGCCATCCCCCTACATCTGGTCAGCCATCACCCACCGCTCGAACCACTCCAAGTTCCGTCGCATCACGTCGAGCTGGAGCCTTGGCTCGCCCACGCCGTGCCCCTGGCGAGGGTACACCACCATCGTCACCGGCACGTGCCGTCGCTTGAGCGCCGTGTAGAGCTCGTAGCCCTGCGAGATCGGCACCCGCAGGTCGTTCTCACCGTGCTGGATCAGCGTGGGGGTCGTCACCGCCTTGACGTGGAGCACGGCGGAGCGATCCTGCCATAACTTGGGGGCGTCCCAGAACTCGCCGCCGAAGTACGACCCGATGAACCCGGGGATGTCGGCCACCCCTGCGTAGGAGACCAGGTTCGTGATGCCGGCGCCCACGGACGCGGCGCGAAACCGGGTGGTCTGGGTTATCGCGAAGGCCGTGAGGTACCCGCCGTAACTCCATCCCATCACGCCGAGGCGATTGCGGTCCGCGACTCCGCGGCGCACCAGCGCATCGATGCCGGCCATGGCGTCCCGGAAGTCGCCACCGCCCCAGTCGCGAACGTTCGCGTACCGAAACTCTCTGCCGTAGCCGCTGCTCCCGCGGACGTTCGGGCGGAACACCGCGAAGCCGGCGGACGCGAAGGCAGCGATCGGGTAGGAGCCCACACCCCCGGTGAAGGTCCACGTGAAGCTCGAAGGCGGGCCGCCGTGCAGGATCGTGAGTAACGGCACGGGCGCACTCGATCGGTAGCCCGTCGGGTAGGTGAGCAGGCCCTCGATCTCCCGACCGTCGAACGAGCGCCAACGAATCGCTTCCGTCTTGCCGAACGAGATGGCGGGAAGTGATTGCAGGGCGGCGATCCGCGTCGGGACGAACGGCGCGAGCCGGCTGACGTACGGCTCCGGCGCGCGGTCGGGCGCCTCGGAGACGAACCCGATATGCGTCCCCGTGCCGTTGAGGGCCGGCGCGGACACCATGAGCGTATCGGGGGAGAGGTCCACGGCGGCGCCGCCATCCACCGGCAGCGCGCTGAGGCGCGACCTCGTGCCGCGCACCTCGCTGATCACGACGGCGCGCGCATCGCCCGTCCAACCGACGATGGCCGGTCGCCGGTCGAAGCTCTCCGCCAGCGGATGGACCGCGCCGTTCACCGGCGAGACGAGCACGACCCGAAAGGTGAGGGCGTACGTCGCCGGCGCATCCGAAACCGTGACGGCGATCCAGCGACCGTCGGGCGACCACGCCGCGCCGCCCTCCGCCGCGGGCGTCGCGACGAGCGAGCGCGTCCTCCCTGTCGCAACGTCCACTACCGACACGTCGGCCCGCACCCAATCGTCCCCCGATGGCGATGGCGAGTGCGAGAAGGCGATCGCGGAGCCGTCGGGCGACCAGTCGAACGCCGGACCGCTCATCCCCGCACCCACATGCCCGCCCACCTGCACGTCTTGCGGCGTGAGCAACCGGGCGCGCGTCCCGGCCGAGTCTCCCGCCACGTAGATCGTGTAGAGGCGCGCGAACCGCTGCGCCTCCCCGACCACGCGCGCGCCTCGTTCCTGCACCGGCGGATCCGTGAGCACGTACGCCATGCGCCGGCCGTCCGGCGACCAGCGAAACTCGCCCAGCTCCCCGCTCACGTCCGTGAGCCGCTGCGCCGGCGACCCGTCGAGCGCCACGCGCCACACGTCCCGCTTCCCCGACCGGTTCGACGCGAACGCGAGCCACCGCCCGTCCGGCGACCAGGCCGGGGAGCTCGCCGGTGTCTCGACCCGCCCGACCGCCTGCTGCCCGGCGCCACCCACGGCATAGACGTACACCGACGTCCGCCACTCACTCGGCTCCGCCTCCATGACCGGCTGGGACACGTCGACGGCCGCCCAGCGCCCGTCCGGCGAAATCGCCACACTCCCCACGCGTTTGACGGAGAACGCCAGCTCCGGCGTCCAGCGCGCCACTGGAGCCTGCACGTTCGCTGCGAAGAGGAGGACCAAGAAGGCTGCGGGCATGAGGTTGCAATCTAGGCCGCGACGCGTAGCATGTCACGGCAATCATGCAACGCTCCGCCGCCCTTCTCGTCGCAGCCGCCTTGGGGTGCGCATCCGCGCCCGCCGTCCGACCCGGTGTCGAACTCTTCGTCGAGCATCCGCCCTCGATCGTGCAGGGCAAACGCGTGGGTTTGATCACGAACCAGTCGGGCATCGATCGGCAGCGCCGCAGCACCATCGATTTGCTGCGCGCCATACCGAACCTGAGGCTGGTCGCGCTCTACTCGCCCGAGCACGGCATCCGGGGCGTCGCCGAGGCGCGCGTCGCCTCGAGCGTTGACGAGAAGACCGGGCTGCCCATCCATTCGCTGTACGGCGACACCGACAAGCCAACGCCGCAGATGCTCGAGGGAATCGATGTCCTGGTCTACGACATCCAGGACCTGGGCGTGCGGCAGTACACCTATGAGTCCACGCTCGCGCTGGCGATGCAGGCCGCGGCCGAAAAGGGCATCCCCATCATCGTGCTGGACCGGCCCAACCCGGTCACCGGCACCATCCTCGAGGGCAATATCCTCGAGCCCGCTTACGAGTCGTTTGTCGGCATTTATCCGGTCCTCTCCCGTCACGGCATGACGCTGGGCGAGCTGGCGAGGATGTACAACGCGGAGCAGCGGATCGGCGCCGCCTTGACCGTCGTGCCGGTCGAGGGCTGGCGGCGCGACATGTGGTGGGACGAGACGGGACTGCCCTGGGTCAACCCGTCGCCGAACATCCGGCGACTCGAGGCCGCCATCCACTACCCCGGCACGGTGTTCTTCGAAGCGATCAACGTCTCGGAGGGGCGCGGCACGGACCTGCCGTTCGAACAGATCGGCGCTCCCTGGCTCAAGAACAGCGAGGTCGTCGCGGCCATGAATGCCATGAACCTGCCGGGCATTCGGTTCGAAGCGGTCGAATTCCCGACGGCGGCGACGGCGCGGAAGTATCCCGGCCAACTGCTGAAGGGCGTGCGGTTCATTCTGACGGACCGCGCATCCTACCGGCCGCTGGCGACGTCGTTGCGGATGATCGAACTCATCCGGCGGCTCCACCCCGATCAATTCCAGTGGGCGGGCCCCAACACCCGCGAGCCCAACATGCTGACGATCGAGCGGCACGGCGGCAGCGCGCGGCTGCGGCAGGCGATTGAAGGAGGCACGCTGACGGAGCTGCTACGCGAGTGGGAGCGCGACCAGGCAACGTTCCGAGCCAAGCGGGCCCCCTACCTGATCTACCGTTGAGTAGCTCGCTCCGAGGCTTGCTTCCCGTCGCGCTCGGGCTCGTCCTGAGTTCCCCCTCTCCCGAAGGGAGAGGGGGACAGGGGGTGAGGACCGAAGGGAGAGGGGGTCAGGGGGTGAGGATCCTCTGGCTCGAGAACACCCGCTTGCGGCTTGGTTTCGACGCGAGCAATGGCTCGCTGCTGGAGCTCACGGACCGTGCGAGCGGTCAGTCCTTCGTCGACGGGCGGCGGGCCACCGGCCTCTGGCGACTCGACCGGCTCGGCGCGAGTGACTCGGGGCTAGTGCCGAGCTCCGCGCGCAGCTTCTCGTGGCACGACCTGGCGGGCGACGGTCCGGGGCGCGGGCTGGCGCTGGTCTGGAGTGATTTCGGACTGAACGAGGCGCCCGGGCTGCGCGTCACCGCTACGGTCCGGCTGCAAGGAGACTCGGCCCTGTCGGAGTGGCGCGTCGTCGTCGACTCCCCGGGTGCCCTGGCGATCGAACAGGTGCGTTTCCCCCGGATCGCCGGCATACCACGGCTCGGCGGCGGCGAAGAGCTCGCGGTGCCCCGCTGGATGGGCGCGCTGGCACGTGACCCGACCACCCTGCTCGCGGGACCGGATGGTAAGGGGCGCCGCCTCGAGTGGGCCTATCCGGGCACGCTGTCGCTCCAGGTGCTGGCCCTGTATCGGCGTGGCGACGCAGGCTTGTACGTCGCGGCTGACGACACACTGGCCTACCGCAAGACGTTCGCCCTGTGGGGCGACAGCGACGGCTCGCGGGGCTACGAGCTGGTCCATCCGCTGGAGAACCCGGCGCGCGCCCGCACGCAATGGGCATCGCCCTACGCCGCGCTCGTCGGGACGTTCCAGGGCGACTGGATCACCGTCGCCGAACGGTATCGCGCGTGGGGTACGCGCCAGCCCTGGGCGCGGGAGAGCCGGCTGCGCCGGGGTCGCGTCCCGGAGTGGCTGCTGCGCACCGGCATGTGGGTGTGGAACCGCGGCCGCTCGCCCGGCGTGGTGCCACCGGCGCTCGCGCTGCAGCATGCCCTCGGCCTCCCCGTCAGCATCTACTGGCACTGGTGGCACCACGGCCCGTACGACACGAGCTTCCCCGACTACCTGCCGCCGCGCGAGGGCGTCGATTCGTTTCAGGCCGCCGTCGCGGCCGCGCACGCTGCGGGCAGCCACGCCATGGTCTACATGAACCAGCGGCTGTGGTGCACCGATACACCGAGCTGGACGACCGAGCACCCCGCACGCTGGGCGGTGAAGCAGCAAGACGGCCGTGTGCGGGAAGAGACCTACAACGTGTTCGATCCGCGGCCATGCGCCACGATGGACGTGACCACGCCGTTCTGGCGCGCCAAGTACGCTGGGATCGCTGACACCGTGCTGGACGGCTATGGCGTCGATGGGATTTACATGGACCAGGCCGTGCAGTCGCTCGTGTGCTGGGACTCGACTCACGGACACCCCGTGGGCGGCGGCAACTACTGGATGGGCGGGTTCCGCGCCCTCGCGGGGCAGATCCGGGCGGCCGCCCAGCCGAGGCGGGGGCGGCCGGTGCTGCTGGCGGGCGAGGGCGCCGGCGAGCTGTGGCTGCCGGAGCTGGACCTCATGCTCACCCTCCAGGTCAGCCAGGAGCGCTACACCGACCCGGGGAGCGGCTGGGAGCCTATCCCCTTCTTCCAGGCGGTCTACCATGCCTATGGCGTGACTTACGGCAACTACTCGTCGCTCGTCATGCCCCCCTACGACGAGCTGTGGCCGGCGCTGTTCGCGCCACGGGAGCCGCTCGCGCTGCTGGACACGCGCTTCAGGCGGCAGTTCTATCTGGAGCAGGCGCGGGCCTTCGTCTGGGGACTGCAGCCGACGATCGCGAATTTCCGTGCCTCGCAGCTGACCGACCGCCCGGCCGAGACGGCGTACATGATGCGGCTGGCCCGGATCCGGGCTCGGGCGCTGGACTACCTGCTGTACGGCACGTTGCTGCGCCCGCCGGACCTCGAGGTGCCCCTGGTTGACGTGCCGCTCTCGCGGCTCTCCATTTACGCAGCACAGCGGGCGGGGCCGACTGTGTCGGCGGCGCGGTTCCCGGCGGCACTGGCCGGCGCGTGGCGCGCGACGGACGGGAGCGTCGCGATCGCGGTGGCGAGCATCGTCGACGAGCCGATGTCGGTCTCATTCGACTTCGAGCCGGGCGCCTACGGTCTCGCCGCTGGTGGGCAGATCGCGCGGATCGATGAGCGTGGACGCCATCGGTTCGGCAGGTTTTCGACGCGCGTCGTGCCGGTCACGCTGGAGCTGCCGGCGGGTGGGGCCTCCGTACTGGAGTTCCGGCGGAGCGGCAGGCGCTGATCTCACGCGTGCCTTCACGGGAGGATTCGTCCAATGTCGTTCACACTTGTCCGCCCCGGTCGTATCGTCCTGCTGGCCGTCGCGCTGCTGCTCGGCGGGGTCGCGCGCTTGCTCGCACAGAACACGGTCAACCTGCAGGGCCGGGTCACCGGGACGGCAGCCGCGCCGGTCGCCGGCGCGCAGGTCACGGTGTCGAACCGCGAGACCGGGCAGCAGCGCAGCGCGATCACGTCGGCGCAGGGCACGTATACCATCGTCGGCCTGCCTCCCGGTTCCTACCACGTGAGTCTCCGCCTGCTGGGCTACGGGGCGCAGGAGCGCGACATCCAGCTGCTGGTGGGCCAGCACGCGACGCTCGACTTCGCGCTGCGGGAAGCCGCCGTGGCCCTGGAGGCGGTCGAGGTGGTGCATCATGGCGAGCCGAGCTTCGAGGTACAGCGCAACGACGTGTCGGCGCTGGTCGTGACCAACGAGATTCTCAACCTGCCCCTCAACTCGCGCAATACGATCAACCTGGCCGCCGTCGTGCCGGGCCTCAAGACGTTCGCGCCCACGCAGGGTCGCTCGCTGCCCGCCGCGGGCTCGCTGCCGGACCTGCGCTTCTGGAACTTCTACCTGGACGGCGCCGAGTGGAAAAGCTTCTTCAACGGCAACCTGGTGGGGATCCCCCAGACGGGCTCGCCCCTGCCGCAGGAGGCGATGCGCGAGTTTCGCGTGCACCTGAACCCGTACGACGCCCAGTACACGCGCGGGGCGTCGTTCGTGATCAGCGCGGTGACGCAGCGCGGCACCAATGACTTCCACGGCTCCATCTTCGGGTACGGCCAGAACAACGCCCTCAAAGCGCTCAATCTGATCCAGCGGGAGGCTCGGACCCGAAACCCCGCGACCTTCTCGATCCCGGACTACACCCGCGCCCAGTTCGGCTTCAACCTGCGCGGCCCGATCAAGCACGACAAGCTGTTCTTCGCGGTCAGCTACGAGGGGCAGAGCATCGACGATGGCATTATCGTTTTTCCCGGGCGGCCGGCGTACAACCCCGGCATCTGGGACGCGTTCGCGGGAACCTTCAAGGCGCCGACCCAGAACCACACGGGCGTGGTGCGGCTCACGGCGCCGCTCGGCGGCGCCCACTCGCTCGACCTGGTGTGGGCCGGCCGCTATTACAACAGTGAGACGAACTTCGGCACGACTGTCGCCCACAACGCCGGCATCAAGGCCAAGTATTGGGTGCACAGCGCTCAGCTCCGTGACACGTACACGCCCAGCTCGGGGTTCGTCAACGAGCTGTCGCTGAACCTGCTCTTGTGGAGCCACAACGAGTCGCCGCTCGAGCCCGGCGTCACCCTGCAGTACCCCGGCATCACCTTTGGCACGGCCGGTTTCCCCCTCGTCCTCAAGGAGACGCACGTCCGGCTCATCGACCGCGCCACCCGCACCCTGGGCGAGGGCCGCCACATCGTGACGGCCGGTGTCGAGCTCGCCCGGGTGCGCACCAACAGCTGGCTGCCCAGCAACGTGAACGGCTTCTTCACATTCCTGAGGGACTCGAGCTCGCTCCCCAACCTCGGACGCATCGGCGTCGGGTTCTTCAACCCGAACTCCACGGAAGACGCCCGCGCCATCACGAATGGCTGGAGCGCGGGTGCGTACGTTCAGGACCAGTGGCAGGCGCGGCACAATCTCCAGCTTACCGTGGGCCTGCGCTATGATGCCGAGATCAACACGCTGAACAACGGCTACACCGTGCCCTGGGCGAGCGACCCCACGCTCCAGGCGATCCCGCAGCTCGCCGACTTCCTGAACACGGGCCACCGCAAGAACGACCTGAACAACCTCGGCCCACGCGTCGCCTTCTCGTGGGACCTGTTCCCCAACCACCGCACCTTCCTGCGGGGCGGCGCGGGCATCATGTACGACCGGATCACCACGTTCATGGCGTTCTTCGAGAAGCAGTCGGCGGGGTGGCGCTCGTACGACTTCGCGAACCCGGGCACCACCGACCCCGACTCGCTACGCCGGATCGTGCTGAACGGCGGGGGCACCACCCCGCCCAACATCAATCTCCTCAAGACCAACATGAAGACGCCCGAGAACCGGCAGTTCTCGGTCGGCATCGGGCACCAGCTCACGGACCGGCTCGCGCTCAACCTGGACTACATTCACCAGGACGCGCGTCATCTCTACGTGCAGCTCACGCCCAACTGGCGCGATGCCGTGACGGGCCAGCGCCAGCTGACCAACAGCTACGGCACGATTACGCTGTACGACGACGTGGGCCGCGCCAAGTTCGACGCGCTCCTTCTCGGGGTGACCTATGACCGGCCCGGGCTGCGTGTCAGCGCGGCGGGCACGCTGGGCTCCTACCAGTCGCAGTTCGAGGGGCTCGGGAACTACAACGACCGCTCCTGGCTGGTCATGCAGCCGACCACGGCGGATGAGCGGTGGCGGCTGGTCCTGTCGGAGATCGGCGATCTGCCGTTCGGCCTGAAGCTGTCCACGGTCGCGATCTTCGCGGCGCCGCGGCCCTACGTCGCGACGGTCGGCACCGATGTGAACCATGACGGCAGCCTCGCCGACGACTTCGCGGGCGATAGCGCGCACCGCGTCATCCGGCCGCCGACGTCGTGGAACAACATGTACCGGACCGTGGACCTGCGCCTCGCCAAGAGCGTAGCGGTGGGCGGGGTACAGCGGGTCAGCGTGAGCGCAGAGGCCTTCAACATCTTCAATTGGGACAACTACGCCGCCTTCGTCGGGCGCCAGACAGATGCGCTTTTCAGCCGCAAGAGTGACGTCTACGCCCCACGGCAGGGGCAGGTCGGGCTGCGCTACGAGTTCTGATCACGCGCGAGGCCGCGTGTCGGCGCGATGCGGCGCAGATGGCGAAGCGGTGACAGGAGGATGTTGGGCGACGGGGACTTCACCAAGGCCGAGGGCGCTCCCTGGAACGGCATCATTGATGTGCTGGCGTTTCTCCCCGTGCCCCTGGTGTGGTGGGTGCTGTGACAGAGGCGCTCGCCGATCCCGTCGCAACAGTGAACGTACCCACGCTCCTGGGACGTCGGTGTGTAGATTCCGCTGGCATGAGCATCGCCCACCAAAACGTCGCCCGTGCCGTTCAAAAGGCGAGAGACGAAGCCAAGGCGATTCTCAACAGGCTCGAACTCCAGGGGCACCCACAGACGAGCCAGTCCAGCGCGCTCTACTTGGCGCTCGTCATGATGCAGAAGCGCTTGCTGGCGGTCGATCCGGCTCCCCCACCACTCGCCCAGGTCATTCCCGAGCTTACGCAACTGGCGAGCCAGTGTGAGGGCACGCTCGCTCCTATCAAGCCGCTGATCGACCAGGCGCTTCGCGTCGCCCGCGCTGGGTAGAAACGACTAGCCAGACTGGACCGTGCCGCCGAGCGTTTCGCGCGGGGGATCGGATGCGCCAGCTCACCTTGTCCACGACAGTCGTCGCAGCAGTCGCGAGCATCGGCCTTCACAGCCGGCGCCGGTGCGCGGCCGCAAGGTCACCGCGAATCTGGTGCGCGGAACTCACCTGTCACCTCGATCGCGCCGCGGGAGTCGGACAGAGTGGGGGTGGGCTCGCGGTAAGCACGCTCCGCGATGAGAATGGTCAGGAGCAGGAGTCCGCCCCAGGTGTAGGTGGAGTTCCGGATGAACCATAGGAACGGCGGATACGCACTAAAGGTCAGCGCACCGGAAGTGAGGATACCGGCCAGGATGAGGGTTGCGACTCTCAGATACCGTGCCCGAGGGCTGGGGGACGCAGGGCGTGTAAGGGCGCCGACCCACGCGGGGAAGGCGAGAGCATAGTAATACAGCCAGGCGATGGGCGAGAGGAGCACCGCGAGGAGCGTAGCCAAGCCAACCTCGTAGACGGGGTCACTCTCTCGGGCGGTCCGATGGAGCGCGACCCAAACCCCGCACAGGCACGCGACCTGAGCCAGCCATATGGCTGCAGAGGGCCATCCGAGGAGGGAAGTGAACCCCCAGAGGGACTGGCTGCCAAGCCGTGCGAACATGTGCCCTTGGCTGCTGAGCCGCAGCCAGTCGCCCACCGCGTTGACCGCGTCGGCGGGGCCGTAGCGCAGCATGGCGCCGACTGTGAGCCCGCCCGCCACGGCGATCCCCGTCGCGACGCCCCGCCACCGCCGGCGGTAGGCGAGATACAAAAGCAGCAGGGCCGGAAATCCCTTGATCGCCGTCGCGAGTCCGATCCAGGCTCCAGCGCGCGATTCGCGGCCGGCCTGGAGGTCCACCGCCGCTGCCACGACCAGCGCGAGCAGGATCGGCGTGAGGTTCAGGTATTCGAAGTTGCTCTGCAACGGCTTCCCGACAGCGGCCAACGCCAGCACAACGGGCGTCCAACCGGTCGCCCAGCCACGCGCCCGCCCGACGCTCCACCCCAGGCAGGCGACGTTCAGCGTTGCCCAGCACGCCTGGGACAGCGCCAGGCTCCAGCGCGCGACCAGGGCGAAGGGGACAAGCCCGAGCGTTGTGAAGGGCGGCCACCAGATGCCTTGGGGGGGGTTGGCGACATAAAGCGGGAGCCCGTGGAGCAGCCGTTCGCTTTGGCGCAGCTCCTGGATGAAATCACTGCCTTTGTGGATGCCGATCGGGATCACGGCGGCAGCATAAAGCACGCTCACGACGAGGAGCGTCCGCTTGGCTGTCGGACTCAGCTCCGAGCCCGGAGTCTCACGGTCGCTCATAGCGATACAACGACGGGACCTTGAGGGCCTTGAAGATTATCGGGTTTGTCTGCGCACCCAAATTCAGCACGCCCTGCCAGACCGGGGTTCCGTTCGGATCGACCTCCACAATCAGGTTCGCGGTGCTGAAGGCAACCAACGTATTGCCGTTTTCGTATCGCTGGACAGATCCCAGAAAGGGGGTGAAGACTGGAGCGGGGCGCCGGTACTGCCACACCATCGTCGCGGTCTTCATCCCGGCATCCAAGCGGTATTCGACCGCGCGGCTCTCGGGCGGCGAGTGTCGCAGGCCATTGTCGTACACGAGCAGATTCCCATTCTCGAGAACTCGGACGCTATGTTGGCCGCTGAACCCCCCCAGTGGATCGTTGAAGAACGTAAACTGATTATTGCGTCCTCCCAAACGCCAGACGATGGTGCCAGTCCGACGGTCGATCTTGGTGATCTCGCCCATGTGGCGGAAGGACACGACGTAGCTACCGTCGACATCGAAGTCCAATGAATTCGGATGATCGAAGTCGAGAGGAGGATTGACTCCGGTCGGCTCGATCCAGTCCGCCAGGACAAAGTGATCCCACGCGTTCCACAGGAATTCCACTTGCCCGGTGACCGACTGCCGCACGATCACGTGGCCGGCAACAAGCGCGTCGACCGGGCCGCCCCTGGCGCTGAGATCTACCTGACGGAGCTCGTACCCGAAGAGATGGACCGTGGCAACGGTATCGCCGATCCCGGACAGCAAGATCTCATGGTTATCGGTATAGAAGGGAGGACTGGCCGCATAACTGCGGACGATCTCACCGCTCGGCATGAACTCTACGTATCGCCCGTAGGTCGGCTGCCAACCCTGGCTCAATCCCAAGAAAATGGTGAAGTCTCCGTTCGGCTGCTGCTTGGTCTCGCCGGCCGGCACGCCCTCGTTAAAGGCGCGATACCATCGAATCTGGCCGGACGCATCGAAGGCCAGGGCATAGGCCACGGTGTCCGCCCCGAAGAATGTGACGGGCGTCAGGACATACCCACCCGTCGGAAGGCCCGTCACGTCGAGATGCACGCTCTGGAGGCTCTGCGGAACGTCGCCTGTGGCGAGGGGCAGCGTGTCCGAGGCAACGCGGACGTCGGAGCCCACAGCTTCAACCGTGTGATAGTAGGTGGTGCGTGGGCGGAGGCCCAGCGTGGCAATCCTGGCCGTGTCGCCCCGCAGCCGGTAGTACGGTGTCGCCAGTGACGGCTCGCCGCCGGCCCAGTACACCACTCGAACGGAGTCGGCGCGAGTGGCCGTGAAGGACACAACCGTGGAGAGTGCGTTATAAGGGCTTGCCGCCACCGCCACGTTGGAGATCGCGGGACGGTCTACTCCCGTTGGGCCGATCCCGTGGTCCGAACAGCTCGTCCCTAACCCTACGAAGGACAGCAGGACTGCGACGAGGCGTGGCGAATACGCCGCGGGCTCCTCGTGGGCGCGATTGTGAATCTCCGCTACGGCTGGCCGCGGACTCGTACAGGCACCACGCTGTTGGTCATCGAGCCGTTTCCGAGCTGGCCGTATGAGTTGTCGCCCCAGCAGTACAAGGTGCCACCAGTGGTGCGACCGCAGGTGTGACGGCCTCCCGCGCTCAGCGACGCGAAGCTGAGGCTGCCAGAGACCGCTGCAGGCACGAAGCTCGTGTTCGTCGAGCCGGTGCCGAGTTGGCCGCTGAAGTTGGCTCCCCAGCAATATCCGGCGGCGGCGGTCGTAACCCCGCATGTGTAACCGCCTCCGGCGGTCGCGACCTGGAACGTGAGAGCGCCTGCGACGGCCCCGGGCGTGCGGCTGTCTATGGTCGTGCCGTCGCCGAGTTCGCCCGCGTCGTTCGTCCCCCAGCAGTACGCGGCGCCGCTCGTCGTGACGCCACACGTGTGGACGAACCCGGCGCTCACTACCGCGAACGTGAGGCCGCCCGCGACGGCCACAGGGGTCGAGCGGTTGGTCCCCGTGCCGTCGCCGAGCTGGGCGCTGCGGTTGGCCCCCCAGCAGTACGCGGCGCTGCCGGTCGTGACGGCGCACGCGTGAGAATCGCCGGCGCTGACCGCCGCGAGGGTGAGCCCGCCCGCGACGGCGACCGGAGTCGAGCTGCTGGTCGTGGTCCCGTTGCCGAGCTCGCCGGCGCCATTATAGCCCCAGCAGTACGCGGCGCCGCTGGTCGTCACGCCGCAGGTGAACGAATTGCCCGCACTCACCGCGGCGAAGGTGAGCCCGCCCACGACGGCCACGGGTGTCCCGCTGCCGGTGGTCGTGCCGTTGCCAAGCTGGCCCTGCGAGTTGTCTCCCCAGCAGTACGCCGCGCCCGTCGTCGTGAGCCCGCACGTGTGGAGGTTGCCCGCGCTCACCGCTGCGAAGGTAAGCGCCCCTGCAACGGCCACCGGCGTCATGCTGCAGGGGGTACCGCTGTAGTAGCCAACCTGACACTGATCGTTTGCGGGTCCGCCGAGCTGGCCGTTGCTGCCAATGCCCCAGCAGAACGCGCCGCCGTTCGTCGTGACGCCACAGGTGTGAAGACCGCCAGCGCTCACCGCTGTGAAACCCGCCACCGCAATCGCCGCCGTCCCGCTCTGCCCCTCGCTCGTCGCCGTGATGGTCGCCTGGCCCTGAGCCACGCCCGTCACCAGCCCCGCCGAGCTCACGGTCGCCACCGCCGTGTTATCGCTCGCCCAGGTCACCACGCGCCCCGTGAGCACGTTCTGGTTCGCGTCCTTGGTCGTCGCGGTCAGCTGCACCGTCAGGCCGATCAGGAGGCTCGCCGTCGACGGCGCCACCGTGACCGATGCCACCGGCACCGGGGTGACGGTAACCGTCGCCGTCCCGCTCTTCGTCTCACTCGTCGCCGTGATGGTCACCTGACCCTGACCCACCCCCGTCACCAGGCCCGTCGCGCTCACCGTCGCCACCGCCGTGTTGCCGCTCGCCCAGGTCACCACGCGCCCGGTAAGCACGTTCTGGCTCGCATCCTTGGTCGTCGCCGTCAGCTGCACGGTCTGACCGACAGGGACGCTCGCCGTCGGCGGCGCCACCGTCACCGACGCCACCGGCACCGGGACGGTCACCGTCGCCGTCCCACTCTGCCCCTCGCTCGTCGCCGTGATGGTCGCCTGGCCCTGAGCCACCCCTGTCACCAGCCCCGTCGCGCTCACCGTCGCCACCGCCGTGTTATTGCTCGCCCAGGTCACCACGCGCCCCGTGAGTACGTTCTGGTTCGCATCCTTGGTCGTCGCCGTCAGTTGCACGGGCTGACCGACAGGGACGGTCGCCGTCAGCGGCGCCACCGTCACCGACGCCACCGGCGCCGGGACGGTGACCGTCGCCGTCCCACTCTGCCCCTCGCTCGTCGCCGTGATGGTCGCTTGGCCCAGAGCCACCCCCGTCACCAGCCCCGTCGCGCTCACCGTCGCCACCGCCGTGTTGCCGCTCGCCCAGGTCACCACGCGCCCCGCGAGCACGTGCTGATTCGCATCCCTGGTCGTCGCCGTCAGCTGCACCGTCAGGCCGATCAGAACGCTCGCCGTCGACGGCCCCACCGTCACCGACGCCACCGGCGTAGGCCCTTCATTGTGGCAGGTGACGAGCAGCAGCGCAGCTACTGGAGCGAGCAGACGTCCGAGGATCCGCGACATGTTGGCCTCCCACCGATCGGGGCGGTGCGAGTGAAGGGGCGGGAGACCCAAAAACGAAAACACCGGCCACGTGGGTACCCCACTCAGCCGGTTTCGCGATTTGCTCCCCTCGAGGCATGGGCGAGACGCACGACTTCGGCCCCGAGGTTCATAGCATCTGAGTTGCGTCTCAATATGCCGCCCGGTGGATCGCTCGCAAGGTGAGTAGCAAAGCGCTTCGTAATACCAGCCGCGAAGGAGGGTTAGACGCGAATCTCCTCGCCGTCAACGATTGACCGCGGCCATCCCCCCCGCCGCGTAGCGCTCGCCGGCCGCGGCGCCCTGCGGGAGCACCGCGTCGAGCGCCTCCAGCTCGGCGGCGCTCAGCGTGATCGCAGCGGCCGCGGCATTCTCCTCCAGGTAGCGCACGCGCTTGGTGCCGGGAATGGGGACGATGTCCTCGCCCTGCGCCAGCACCCAGGCGAGCGCCAGCTGCGATGAGGTGCGTTTTTTGGCCTGCGCCAGCTCGGCGATGCGCGCCACCAGCTCGAGGTTCTTCGTGAAGTTTTCACCCTGAAACCGCGGATTGCTGCGGCGCCAGTCGTCGGGAGCCAGGTCCTCATACCGGCGGATCTGGCCCGACAGGAAACCGCGCCCCAGCGGGCTGTAGGCGACGAAGCCGATGCCCAGCTCGCGGCAGGTGGGCAGGATCTCGGCTTCCGGGTCGCGGCTCCACAGCGAGTACTCGGTCTGGAGCGCGCTGATCGGGTGGGTCGAGTGGGCGCGCCGGATGGTGGCGGGGGCCGCCTCCGAGAGGCCGAGGTAGCGGACTTTGCCGGCGCGCACCAGGTCGGCCATGGCGCCGACCGTCTCCTCGATCGGCACACTCGGGTCCACGCGGTGCTGGTAATAGAGATCGATGTGATCCAGGCGCAGCCGCGCGAGCGAGGCGTCGCATGCCTGGCGCACGTACTCCGGGCGGCCGCTCACGCCGGCCCAGCTCCCGTCCGGCCTGCGGACGAAGCCGAACTTGGTGGCGACCGCCACACCGTCGCGCCGATCCTTGATGGCCCGGCCCACCAGCTGCTCGTTGGTTTTCGGGCCGTAGGAGTCGGACGTATCGAGCAGGGTGATGCCGAGGTCGATGGCGCGGTGGATGGTGGTAATGGACTCGGCGTCATCGTGGCCGCCGTAGAATTCCGACATGCCCATGCAACCGAGCCCCATGGCGGAGACGACCAGGCCTTGGGATCCCAGATGACGCTGTTCCATTTGTTGCTTCCCTTGGGCCGCGGTCGAGGAGTGAGGGCTATCCCGATTGGCGACGGCCTCACCCCTCCCCGCCGCTTGTCACCTCACTTCAGGAATTGTCCCACAAAGTCCAGCACGTTCTTCCGGTCCAGCCGGAACACGCCGCCGGTGCCGGCGCAATTGCCGTTGCGCCCGAACGAGGTCACGGCCGCGATCACGTTGCTCGTGCCGAGGTAGTTGGGTCCGCCCGAGTCGCCGAAGCAGGTGCCGCCGGTGGAGGCGTTGTTCGAGAGCAGCATCGAGAAATCCCCCACGGTCGCGCCGTTGATCTGGATCAGGTGCGGCTCGGCGAACATGCGGATGCGCTGCGATTCGATGTGCACCGGGTTGATTTCCTGCAGCCCGTAGCCCACGGCGGTGAAGGTGGTGTGGCTGCTGGGCTTCAGGGCGTCGAGCTGGTCCACGGTGGGGAGCTTGCCGTACTGGTCGGCGGAGAGCTTCACGGCCTTGGAGAGCAGGACGACCCCCACGTCGTGCAGGAAGAACAGGGCCTCGGTGAACGCCGGGTGGGAGTGCCACTCGGTGGCCTCGATCGTGTTGGGGCCGCCCGGGTTGGGATAGGTCGGGTCGTGCTGCACGTCGGCCTCGTTGAAGATGCGCAGGCCCGAGAACTCACCCGGCTCGCCGGCGCAGTGGCCTGCGGTCAGCACGACTTTCGGGGCAATGATGGTGCCGGAGCAGCGGAACGCCGGCTTACCGGCGATGTCCATGATGATGAGCACGACGGCCGGATGGACATTGCCATCGAGCGTGCCGTCGGTAATGAAGGACGGCCGACCGGGGTTTCGGTCGGCCGTGGGAACCCGGTCGCAGCCGAGCAGGCTGACACAGGCGGCGGCCAGAGCTGGGATCACGAGACGTGCGTTCATGGTTCCTCGCGCGGGTGGAGTAGGGGTTGCGATTGTAACCGGGAACGGGTGCGGCGACTAGAGCCCGGCAACTTGTGTAACGGGCAACCGGCTCAGCCTTGACAGAGGCGAAGCCAAGCTCCCAGCCGCAGTACTAACTTGTTCAAGCGTAGTGTGTTGACACCAAATTGATTTGGATGCCTAATGGTAGCATTCCGAAACGCTGCGAGCCGTCCTCTTGGCGCTGCACCTGCAGCTTCTCACGTTGGGCGCTCCCATGCTCCTCACGCAGTCCGGCGAGCAGGTCCGATTCCGCACGCGCAAACATTTCGCCCTGCTGATCCGCCTCGCCGTTGAGGCGGGAAGGAAGCTGACCCGCGACTATCTGATGGACCTGTTGTGGCCCGATGCTGCGGCACCGCGGGCGCGCCACTCGCTTGCTCAGGCATTGACTGTACTGAAGGAGAAAATCGGGCGCGATCATCTCGTCGTGCAGCGAGCGTCCATCGGGCTTGTCGCCGGCGCCGTGCAGGTCGACGCGGCCCGGCTCGACACGCTTGAGGCCGAGATACGTGGCCCGTTCCTCGACGGCTTCGAGGTACCGGGGGCGGTACAGTTCGAGCACTGGAAAGACGAGTGGCGCGCGAAGCTGATGCCACGAATCCGTGATTGTCTCGTGAAACAGATGGATGCTTGCCGTCGGATCGGCGACTTCGAGTCCGTGGAGAGGCACGCGCAGCTCCTCCTGGACCTCGACCCACTGTCCGACGACGCGGTCCGCGGCGTCATGGAGGCGCGGGCATGGGTGGGTGATCGCAGCAATGCCCTCCAGGTGTACGGACGGTTCGAGATGCGGCTGGCGGAGGAGCTCGGGGCGAAGCCGAGTCCGGACCTGGTGCGGATTGCGGATCTGCTCCGCGAGGGCCGACGCGCACCGACGCGGCCGGACAAAGGCGGACAGGTGTCGGAACGTCGCGAGCGGCGCTTTGAAGCCGAGACACTCATCGGTCGCGAACGCGAGTTCGCGCGCCTTTACGACGCATGGCTCGCGGTGCGACGGCGCGACCCGCGCATGGTCGCGTTACTGGGCGATCCTGGCGTCGGCAAGACGACCCTCACTAATGCGTTCGTCTCGACTTGCCAGATGGAGGGCGCAGCGATTGCGCGTGCTCAAGCCTACGAAGCGGAGCGTGAGTTGCCGTTCGCAGTGCTGGCCGAGCTGGTCAAGCAGCTCACATTGCAGCGGGCGATTGGAGGCGCGGATCCGGAGGCGCTGAGCGAGCTAACGCGCGTCTCACCGGAGATCCTCACCGCGTTCCCCGGCGTCCCAAAGCCAGCGGAGTGGGCGGCGGAGGTTATCCCCCTGCGGCTCGCGGACTCCTTCCTGAAGGCCGTGGCGGCCGCGACAGAGGAAAGTCCTCTGGTTCTTGTCGTCGACGACGTCCACGCAGCCGACAATGCGACGGTCGCGATTCTTCACATCCTCGCGCGAAAGCTCCCGCGCACCCGCCTCCTGCTGATTCTGACAGCTCGATCCAACGAGCTGCGGACGGTTGCAGGTCCCAGCGCGCTGCTGTCTGATGGCAAGATTGAAGCGCTCCAGACGCTGGACCTCGAGCCGCTGCCGGGCGAGGCGGCGGAGCGCCTCGTCGGTGCTCACGTTACGAAGGCGGAGGTGCGAATCGCGGACGTGCCAGTCGCGCGCATCCTTCAGGCGAGCAACGGGAATCCCCTGGCCCTTGAGCTCCTCACGAAGGAATGGCTGGCGCATGGATCGAGCTCGCTGCTGAGTGACTTGGAGGCACTCAACACGCAACCGGCTGCAAGGATCGGCATTCCACGAGCCATTGGCGCCGTATTCGAGCGGCAGATCCGGCGCCTTGACCCTTCGACACGGGCGGCCCTCGACCTGGCAGCCGTGCTCGGAAGGCGGCTGGCGGACTTATCCCTATACGAAGTCGTGGAGTTATCCCCAACCGGGGCGGGGGAGGCCCTATCGAGGCTTAAGGAAGAGGGGGTTCTTCGCGAGGTACAGGGTGGCCTCGAGTTTAGGAACGAACTCATTCGGGCGCAGGCGTACTACGCAGTCGTAGGACCGGCACGGCAACAGTTGCATCGGAGGGTAGGGGAAGTGCTGGACCAGGAGCCCGACGGAGACAGGCAGGCGTCGAAACTCGAGGTAGCATGGCACCTCCTGCGTGGGGGCGATCGGTCTCGTGCAGTGTCGAGTGCAATCGAGGGCGCTGAGGCTGCCATCAGTAGCGGCGGTTTCTCAGAGGCTGAGCAGATCCTTGCTGTCCTTGTTCGCGAACCATGTGCAGAAGATGAGGCGCGGCTGCTCCGTTTGCTCCTGGCAAGGGCCCTCATGGGTCAGTCAAAGGCCGAGGCCGCAGCGCCCGTGCTAACTCTCCTGGAACAGGGCACTGCGCTGTCAAGTCGTGACAGAGCGCTCGCGACCCGCATGCAGGCGACCGTGGCGTACCTACTGAATCAGGAACCTGGACTTGGCTATTGCAATGCTGCGGACGCCGCATTGGTAGCGGCACGGCAGACCGGGGATCCCGAGCTGATCGGAAACGCGCTGTTCGAATGCGCCAGATCGGGTGCCAACGCGGGAGACGAAGGCAGGGTAGCTGCGGCGCGAGAGCAAGCGAGAATCGCGATATCGCAGGTCGCGAGCGACGTTCCGCCTATGCTCTCCTATTCTAAGGCGTATTGCGATTTCTTTTTCTTTGAGCTCTCGCAAGGAGCGAGCGGCCTAGAATCCGCAATCACGACCTGGACTGCGCGTCAAGACCCAGCAGGCTTATCGCTTGGGTACACTGCATATGGAACATGCAAGCAAGGACTCGGTGACTTCGAGTCAGCCTGCGAGGCTTACCGCAAAGCGTTGAGCTTCAGCACCAGGATTGGAGACGACCCGAGATCGGCAGTCATCGCGTCCAATCTTTGTGTCGCGAAGCTTCATCAAGGAGACTTCGGTTCAGCGGTGAAGTTCGGCGAGCTCGCTGTGTCAATGGCTGGCCGAGCGATGAGTCCGCGGATGGTGAGTATTCATTTGAATCTAGCATCATCACTCTTCATGAACGGCCACCAAGACACGGCGTTGAAATCGCTACGCGCGGCTCAGGAGGGGAGCGATCGCGAGCGGAGCTGGTTCGCCACGATGGAATTACTTCTGGGTTGCGCTAGCTTCGCCCTTCAGACTCGCGATGTCACCCTTGCGTTGGAGCTAACTGAGACAGCTCGCCAGGTCGCGTGGGGGAAGGAGAGGGCCGTGCCGCATGCTGGATTGTTCGACCTACTGACAATCCACAGAGCTCTGCACGTTGATGGGCCGGAGGCTGCGCGCCTGCTCGCCCGCCAATGTCGGGCGAAGTATCAAGGTCGACATCCTCTTTACTTCGTAAGCATGGCAGGTTGTAGCGCGTGGCTCGACACGCTGTCGTTCGGCGGTTATTCGGAGGAGACTAAAGCTGACCTGAGCCTCGTGGATGCCTTTGGGTTCGCGGGTCTGCGGGCGATTCTCATCGCTCAGGGATTTCTTGCGCAGGAAGGGCGAAGATCATGACACATTCCGGGAAGGGGGAAGGAAGGAGTGTCTCGCAATTATTCCGGGCAGAACGTGTCGGCCGCCGATGAACTAAGCATGTTCACCCGCCTTCGTGGACCTATGGTTATGACGCGGCCAGACGCGGCCAAAGACTCAGCGTGGAAGGCTACTGGGCAATTCGGTGCGCCCAGGCCGGCCTCGGCACGCGGGAGGTCTCGGGGCTTGGATCAGGAGCGCTGCGATCCATGCCCAGCAACCTGCGGATGCTCGCGGATTTCGAGACTAGCTTTACGAGTTGCGGATCGAACTGACGTCCTGCGAACGTTTGTAGCTCTTCTATCGCACGAGACAGACTCATGGCGCGACGGTACGGACGATCTGTGGTCATCGCATCAATAGTGTCAGCGATCATGATGATTCGCGCGCCGATCGGGATATCGTGGGCCACTAACCCGTCCGGGTACCCCGATCCGTCGAAATTCTCATGATGGTGCCGAATCATCGCCTGTACGGATCCGCGAAGCCTCGTGGCAGTCTCCACGAGCTGCGCACTTCGAGTTACGTGAGTCCGCATTGTCATACGCTCTTCAGGACTCAGTTTGCCCTCTTTGCGCAGAAGGGGTGCGAATTCTTCGTAGATCTTGCCAACATCATGAAGGAGCGCGGCGCGCTTGATGTCGTCCACGTCATTCGCCGACAGCCTCAACTCGCGTGCGATGGCCAGAGCGTACTCCGAGACCCTAAGGGAGTGGCCTGATGTATAGGGATCCCTTGCCTCCATCGCCTTGACCATCAGCTCAAGCTTCTCCTCCAATTCAAGCTGCATCTGAAAGTTCATCTGGTACAACTGACGTACGAGAAACAACGGGAATACGAGTATGGCCAATCCGAGTAACTGCAGCTTTATATAGAGGAAGACCAAAAGAACAGCGAGTGTACTGGACAGAAGGTCAGTTGCAAGGGCGTCCTTGCCAATTCTGTCCCAAGCCTCGCGGACTGACACCCCGCTGCTCAGCGAGACAGCCAGAGCTACGCTACCGTGATTAACTAGGAAGTAGACAATGACGAGACACGCAAACGGTAGCGGCAAAAAGCCGAACCTCTCCAGGCTGACCAACCCACCTAGGGCGGTATAGACCAACCCACAAAGGCCCGACGCAAGCATGAACTGCGCTGTGTTGAACCAAACCCGAATCAGCGGCTTGTGACGAACGAATGTGTCGGCGACGAGCGCTGTGAGTCCCCCAATCAACATGGGCCAGGGATGTTGAAAGAGGGCGACCGATGCAATGAAGGGAACGAAGGACACTGAAGTCCTCACGTTCGCCACGGGGATCGTGAACGAGAAGGACTCGCTCACGATGCCGAGAATCACAAAGGCAGCGATGGCATTCCAAAACTTGGACGGGAACGGGGCGGGAATATCCCATTCTCGGAATGCCAGGAGGCACAGCGTGGCAACAGACACAGCGCTGATATAGGCATAGATCAGCGCTTGCTGGAGCCTCCGCCTGAGCGATTCAGTCATCCCAGATTCGGTTGTGAGGTAAAGGGAAAGGGCCCCATAGGTCACTACCACGACACTGTGCCGTTCGCGAAAAACAACTTCGCAAAAGCCGCAAAAAGCGCTGCGAGCAAGTGCAACATTGAGCGTCACCCCCTTCTGGAGACTGCGAGTCGCAATTATTCGACCCACCAGGAGTAGCACGCCTCGCTATGGCGCACCCGACGCTCCGCTCGTCAACTTTTCGCTCAGCTCCGCTCATTTGGTAGCGGTGACCAGGGGCCCCTTTTTCGAATGTGTCCTTATGTGGCTCGCCGGTTCCAAATTGATCCGACGCCGCCGAAAAATCCTTCAATTCCGCGTAACAGTCCTACGCCGCCTTGCGCCGCCGCAATGCCTCGCGCATCGCATCCACCACCGCCGGCATCCCGTCCGACTTGTTGAGGATCACCTTTACCCCCATACGGCGCAGCTCCCCCGCCGCCTGCTCCGGCATCCCCCCCGTCACCACCATCACCTCGGCGTCCAGCTTGCGACCCGGCTCCAGCAGCCGCTGGATCACCTGCGGCGCGTTCAGGTCCGGCAAACTGAAGTCGAGCACGATCAGCGACGGCTGCACCCGCCCGATCTCGAGCAGCGCGTCCACCCCCGTCGCCGCCTCCACCACCTCCACGTCCAGATCGGACCGCTCGATGGTCAACACCATCGCCTTCAGGTAGCCCGGATCGTCGTCCACCACCACCACCACGTCGTGCCCGTTGCCGTTCTGCAGCTCCGGCGGCACCGACATGTCGTGCGCCTTGAGGAACGCCGACAAAGCCTCCGCCTCCACACGCCGGCGCCCCGTCGGTGTCTTGTGCCCCTTCAGCAGCCCCTGGTCGATCCAGTTCGCTACCGTCGCGGGGGAGACCTGACAGACGCGCGCCACGCGCTGCGTACCCCAGTACCGCTTCTGCTTTGGCAAACTCACAGAACCCCAAATAAAGCAAAAATGCGAAGTGCGCAAGGGGGTTTGTGGACTGCATGCAACAGCCGGTGGGACTACCTACTAAACTATTTATTTACAACATCTTGGAACTAATGCCACTGCCGCGTCACCGCCATTTCAGCGCCGCGCCTCGGTCCATCTGTTGGTTGCATCCAACACCGCCAGCACCGCGCTCCGCTCGGTGCTTTCCCTGATCTCGCACGTCCCGGTGAGCAGCTGCGCCTCGCGCCCGCCCAGCCCGTGTACCGCTACCAGCACGAACCTGCGGTCGAACGCATCGATAATGGTCGCGCCCTCGAGCGCAATCGAGCTGTCCGGCATTAGCTGGTCCAGGCACGAAGACGCCGCCCGCGCCGCCGCCTCGACGCGGTTGCGCACCGTGTCGGTCCCCTGCTCTTCCGCCTCCGCTTCCCTCCCCTCGAA
>Ga0137418_10001297_pt1 | contig 22930 bp, 26 predicted proteins | sample CZODoug3_1_2_16f_FD_122242 | JGI IMG/M metagenome (GOLD analysis project Ga0137418, IMG submission 122242) | Vadose zone soil fungal communities from Angelo Coast Range Reserve, California, USA - CZODoug3_1_2_16fungal (Hybrid Assembly) | ecosystem: Environmental > Terrestrial > Soil > Vadose...
AACAAGATGCTGGTGATGATCAGCGGCGGCGAATGGCAGCCGAACGTGCGGGCGCGGTGGCTGCTGCCGCGGCAGCAGACGCTCTGGGGCTCGGTCGCGCGCGCCGTCCGCCGGCCCACACGCTTCGAGGACGACATCGTCGTCCGGCTGCCGAACGGGCTGGTCGCCGTCAGCGGCAACGAGGACTTCCGGGCGGAAACCGTGGTCGCGTCGGAGGTGGGCTACCGCGTCCAGCCGGCGCCGCTGCTCGGAATCGACGCCACCGTGTTCCACCACGCGTACGACCGCGTGCGAAGCCAGGAAGCGCCGGCGGGCGCGGTGCCGATCCCGCTGGTCGTCGGCAACACGCTGAACGGCACGTCGCACGGTCTCGAGCTCGGCGTGAACCTCCAGCCGTTCGCCGCGTGGCGCTCCCACGTCGCCTACACCTTCCTCGACGTGTCGCTGGCGAGAGACCCCGGCAGCCGCGATGTCGGCGGCCTCACGACCGAGGCGAACGATCCGCGCCACGTCTTCACCCTGCGCACGTCCGTCGATCTGTCGCAGCGCGTCGAGCTCGACGCCCGGTGGCGATCGATCGGCGAGCTTCCGCACCCGCGCGTGCCCTCGTACTCGGAAGCCGCGGCGCGCCTCGGCTGGCACGCGTCGGCGCACGTGGACCTGGCGCTGGTCGGCGAGGACCTGCTCCACGCGCAGCATGCGGAGTTCAACCCCGTGGCGGCGGGCTTCGAGCTGTTCCAAAGGAGCATCAGGGCCGTGTTCACGGCCCGATTCTGATGCGCTACCTGCTCGCGGCGTTGATCGTCGCGCTCGCGGTTGCACGTACATGGGCACAGGAGCCACCGCTCGAATACCAGGTCAAGGCGGCATATCTGTACAACTTCGTCAAGTTCGTCGAGTGGCCCGCGGGCGCCGTTGACGGCACGGTCTCGATCTGCACGGCGGCGCGCAACCCGTTCGGCGACGCGCTCGACGACATCCTCCGCGGCGAGTCGATCGACGGGCACGCGATTGCGGCGCGCGTCGTCGCGGCGCCGCAGGCCGGCTGCCACGTGTTGTTCGTTCCGCGCGACGTCCCCGCGGTCGAGTACCTCCGCGGTGCGCGGGGCGCGCCGATGCTGACGGTCGGCGAATCCACGGACTTCATCGCGCAGGGCGGGATCATCAATTTCGTCCGCGACGCCGGCATGATCCGGTTCGAAATCGATCAGGGCGCGGCGACGAGGGCGGGACTGCACGTCAGCTCGCGCCTGCTTCGACTCGCGCGGACACCCGCGCGGCTGGGGGCGCGATGACGCGGTTCCGCGACCAGCCGATCGGCCGGAAGCTCCAGTTCCTGACGCTCGCGTCGAGCGCGACGGCTTTGGTGCGGGCCAGCGGCGGGTTCCTGGCGTGGGACATCACCCAGTTCCGGCAGGAGCTTCGGCAGGACCTCGACGCGCAGGCCGCCATCGTCGCCGAGAACAGCGCCGCTCCGCTCGCCTTCAACGACACGCAGGCGGCCGGCGAGACGCTGGCGGTGATGCGCCTCAGGCCGCGCGTCGTCATGGCGTGCCTGTACAACGGCGGCCAGATGTTCGCGACGTATTACCGCGATGCCGGGGCCAGGTGCCCCGCGAGCCCGCCGGGGCAAGAGGCGGCCGGCCCGTCCTACCAGGTGGTCAGGCGCGTCACCGTGGGGAGCGACGCCGTCGGCACACTCTACATATCCCGCGACCTCGAGGACCTGGCCGATCGCCTGCGGGTCGGCGCGGCCGCGGTGGCGACATTCCTGCTGATCGCGCTGGCGGCGTCGTTCCTGATCGCCCGGCGCATCCAGCACGTGATCGCGGCGCCGCTGCTCGAGCTCGCCGCCGCGGCGCGGACGATTTCGACCGGCCAGGACGATTCCGTCCGCGTGACGCCGACGTCGAACGACGAAGTGGGCGTCGTCATCCAGGCATTCAACGCCATGCTCGATCGCATCAGCGAACGCAACGCCGAGCTGTCGCGGGCGAACCACCTGAAAGACGAATTCCTCGCGACGCTCTCGCACGAGCTGCGGACGCCGCTCGGCGCCGTCCTCGGCTGGGCGCGCGCGCTGAGGACGACCGGCGCGGAGGGCGCCACACGGGAGCGCGGGCTCGAGGCCATCGAGCGCAACGCGCGCGCGCAGTCGCGCCTCGTCGAAGACCTCCTCGAGATCTCCCGGATCGTCACGGGCAAACTGCGGATCCAGGTGAGGCCGGTCGATCTCGCGGAAATCATCGACGCGGCCATCGAAGTGGTCCGTCCCGCGGCGGCCGCGAAGCAGATCGCGCTGACGACGGAGATCGCCGTCCGCCCGGCGATGACGTCCGGCGATCCGGACCGGCTGCAGCAAGTCGCCTGGAACCTGATCTCGAACGCGGTGAAGTTCACCACGCCCGGCGGCGCCGTGAGAATCCGCCTGACGCGCAACGCCGGCTACCGGATCGTGGTGACGGACACCGGCAAGGGGATCGACTCGCGATTCCTGCCGCACGTGTTCGACGCCTTCCGGCAGGCCGACGGGACGACCACGCGCGAGCACGGCGGCCTGGGGCTCGGGATGGCCATCGCGCGCGAGCTGGTGGAGCTGCACGGCGGCACGATCAAGGCACGGTCGGACGGCGACGGCCATGGCAGCACGTTCCAGGTCGATCTGCCGTCGGTCGTCGGCGACGTGCCCGCCGGCACCGAGCCGCCCGCGCGCTCCGCCGGACGCGCGACGACGGCGATCGATCGGGATCTGCTCCGCGACCTTCGCATCCTCGTCGTGGACGACGAGCCGGACGCCCGCGATCTGATCGAGATGGCGCTCTCTCAGTACGGCGCGATCGTGACGACCGTCGACAGCGCCGCGGCGGCGTTGAGCGAAATCGATCGCCGCCTGCCGAACGTGCTGCTCAGCGACGTCGGCATGCCGCGCCAGGATGGCTTCGAGCTGATTCGCCGCGTGCGGAGCCGTCCTCTCGAACGCGGCGGCGGCATCCCGGCGATCGCCGTGACGGCGTACGCGTCGGCCCGGGATCGCGAGTCGGTGCTCGCGTCCGGGTACGAGGCGCACGTCGCGAAGCCGTTCGAGCCGGAGACGCTCGCGCAGACGGTGGCCGCGCTGTGCCGCGCGCAGATTCGCCCGTCGTGAGCGTCGCCGTGCGCTACCATGTGTGCAGCATGGCGACGCAGTGTTCCTTCGACGTCACGTCGAACGTCGACCTCCAGGAAGTGGACAACGCGCTCAACCAGGCGCGCAAGGAAGTGGCGCAGCGCTACGACTTCAAGGGCGCGAAGGCCTCGATCGACTTCGACACGAAGGAGTCGAAGCTGGTGCTCGTCGCCGACGACGAATTCAAGCTGAACGCGCTGTGGGAGATCGTCTCGACGCGTCTCGTCCGGCGGAACGTCCCCGTCAAGAACCTGAGTCGCGGCAGCGCGCTGGCGGCGGCCAACAGCACGGTCCGGCAGGAAGTCTCGCTGCAGCAGGGCATCCCCACCGAAAAGGCCAGGGACATCATCAAGTTCATCAAGGACGCGAAGCTGAAGAAGGTGCAGGCGTCGATCCAGGGCGATCAGCTGCGGATCACGTCGGGGTCGAAGGATGATTTGCAGGACGTGATGCGGCTGCTGCGCGAGCAGGACTTCGGTGTCGCGCTGCAGTTCGGCAACTACAGGGGATAACGGTTATTTCTTCGCTTTCTTCTCGTCCCAGGCCACCTCGGTTTCCGCGTTCTTTCCCGACGCGAGAATCGCGTTCGCGATGCGATCCGTTCTCGTGTGCAGCGGCAGCTCCGTGTCGTAGACGATTTCCTTCTGGGCGAGCGTCCGCAGCTCGAACTTGACGTGATAGCGGCGCAGGATCTCTTCGATGTCGTTGCGCAGCACGTTGGGATCCCCGGCCGTGATCTTCAGCTCGAAGTGCTTGGTCAGCTCGGGCTCGATCGACTCGACCGCCCAGAGCACCGCGAGCAGGAACACCGTGGCGAACAGCGCCAGCCCGTACAGCTCGACGCCGCAGCAGAGGCCCATGCTCAGCGTGGACAGCATCACCACCGCGTCCTTCGGGTCGTCGATCTTCGCGCGGTAGCGGATCAGGTTCGCCGCGCCGACGATGCCGAACGCGCGCGCGAGGCTGGAGCCGACGACCAGCATCACCGTGGCGCCGACGACGGCCAGCACGATCTGCGTTTCGATCACGGGCGCCGATCGGGGCGGCGTGCCGCGCCGGCGCGGCCGGAACGCGAGCGCGGCGCCGAGCGCGGTGGCAAAGGGGAGCGCCAGCACCGCGCGCTCCACCATGTCGAAATGCGACTCCAGGACCTGGGGCAGGGTCTCCGTGAGCTCGGGCGGGGGTTGCATCGTCGCGTCTGGTCGAACGGTCAGCGGGTCGCCTGATCGACGGGACGCGCGCGCAGCGCGAGCCCGTCGTCGATCTTCTCCTTGAGCTTCGCGATGTACCGGCCGGCATCGCTCTCCGAGTAATTGGCGGCGCGGAAGGCGTCCTGCCACTGCCTGTCGGTGAGCTTCTGCAGGTGCTCCGCGGCCCACCGCACGTCGGCCGGACGAATCATCGAGATCAGCTCCTGGTGGCGCCCGACGTAGTCGAACTCCACCCGGTCGCCGTGAACGGCGGTGATGAAGCCGTGCTGCTCGAAGCACTCGAGGCAGTTGCGGCGCGGGTACATCCTGCCGGTCTCGCCGAGCGCCGCGCCCAGGTCGCGCACCACGAGCCAGCGGTCCGCGCCTTCGACCGGCTCATCGAACTTGTAGATGCTGTTGTTGTCGTTCTTCAGGTCCGTGCTGTTGAACATCAGCAGCACGACGAGCAGGCCGTTCAATTCCTGCGTGCCGACAAACGGGTTCTGCTGCCACCACCACGATTCGTCGAGGCGCTTGAACGCCTTCAGCTTCGGACGGAAGCGCGCTTCGCTCTCGGTGGATTTCGTGCCGTCGCGCTTCAGCGTCCAGGACGGCAGGTAGTAGATCGGCTGCTGGTGGAAGCCGAGGCCCCAGAGGATGCGCGACATCAGGACCTCGGTCTGCGCCTCGGGACCGATCTTCGCGCTCCATTCGACGTCGCCCGGCCCCTTCACCTCGTACTTGGTGCTGAAGCCGCTGGTGTCGCGCTCCTTGAACGCGTAGGCCGCGTCGGGTTTTGGTGCGTACTTCTGCCCACCGATTCCCCAGAAGAGGTCGCGCGGTTCACTGCCCGGATCGACCCAGAGCTGCCGGAGGGCGTCGGGCGACGGCGGTTGTACGGGCGGCTTGATCTCGATTGCGCCGCCGCATGCGGCAGCGGCGAACGCCAACGCGACAACGGCCGAGGTGACGCGAACCATCACCTGACCTCGTCAGCAAGCTACGTTCCACTGGCACCGCGTTTGGTTGACACCTCGACTATGTCTCCCGCCGTCGTCCCAGCCGCGACGTACCGACTGCAGTTCAATAAGAGCTTCACGTTCGACGACGCGACGGCGATCGTGGACTATCTCGACCGCCTCGGAATTTCACACTGCTATGCATCGAGCTACTTCAAGGCGGTCCCCGGCAGCACCCACGGATATGACGTAGCCGACCCGACGCAGCTCAACCCGGAGATCGGCGACCGCGAACGGTACGACCGGTGGGTCGCGGCGCTCCGCGCCCACCGCATGGGGCACATCATCGACCTGGTGCCCAACCACATGGGCATCGCGCAGTCGTGCAACCCATGGTGGCAGGACGTCCTGGAGAACGGTCCGAGCTCGCAGTTCGCGTCGTTCTTCGACATCGACTGGCACCCGCTCAAGCAGGAGCTCACGGACAAGGTGCTGCTGCCGATTCTCGGCGGCTCCTACGGCGCGGTCCTCGAGCGGCAGGAGATCACGCTGCAATACGTCAACGGCGCGTTCACGGCGCACTACTTCAACACCGTGCTGCCGATCGCGCCGGGCACCTACGAGCGAATCCTCGCGCTCGACGCGGGCACGCTGCTCGCGGAGATCGGCGAGGGGAGCGACGAGGGACAGGAGTTCCTCAGCATCCTGACGGCGATCCGGCACCTGCCGGCCCGTGACGCGCAGACCGCGGACGCGCGCGCCGAACGCCACCGGGAGAAGGAAGTGATCAAGCGGCGCCTCGCGCGGCTGACCGGCGCCTCGCCGGCGGTGCTCGCGCACATCCGGCGCGCGGTCATGACGCTCAACGGCACCCGGGGCGCCGCGCGGAGCTTCGATCGCCTCGACGAGCTGCTCTCGGTGCAGCCGTACCGGCTCGCCTACTGGCGCGTGGCCGCGGAGGAGATCAACTACCGGCGCTTCTTCGACATCAACGAGCTGGCCGCGCTGCGGATGGAGGACCCGGAGGTGTTCGAGCGGACGCACGCGTTTGCGTTCGAGCTGCTCCGCGAGGGAGCGATCGACGGCCTGCGCATCGATCACGTCGACGGCCTCTACGACCCGGGCGACTACCTCGAGCGGCTCCAGGCGCGCGCGCGCGAGGTGCGTCCGGATCTCTTCACCGGCGATCGCCGCCTCTACCTCGTCGTCGAGAAGATCCTGGGGCTCGACGAGTGGCTGCCGGCGTGGCCGGTGGAAGGGACGACCGGCTACGAGTTCCTCGTGCGCGTGAACGGCCTGTTCGTGGACGCCGGCCACGAGCGCGCGGTCAGCGAGGCGTTCGAGCGCTTCACCCGCCTGCGCGCGCCGTTTCGCGAATTCGCGTACCGCAGCAAGCAGCTGGTTCTCCGGATGAGCATGGCGAGCGAGCTGCAGGTGCTCGCCCACGGCCTCAACCGCTTCTCCGAACGCAACCGGCATTACCGCGACTTCACGCTGAACCTGCTCGTCTACGCGATGCGCGAGATCATCGCGGCGTTCCCCGTCTACCGGACGTACGTCAACGGGCGCGAGCCCGAGGTGACCGCGCACGATCGCCGCTACATCGAGCACGCGGTCAGCGAGGCGAAGCGCCGGAACGCGCGCCACCCCGGCGTGGTGTTCGATTTCATCCGCGGGCTGCTGCTGAAGAAGGCGGACTACATCCCGGAGGAGGATCGCGGCGAACACCTGAAGTTCGTCGGCAAGTTCCAGCAGGTGACGAGCCCGGTCACGGCGAAAGGCATCGAGGACACCGCGCTCTACATCTACAACCGTCTCGTCTCCCTCAACGAGGTGGGCGGCGAGCCCGACAAGTTCGGCCTCACCGCCGACGCCCTGCACGGGTGGCTCGCGGAACGCGCGAAGCGGTGGCCCCACAGCCTGTCCGCGTCGTCCACGCACGACACGAAGCGGAGCGAGGACGTCCGCGCGCGCATCAACATCCTGTCGGAGCTGCCCGCGGACTGGCGGCAGGCGACGGGACGGTGGGCGCGCATGAACCGCAAGGCGCGCGTCACCATCGACGATGAGTCGTACCCGAGCCGCAACGAGGAGTACCTGCTGTACCAGACGCTGGTCGGGACGTGGCCGGCGCGTCCGATGACCCCGGACGGCGAGCGCGAGTACCAGGAGCGGATTGGCCACTACATGCTGAAGACCATGCGCGAAGCGAAGGTCTTCACGAGCTGGCTCAATCCAAGCGAGCCGCACGAACAGGCGATGGGGCGGTTCGTCGAGATGGTCCTCTCGCCGTCCAACATCGCGTTCCGCCGCGACTTCGTCGCGTTCGCCTCGCGCATCGCCCGCCACGGCGTCTACAACTCGCTCGCGCAGCTCGCGATCAAGATCGGCGCGCCCGGCGTGCCCGACTTCTACCAGGGGACGGAGCTGTGGGACTTCAGCCTCGTCGATCCCGACAACCGGCGGCCGGTGGACTACACGAGGCGCCGCGAGCTGCTCGACGCGCTGCCCGCGCCGGACAGCCCCGAGCCGTCGCTCGTGTCGGAGCTGCTCGCGCACCCGGAAGACGATCGCCTGAAGCTGTTCGCGTCGGCGACGATGCTGCGGGCGCGCCGGGCGGCGCACGACGTGTTCCGGTGCGGCAGCTACGAGCCACTGGCCGTGGAGGGCAGCGCGCGGGAACATGTGTTCGCGTTCGCGCGTGTCCTCGGGCAGCGGCAGGCGATCGTCGCGGTCCCGCGTCTGGTCGCGACGCTCAGGCCGGACGGCGACGCGCCGATTGGCGACACGTGGCGCGACACACGCATTGCCGTCCCGGACACCGCGCCGCCCTGCTACCGGCAGGCGTTCACGGGTGCCTGCGCGAACGTCATCGAGGACGGCGGCCGCCGCTGGATCCGCGCCGCCGACGCGTTCGCGCATTTCCCGATCGCCTTCCTGGAGGCGCCGTAAGCGATGGGATGGACGATCATCGCCGTCGGCTTCCTCACCTGGTTCGTCCTGGTGCTGTTCTTCACGCCGCGGATCGACTACAAGGTGTCCCATCCGATCCGCCCCGACGGCGACGAATTCCTGCACGTCATCCAGTCCACCTGCCAGGCCGTGATTCACCGCGGGAACAGGGTCGACATCCTCACCAACGGCGCCCAGTTCTACCCCGCCATGCGCGACGCCATCCTCGCTGCCGAGTCGTCCGTGAACATGGAGGCGTACATCTTCAAGAACGGCGAGGCCGCGCGGATGCTGACCGACGCGATGATGGACCGCGCGCGCGCGGGCGTGGAAGTACGCCTGACGCTCGACGCCGTCGGCAGCTTTCGAATCGCCTTCGCGGGCGCGCTGCGGCGGATGCGCGACGCCGGCTGCAGGGTGCAGTTCTACCAGCGGATCACCTGGTACCGGTTTCACCGGCTCAACAACCGCACGCACCGCGAGCTGCTGGTCATCGACGGGCGCCTCGCGTTCACCGGCGGCGCAGGGGTCGCCGACCAGTGGCTGAAGCCGCATCGCCACCACCGGGCGTGGCGCGACACCATGGCGCGCATCGAGGGCCCCGTCGTCGCCGCGCTGCAGGGTGTCTTCGCCGAGAACTGGCTCGAGTGCTGCGGCGAGATCCTCACGGCGCCGCGCCACTGGCCGGAGCTGCGCCGCGCCGACGGCGCCGAGGCCATGCTGGTCAAGAGCTCGCCGTCCGATCGCGCGACCGCGTCGCGGGTGGTCTTTCAGATGCTGATCGAAGGGGCGGTCAGCTGCATCGACATCCAGACGCCCTACTTCCTGCCGGACAGGGCCTTCCGCCGCGCGCTGGTTCGCGCCGCGCAGCGCGGGGTCCGGGTGCGCGTGATCGTGCCCGGGAAATACTCCGACCAGGGGCTGGTGCGGCTGGCGAGCCGCCGCATGTATCGCGAGCTGCTGGCCGGCGGCGTGCGCCTGTTCGAGTACCGCCCCGCGATGACGCACGTGAAGGCGCTGATGGTGGACGGCGCGTGGGCGCTCATCGGCACCACAAATGTGGACAACCGTTCCTTCGAGCACAACGACGAAGTAAACGTGGCGTTCCGGGAGACGGAGGTCGCCGGGCGCTTTGGCCGTGATTTCGAATCCGACCTTGCCGCGTCCGACGAGATAACGCTCGAGCAATGGGGGAAACGGCCGGCGCTCGAGAAGCTGGTCGAGCCGGTCTGCTGGATCCTCGAGCGGCAGCAATAGTCCGCCGGGCTTGCACGGCCGAAGTTTGCGGACGCGACGGTGGGTGGTACGGGGGTTGCTGAGCAGTGACGCAGAGGTTGACTACCGTGGCTCGACACATCGTTCGCTCCGTCGCACTCATACTTCCGCTCGTCGCGCTGACCGGCAGCGTAGGTTCCGCGAAAGACAACGTGGAAATCAGGTTGATGGGGCGCTTCTTCGCCGAACCGGCGACCGTGCAGCTGGTCGTCGCCGTCGAGCCGGATGCGGAGAATCGCACGCTCCGGGTGGAGGCGGACGGTGACAACATGTTCTGCGCGACCGAGATCCAGCTGGCGGGCGCGCGCGAGCAGCGCCTGCACACGGTGGAGTTCAAGAACCTCGCAGCCGGCGGTTACACGCTGCGCGCCCAGGTGAGGTCGAACAGCAGCGTGCGCTCGCAGGCCGAGCAGGAGATCATGGTCGCCGGCGACGGAAGCGAGACCGGCGGCTGGTAAGTTCCACGCTCGAAGCTCCAAGTCCCAAATTCCAAATTACAAAAACCTCCAACTCGTCTTAATTTGGAACTTGTTGGAGCTTGGAACTTGGAGCTTGGAACTTGGAGCCTAACGCGACTTGTCGATCGCGGCGGTCCATTCCGCGATCTGTTCCGGCGTCATCGCGCCGCGTGGCACGAGCCGCGCGTCCTCGTAGCCCCAGTCGTCGATATCCACGAGATACTGGCCGCGTGAGAGCAGCGTGCCCTGGCAGACCTTGCTGTCGCGCGTCGGCACGTCGAGGTCCGCCTGGACGCGGTTCATCAGGTCTCGAATGAGCGCCGACGGCACGAGCGAGCGTTCGCCCGGGTAGATGAACCCGAACAGCACGAGGTGGCTGAGAAGCACGCGCCACTGCGGCCCGAAACGGCGCACCAGGCGGTCCCAGTTCACGAGCCCCGCGCAGTGGCGCAGCAGGTGCGCGACGTCGGCACCGTCATAGCGCTCGCGCTCCATGATCATCGACTTGGTCCAGATCATCTCCTCCGCGGGCACCAGCTTCACCGGCGTGGCGAGCACCGTCTCGTCCACCGCGTGCGCGAACCACTCGTCGTCGACCTCCGCGACGCCGTTGCCGGAGCTGAAGATGACGTCGATGAACTTCTCGCCGTGATGCGCCTTGGCGAGCCAGTGGTGGAACGCGATCTCGGTCTTGAAGCCGCAGCGCATCAGCACGTCGAGCACGCGCCGGACGTCGCGAGGCCGCACGAAGATGTCGAAGTCCTTCGTCGTCCGGCAGATCCCGGCGTAGTACTGGAACGCGTAGGTGCCGCCGACGAGATACGGCACGCCGCAGCGATTCAGCATCTCGAGCGCGTCTCGGTACAGCTGCGCCGTATCGGGCGACGTCAGCAGCGGAACGTCCGTATCGATCACGCGGCTGGCCGTGCAGGATTCACGCCGATTTAACGAGCGGTTTCCGCCGAGGCTCTGCCGCGGCTCCGCCCATGCCGGCCGCGTCGATCGGCATTTCGACGACGAGAAATGGCGGCCGACTGGGATTGGTACGCATGAGTAGCGGCATCGCGACGTTGTGAACCGGTATGCCCGTCGACGTGCGCCCCTCGAGCGTGCCGCGATGGGCGTGGCCGTGGAACACGGCGCTCACGCGGTACCGGTTGATTGGCTCCTCGAGCCGGCTCGACCCGAGATACGCGAAGATCTCGGGCGGCTCGCCCTCGACGGTCGAGCGCACCGGGGAGTAATGCAGCAGCGCGACGCGCTGCTGCGTGCGGAGCCGGGCCAGCGCGGCCTCCAGTTTCAGCGCTTCGTCAACGGCCTCCTGCACGAACGCCTTGATCGCGTGCTCGCCCCACGGGCCGAGCGCGCCGCGCCCGAAGCCGCCGGCAAAGCCTTTCACGCCCGCGAAGCCGACGCCATGCACCTCGGTGGCTTCGCCATCGAGCACGGTGACGCCGGCGCCGGCCAGGATCTCGCGAATCTCCTGCGGCTTGCCGCCCTCGTAATCGTGATTGCCGAGAACGGCAATCACGGGAACCTTCATCGCCGCCGTGAGATCGCGCGCCAGCACACGTGCCTCGTCGGGGAGGCCGTAGTCGGTGAAGTCGCCGCAGAGCAGCAGCACATCCGCGTCGTCGCTGATCTGGCTGAAGAGCGGCTGCAACGTTCCCTGGGAATTCTTCGACACATGGAGGTCGCCGAGGGCCGCGATGCGCACGTGGGTACGGGTCGTCCGTTCCGGCATGGCTCAGGCGACCGTACTCAAACCCGGTGCCCGGATCCCGGACCCCCGTCATAATCCCCCAATGGCTGTGCTGCACCAGATCTGGATCAAGCGCGCCCACCGGGGCAACATGGACGCGGCGCGGACCGCGAGGCTCGTCGCCGGGCGCGGCATCGCGGGAAACACGCATCAAGGCGGCAGGCGCCAGGTGACGCTCATGGATCTCGAGCGCTGGCACGAGCTGATGGATCGGCTCGGCGGCGATCTCGAGACGAGCGTGCGGCGGGCGAACCTGGTGATCGATGCGCTCGACTTGTTCGATTCGCGCGGAAGGACCCTTCGCGTCGGCGGCGCGCGGCTCCGTATCCTCGGCGAGGTGCGGCCGTGCGAGCGCATGGACGACGCGCTGCCGGGACTGCAGGCCGCCATGGGCGAACGCTGGGGCGGCGGCGCCTACGGGGAGGTGATCGAGAGCGGGGAGATCTCGGTGGGCGACGAGGTCGAGTGGGAGCTCGGACCGCCGGTCACGAATCACGCATCGCCGACGGACGCCACGTGACGGGCGGCAGCCACGCGCCGCCGTGCGCTATCATCCGCGGGACGATGACGCGCGCCCAGCGCGACAGCGTGATCGACGGGAGCTCCTCCGCCGCGAAATAGCGCGCCTCGACGATCTCGTCGCCGTCGGCCTTCAGCGCGCCGCCGGTCACGCGGCATTCGTACACGGCCATCATGTAGCCGACCTCGTCGCCGTTGGCGTACCAGACGCGGTATTCGGGGCCGCCGAACACGCCGCGCAGCTCCGTCGGCTCCACCAGGAGGCCGGTCTCCTCCCAGACCTCGCGGACGACCGCGTCCTGCGGCGGCTCGTCGGGATCGACGGCGCCGCCAGGAGCCACCCACACGTTCTCGCGGCGGGACGGCCGGACAAGGAGCAGGCGCCGCTGCCCGTCGAAGACGAGCGCCGTCACCGACGGCATCAGGAGGAACTCGTTGCCCATCTTCGCGCGGACCCGTCGGACGTAGTCGGACATCGGCATGACGGATGTTCTATCACGCCTCAACGGGAGGAGTGGGCACCGTCAAGGAACGTCAGACTCGAGGAACCCGCATGCGAGTGTCGGCTAGTCGATTCGGATTCCGCCCGAGCCTGTCGAGAGCTCGACCCGCGCGCCGCCGCCGCCGACGCGTCCGCGCAGCCGATGCTTCGACACCTCGTGGATCGGGTTGATGGGCAGATGGCTGTAAATGCGGCCGGCTCCCGTTCGGGCATCGAGCTCGAACGGCGTGTTGTCGGCGACCGACATCGTGATGCCTCCGGAGCCGGTCCGCAGTTCCCAGGCCTCAACGGGTTTGCCGTCGATGCGAATGCCGCCGCTCCCGGCGCGGGCGCGGACGCCGGCTTTCGCGCCCGTGATGACGATGCCGCCCGAACCGGTTCGCGCGTCGACGGCGCTGCCGGTCGCCTCGATGCGAACGCCTCCCGAGCCGGCCGTCGCCTCGACAGGACCATCAACGCCGCGAATGGTCTGTCCGCCGGAGCCGGCGATCGATCGCACCCGCGTCGACGCGGGAACGGTCACCTCGTAGCCGATGCTGACGCTGCGAAACAGGTCGTCGTCAACCGGCTGACCGATGCGAATGGTGTTGCCGCTCTGCTCGATGGGAGGATGCGCCTCGATCTCCTTCACGCGTCCCTCGGGATCGCTGCCGAACCAGTTGTTGGCACGGATGCGCCCGACGACATGGACGGTGTTGCCGGCGCCGGTAGCGATGCGAATGCCGCCCGAGCCGGTGCGAATGTCGAGATCGACCGGACCGCTGACGGTGAGCGTCCGGTCGAAGAGGCCCTCGGCCGGCGCCACCGCCTCGACGCCACAGGCGGAGCTGCCAAGCGCGACCAGCGCAGCGAAGAGGGCGTTCGGGAGCAATCGAGCAGCATGCATCACGTCACCTCACGTGGCCTGATCCCTATACGGTCCGCACCCCCCGCCGGTTTCAACTCCGAAAACCGGCGGGGAGCGGAAAGGTTACGCGCGTGCCCAGGCGCCCCGGCCGACGATGGCGAGGAAGGCCGCCTCGAGCGCGGCCGCGCCGAGCGACCGCTGCTCAGTCTCGTGACAGGGTGGCGGATGCCACGCATCCCCGAGCGCGGACGGCGAGTCGCATGCGAGCAGACGCCCGCTGTCGAGAATCGCCACGCGATCGCACAGCTCGTTGGCCTCCGCCATGTCGTGGGTCGCCATCACCACGGTGCGCGTGTAGTCCTCGTGCAGCCACCGGCGGATGAAGCCGCGCATCTCGCGCGACGCCGAGCAGTCGAGGCCGAGCGTCGGCTGATCGAGCAGCAATACGTTCGGCCTGCTGGCGAAGCTGCGCTCGAGGCTGAGGCGCTGCCGCTGACCGGAGGAGAGCTCCGGCGCCCGCAGCCGGACCACCGGTCCGTCGGCCACGCAGACCACACCGACATGGCGGCGCACGTACGACGCGTAGCGGCACACGTCGAAGCCGGCGACCTTCGCGGTGCCGGAGGTCGGACGGAGCTGCGCCGCGAGGATCTGCAGGAGCGTGCTCTTGCCGGCGCCGTTGACGCCCAGCAGGCCGAAGAGCTCGCCACGGCGGACCGACAGTGTCACGTCATCGAGCACGACCAGCTTCGATGCGCGTCCGGTCGTGCCTCGTGTCGTGTAGACCCTTCGTAAGCGCTCGGTCTCTACGGCGAGATGTCCTGTCATTGCCTGCTCCCTACGACTCCGTTTGCCTGCAGGTCGCCCCCTGCGACGGCGATGCGCCCGGAAAAGCAAAAAGGCCATCACCCCCTGCGGGATGATGGCCTTTTGGAAACCTGGAAATTGTTCTGGCTACATCACCCGCAGACCCCTGCACGCGCGTCGGCAAATTCGACCGACGACATGATCGTGCGCGGCTTGCGGTAGATGTTCACGACGGTAGGAAAGCATACGAGGCGGACCGTTGTCAATGTGATATCGTGCGCGCCGCCTCAGGTGGAGCCGCTCGGATGAAGCACTGGATTGCCCTCGCGCTGTTCATCGCCATCTCACCGCCGGGCGCCGCCGCGCAGGGCCAGGCGCCGGCCATCCCGCGCACCGCGGACGGCAAGCCCGACCTCTCCGGCATCTGGCAGGTGCTGAACACCGCCGCGTGGGACGTCCAGGACCATGCGGCCTCACTCGGCGTGCCCGCGGGCCAGGGTGTCGTCGAGGGGAACGAGATTCCGTATCAGCCGGCGGCGCTCGCGAAGAAACGCGAGAACTACGCGAACCGCCGCACCGCGGATCCCGAGACGAAGTGCTACGAGCCGGGCGTGCCGCGCATCACCTACATGCCGTACCCGTTTCAGATCGTGCAGACGCCGGCCTACCTCGCGATCCTCTACGAGTACAACCACATCACGCGGCACATCTACGTGGACGGCACGCAGCACCCGCGCGGACCGATCGACAACTGGCTGATGGGCGACGCGCGCGCGCGCTGGGAAGGCAACACGCTCGTCGTCGACGTCATCCACTTCACGGAGCAGACGTGGCTCGATCGCGCGGGCAACTTCCACAGCGACGCCCTTCACGTCGTCGAGCGCTACACGCCGACGGACCGCGATCACATTCAGTACGAAGTCACGCTCGAGGACCCGAAGGTGTTCACCCGGCCATGGAAGATGAGCATGCCGCTCTACCGCCGCACCGAACCGAACGTGCAGCTGCTCGAGTACGAGTGCTACACGATGCTGCAGGAACAGCGGTCGCAGGCCGGTGTTCGCTGACTAGCGCCAGCCGAGCCGGATCACGTCGAAGTCCGCGGCGGTGAGGCTCCCGAAGGCGGGATTGAGCTCGGAGTTGTTCCACCGCGCGTCCATCGCACCCGTCACGTACAGGTCGCTGCCGTTGTCGGCGACAATCAACCCGTAGGTCTGCATCGCGCGGAAGATGTTCTGGACGTAGGCCGGGTAACTGGTCATGTCCTTCGATGCCTTCAGCCGGAGCCGCGCGCCCATCGGCAGTGCGCCGGCGGTATTCCCCGCGCGGTGCGATGCGGGCCAGACGGAATCGTTCGTCCGGCGGACGGTCATCCGGAACGCATGACGAACCGGGCCGCGCATCGCCTCGTCGTACCGCACGAGGCCGGGCAGGATGGCGAGACCCGCGGCGTCCGCCGACGTCCACCCGTCCGGGCGGCGGCTGTTCGATGAGAGGTCGAACACCGCGCCCGAGCCGGCTTCCCACCGGTCGCGCGAGCCGTTCCATCTCGCCGCGAACAACTCGTACAGGACCCATCTATCCCGATCGACGATGAGCAGATGGCGATCGCCGTCGGTACCGCCGCCCGGCGTGCCGCCCTCGATGAAGTTCGGCTGCGACCTGGCCGCATCCGGAATCGGATATCCGGTCTCGCCGCGAAAGCCGGCGTCGCTCTCGCTGCCGTAATCAACGAAGGCGACGGCCACCCGTGGCTGGCTGCCGCTCACGCCGACATACGGGATGCCGTATGGCGGGGGGCCAAAATCGGGATGCGCGCCGCGCGTCCGCCCGATGAAGCTGATGTAGGCGTCCGACTGCGGGTCGACGGGTGCCGTCGAAATGTCCTGGTTCCACCAGTTGTCCGCGGGAAAGAGCTGACGGCCGCCGAGATCGTCGGTCAGCTGGACGCGGGCGTCGCTGCCGGGACTCGGGATCCTGGAGCCGGGATCCGATGCAGGTGGCGCAGAAGGTTCCGACGGGGTTCCTCCGCAGGCGGCCAGCAGCAGGCAGAAATACAGGGTTTTCCGCACGATGGCCGTTCGCGAATCAAGAAATGGACCAGTCCGCCGCCCCGCGGGACGTAACCTTTTCCATGTGCCGCGGTTTTCAGAGAACGACGGAACTGTGACCGACGAGACACTCATGCACGCGGTGCGCAAGGGCGACGTCGCCAAGCTGGGGCTCCTCTTCGAGCGCTACCACCGGCCGCTGTTCGACTTCCTCGCGCGGATGACCGGCAACGCGGCGGTGGCCGAGGACCTGGTGCAGGACGTCTTCGTCCGGGTGCTGAAATACCGCGCAACCTGGCGTGACGAGGGGCGGTTCGAGACGTGGCTGTTCCGCATCGCGCGGAACGCGCGCGCCGATTATTTCAGGAGCCGCAGCCTCGACGAGCCGATAGACGAGGCCGCCGGCCAGGCATCGCACGCGCCGCTCGCGATCGACACGCTCGCGCGCGACCGCGAGGTCGCCCGCCTGCAGCAGGCGCTGATGCTGCTCCGCGAGGACAAACGCGAGCTGATCGTCCTGGCTCGCTACCGCGGGATGAAGCTCGAAGAGATTGCCGACCTCCTCGGCGTGGAAGTGGGGACGGTGAAGGTGCGCATACACCGCGCCGTCAAGGACCTGCGCGACATCTTTCTTCGTTTGAACGAAAGACCATCATGGAACACGACACACTCGGTCGGCTCCTTCCCGACGGCGTAGATCCGCGCGAGGCCGACGAGCTCGACGCCACGTGGCGCCTGCTCGGCGCCATCGACGCGCCGCCGCCGGACTCCGAGCGGATGCGCGCGCGGCTCGACGCGGTGGTTGACGCCGTCGAGCACACGCATCTGCCGGCGCGCCCGCGTCTGTTCGGCAGCTACGTCCTCCAGGGGCTCGCGGCCGCGGCCGTCCTCGTCATCGGCATCGGCATCGGGTGGTTCGCCGGGTCCGAAAGATATGCCGGGTCCGAAAGGACCCGGCCTACCCTGACCGCCACCGGCCCCGCAACGAACGCAGGCGCGGCGTCGGAACTCGCGGCGATGCGGAGCGAGATGCACGACCTGCGCGAGATGGTCTCGCTGTCGCTGATGCAGCAGCAGTCGGCAAGCGAGCGCATCAAGGGCGTCACGTGGACGGGCCAGCTCGATCGCCCGAGCGGCGAGGTCGTTTCGGCGCTGCTCGACGCGCTGATGCACGACCCGAACGTCAACGTCCGCCTCGCGACCATCGACGCGCTCGAGCACTTCGCGTCGCGCGATGACGTCCGGCGCGGCACGATTCAGGCGGTGCAGAGCCAGCCGTCGCCGCTCGTGCAGATCGCGCTGATCGACTTCATGGTGAAAACAAACGAACGCGAGTCGGCCGCCACGCTGCGGCGCATCGCGATGGACCCGCAGGCCAACGACGCCGTGCGCGCCCGCGCGGCGTGGGGCCTGCAGCAGCTGGGATGACAGACATGAAAACCACTCTTGGACCACTCCTCCTCGTGATCGCCTTTGCGGCCTGCGCCGCCGCGCAGCCAAGCGAGCAGCGCTCGCCGCAACCGCCGCCGCTGCCGTCGGCGCCGCCGCAGGCCTCCGCTGACAGCACCGCCCAGCGGCTGACGATGGCGTTCAGCGACCCGGCCAGGCCTGGTACGGTCGAAGTCAACATGGTGACGGGCAGCATCACCATCAGGGGAACCAACCGGAGGGACGTGCTGATCGAGGCGACGCCCACGTCCGGGCGGCAGCCGCAGCCGCCGCGCCGGCGCGTCCCGGAGGAGCCGCCTCCGCCGGGGCTGCGCCGGCTGACGCAGAGCACGCCCTTCAACGTGGAGGAGGACAGGAACACCATCTCGATCGAGGTCGATTCACCCGTCCGGGGCATGAACTTCACCATCGAGGTGCCGTTGCGGACCAACCTCGACCTTGAAACCGTCATGGGGTCGGTATCCGTAGAGGGCGTTGACGGCGAGCTGGAGGTCGAGAGCGTCAACGGCGGAATCACGCTGACCAACGTGGGCGGCTCCGTCGTGGCGCATTCGGTGAACGGCAAGCTCACGGCCAGCGTCGTCCGGGCGACGCCGCAGCAGCCGATGGCGTTCACCTCGTTGAACGGCTCCGTCGATGTGACGCTGCCGGCGGCGGTGAAGGCGAACCTGAAGCTGCGCAGCGATCAGGGCGACGTCTATACCGACTTCGATCTGCAGCTTCGCCAGGATTCGTCGGATCCGAACCCGAACGTGAGTATCGACCTCGACCGGCCACGCGGCGACAACGCACGGCAACGCGTCGACGACGCACGGCAACGCGTCGACAACGCGCGGCGGCGCGTCGAGGTCGACAAGGCGATCTACGGCTCCATCAACGGCGGCGGACCCGATTTCGAGATGCGGACCTTCAATGGAAACGTATACGTCAGGAAGGGCAAGTAACGGCGACCCGGCGGCGCGGGTCGTGCTCCACGAGCCGACGCGCGAGCTGATGACAGGCGGCGCGCGCATCCGGCTGCAGGAGCAGCCGTTCCAGATCCTCCGGCTGCTGCTCGGGCGCCGGGGCGGCGTGGTGACGCGCGACGAGCTCCGCGACCGGCTCTGGCCCGACGGGACGTTCGTGGACTTCGAGCACAGCCTCAACGCCGCGATCAAGCGGCTTCGTGCGGCGCTCGGCGACGACGCGAAGGCGCCGCGCTACATCGAGACACTGCCGCGGCTCGGCTACCGGTGGATGGCCACGACGCGGCCGCTCATCGAGGAGCAGATGGCGCATTCGGTGGGCGGGCGGATCCAAATCGTCTGGAGCTGAGCAGCGCTTCCACCTGCGCGCGACAACGCCAGTGCAGCGAGCGGCGCCGGCCATGCAGCGAACGGTATTTCGCCCGGCTGGCTGCAAAAGGGTTGTGCCGGGCGCCCGATGTCGCCAAGATACGCGCATGAGAAACATCACGGTGCTTGCCGCCCTCGTCCTCGTGACCGCGATCGTGGCGACGTCACGCGCCCAGTCGCCGGCACCGTCGCCGGCGATGCCGCGCTACGACAAGGACCGCGCGCTGATCCTGCCCGCCGACTACCGCCGCTGGATTCTCGCGGGCACCTCGCTCGGTCTGAGCTACGCGGAAGGGGCACCCGAGCATCCGATGTTCCACGAGACGCTCATGGAACCGACCGCCTATCAGCACTTCGTCGAGACTGGCGAGTTCCGCGAGGGGACGATGCTCGTGCTCATCGTGCACGGAGTCGAGGAAGGGTCGGTGCCGAGCCGGCACGGGCAGTACGCCGCGGCCGTTCACGGCGTCGAGATGGCGGTCAAGGATCGCACCCGCATGCCCGAAGGGTGGGCGTACTACGCGTTCGGTGACGCGCCGCGCGCGGGCGCGGCAACCGCGCAGCCGAACACGTCGGGTGGCTGTTACGCCTGCCACTCGAAGAACGCGGCGCGCGACAACGTCTTCACGCAGTTCTACTCGCTGCTGTCGGCGGCCGCGCCGCCGCCACGGGCGCGGTGAGGCCGCGGAGGCTGCCATGACGTTCGCGCTGCACGAGCCGACGCGCGAGCTCATGAAAGGCGAGGCGTCACCAGCACGTGATCGTGCTCGGGGCGGCCGATCATCGTGAAGTCGAACAGGTCGCGCTGCAGCGAAAGGACGATGTCTTCCTTCGGCCTGTAGTGATGCTCGCCGCGCAGGCTCGCGGCGATGTCGGGATCGTTGAGGCAGTCCCAGATCGCCTGCAGATGGTCGTATCTCTTTCGGTGTAGGGGCGGGTCTTCAGACCCGCCCATCAGCAGATGCTCGAGGTAATCGCCGCAGCGCTCGTCTTCCACCGACGGCCGCACCCCTTCGAAGCCCATCGCGACGATCGTGACGGTGGTCTCGTGGCCGCGGACGAGCGCGTCCGCCCGCGCCCGATCGCGGATGTAGGCCGCCGTCGCCGCCGCCGTCATGTAGCTGCCGAGGATCACCTGCTCGGCATGCGCGCCGGCGGCGAGCACCCCCTGCGTGCCGGCGGACGAGCGGGCGGCGACGCGGCGGCCACGGAAAAAAGATTCCCCTTTTGAGACGATGTCGGCCGGAGAATTCCCGAGATCGAATCCCTCGACCTTCACGCCCTTCACCTCGCCGGCGACGAGATAGTCCCGATCGCGATCGCGGAACGCGAGCGCTTCCCCGGGCGTCCGCACCAGCGCGAGATCGCGGATGCCGTAGTGGAACATCAGCGCGCTGCAGCTGAAGGCGCGCAGCACGTCGATGACGATGACGATGCCGTACGCGTCGGCGGCGCCGCCGAGGAGGCTTCGGCGTTCGACGTTCATGGCGGAAACGAGCGGGTCATGGCGAGGATTGTAACGGTCCAGCTTGACGGCGCCGAAGCTCGGCGATACAAGGGAGTCCGCGGCACGTGCCGCGTCAATGGCCGCCGCGCCCGAAGTTATCCTGCTCGTCGACGACATCCGCGATCACGCCGTCAACTACGAAGCCGCGTTGACGAGGCACGGCTTCAAGGTCCGAGTCGCCACGAGCGGCCAGGAAGCGTTGCGCCTCGCGCGCCAAACGCTGCCCGACTGCGCGGTGATCGATATCCGGCTGCCCGATATGTCCGGCTGGGACCTCTGCCGCGAAATCAAGAAGCCGCAAGCCGACGACGGGCCGCCAATCATCGTGCTGACGCCAGAGGTGTCGAAGATGTGCGCCGAGGACAGCGCGAAGGCGGGATGCAATGCCTGGCTGGCGCATCCCACCGTCGCGGACGACCTGGCTCGCACCGTGCGCCAGGTATTGGATGCCGACAGCGTCGCGCCCGCGTCGGCAGACGAGGCGCTGCTCGGCCTCACGGCGTGCCCGGTGTGCGAATCGCCGAGCATCCGTGCGACGTTGCGCGTGGGCGCCATCCAGTACTACTGCTGCAAGGCCTGCAGCTTCTGCTGGCGCGCGGAGGCGCTCGCCGGGAAGATGTAGCCGGTCTACGGGATCGCGCGCCTGCGCACGATTAGCCGGTAGAGCATCAGCAGGACCACCGCGCCGAGAAACGACATCAGGAATCCCGCCGTCTGGCTGGGCCCGTACATGCCCATCGCACGGCCGAGGAAACCGCCGAGCAACGACCCGGCAATACCGATCAACATCGTCACGATGATGCCGCCGGGGTCGCGTCCGGGCATCACGAGCTTGGCGAGCGCGCCGACGATCAAGCCGAAGAGGATCCATCCAAGGACGCTGATCATAAGGTGCCTCCTAGAGAAATATAGGGACCGGGCGTGACGGGCGGCGGCGGATCCTGGATGGGGATCGGCGCCGGCTCGTCGAGCGGCGTGTCGGGAATATCGTCCTCGTTCTCGCGATCGTGATCGCGAGGCTGAGGCTCGGGGGGAGTACGGCTGTGGTCCGACGGCGTCTGCATATCAACGTGATATGCGATATCGCTGCCGGACGGGTGTACCCTGTTGAGGCTTGACACGCCGAAGGCGGGAGGACCGCGGCGTACGCCCATCACTCCTTCGCGAGGGACTATGCGGAGGATCGACAGATTTCACTCGAAGGCGACGTCGTCAGTTTCGAGTACCGAAGTCCGCACGCGTGGGTCTACTTCACGGCCAGCGACGGCAGCGCCAGCGTCCGGCCGACGGCTGGACGTGGCCAGGGTCGCGAGGATCCCGACGGTAGCGTCTACGCCGGCGCCGCCTTGGGCGTGAACGGCACGACCGCACCGGCGGGCGCGTCGCCGCGCGGATGGATGTGTTCGTGCACGTGGGAGTGCAGCTCGCAGACCTGCCGATACTTGTCGTTCTCCTTGTAGAAGTTGCCGATCGAGTAGCCGCACAGCAGCGAGAAGGCGTGGCTCTCCGCCAGGTTGTTCCAGAGCACTTCCACGCGGATCGCGGCTTCGGTCTTTCCCTGCTTCCAGAGCACGTCCACCATCTCGCCGTACGCGCGGACGGGCGTGCGCTCGCGGCCGCGCAGCGTCTGCTCGATGACGCCGCCGATGCTGCGCCGGAACAACGACCCGACCGGCGCGTGATCCACGATGAAGGTACCGAGCATTTCCTCGGCGTCGAGCATGACGAGGTCGCCGAGGCGCCTGGCGGCGGGGACGTCGATGAGATGCGCTTCGAGCGCCCGCTCGATCGCGGTGCGATGAGCGGATGTCGCCATCACGATCGCGGGCTGGCCGGCAGCAAGCCCTTCACTGATGAACATGCCGACTCTTTCGAGCAGCTCAGCATCGTCGCCGTAAAACTGGACGGCGTGGTGGCAGGGCGTGCGGCCGTTCTCGTTCGTCACCATAGTTGGTGATGACCATAGCACTTCAGGTACGGGAACGGACCTCGACCGTTGCTGGAAATTTGCCTCCGTCGGGACCCTACTCAGCCGTGCGGCCGAGCTCGGTCCACACGCGGCGCGCGCTGTCGATCGCCGCGATCGGGCTCGTTCTGCTCGTCGCCCGGCGCTGGCTCGCGCTCGCCGCATTCGCGCTGACGGAGAGCCTGG
>Ga0137418_10001298_pt1 | contig 22923 bp, 25 predicted proteins | sample CZODoug3_1_2_16f_FD_122242 | JGI IMG/M metagenome (GOLD analysis project Ga0137418, IMG submission 122242) | Vadose zone soil fungal communities from Angelo Coast Range Reserve, California, USA - CZODoug3_1_2_16fungal (Hybrid Assembly) | ecosystem: Environmental > Terrestrial > Soil > Vadose...
AACCTGATCCTGCTGGTTTCGTGCATCGCCATACTTTCGGGCACATTGTTTCCCGTTTTTTCCGAGTGGATCACTGGTGACCGCATCAGCGTGGGCGCGCCGTTTTTTAATAAGGTGAATATTCCCATCGGGCTGCTGCTGCTGTTTTTGACGGGAGTCGGGCCGCTGCTGGCGTGGCGGAAGACCTCGACGGAAAGCTTGAAGCGAAATTTTGGATGGCCGATGGCGATTGGACTTGTCGCGGGCATAGTGGCTCTGGTGTTTGGCTTCCGCCAGTTTTATTCGTGGGTCGCTTTGATTTTGTGCGTATTTGTGGCGTCCACGGTGCTGCTGGAATTCTTCCGCGGAGCGAAAGTGATTCGCTCGCGCTCCGGGGCTTCGCTGGTGGCATCGGCGGTGGACCTGACGATGCGCAATACGCGGCGGTACGGCGGCTACATCGTGCATATGGGTATGGTGTTTGTGTTTATCGGGCTGGCCGGGGCGGCGTTCAACCGCGATACGCAGAAAGATATGCGGCAGGGCGATACACTGCAGATCGGGGCTTACACCCTGGTTCTACAGGGTTTCGAGACCAAGCCGGAAAAGAACTACACCGCGCAACGACTGCTCGTCGAAGTGCTCCAGGACAACAAGCCGACAATGATGCTGTATCCGGAGAAACGGAAGTTTTCGACCACCGAGGAAAACGGGACGATGGTGGCGATCCGTTCGACGCTGCAAGAAGATTTGTACGTGGTATTCGCCGGGATGAGTCCTGATACACAATTGCCGGTGGTCCACGCATACCTGAACCCGCTGGTGAAATGGCTGTGGTTCGGCGGAGTGGTCGTCGTGTTTGGAACTCTGGTGGCGATGCTGCCAAATCGCCGAGCTGTGCTGGTGCTCTCCGGTGTGCAGTCAGCGGTAGTGCAACCTGTGACGCAGGGTCTTCCTTCGTCCGTCACTCTGAGGGAGGGCCATGACTAAGGCGCACCCAATTGCGGCGATCGCATTGACGGCTCTGTTCGCGAGCGTGCCGCTGCTGATCACGCCCGCCGGGGCTGAGCAATTTTCCGAGCGCACCAAACAAGTGGGATCAAAGATTAAATGCATGTGCCGAGGATGCGACATGCCTGCGGCAACTTGTTCTCATCCGGGAGGAGCATTCTCTGGTCCCTGCGAAACTGCCAAAATGATGCTAGGGGAAGTCGACCAGCACGTTGCCAAAGGCGAGACCGATGAACAGATATTGCAGGCGTTCGCACAGCAATATGGATCACTAGTCTACGCGGATCCGCCGAAGTCGGGGTTCAGCCTGGTGGCTTGGGTGCTGCCAAGTGTTTATCTTTTCGTGGGCGCGGGAGTTGTGATTTTGGTGATCGTGCGCTGGCGAAAGCGGCCAGCGCACGAAATAGGACCCACCGGCGGGTCTGCGGGTATTTCCGCCGAGTTACTGGAGCGCGCCAGAGCGCAGGCGTCACGCGAGACGCAGGACTAGATGTTGCCGCTTTTTCATTCACTTACGATGATTGAGGCTGCCTCTGGGGATTGGGCGATCGTGGGCGCATGCCTGGCCCTGGCGTTAGCCGTCGGTCTTTTCATTTTCTACATTCAGCCGGATGCTTCGGATCTTGCGCCGCACCGCACGAAGCTCGATCAACTGCTGGAGCGCCGCGACACCATCTACGACAATCTGCGCGACCTGCGATTTGAGTATCGCTCCGGAAAATACTCGGAAGGCGACTTCGAATCGATGAAGACGGCTCTTGAGAACGAAGCTGCGTTGGTGCTTGCGGAAATCGACCAGGTGACTGATGCGCAGGTACGTCGGCCGAGGGGAACACGCCCAGCGGATGGGAGCGCACAATGAGGCGCTGCGGCTACGCGCGGTTGGCTCTGCTTGGCGGATTGACGCTGGCTCCCCTGGGGATCGCCCAAGCCGGGACGGTTCACGGGACGGTGATGAATGGGACGACCGGCAAAGCAGCGGCGGGAATCGAGTTGGTTCTGATACAGCTTCAGGGAGGAATGCAGGAAGTCGGGCATTCCAAAAGCGGCGCACAGGGAGAGTTCACGTTTGACCACCCGGGACTTGGCGCGCAGCCAATGTTGGTTCGCGCGGTGTATCACGGGGTCAATTTCAATCACGCTGTTCCTCCGGGCTCAAGCAGGGCGACGGCGCAAGTGGATATTTACGAACCGACGAAAGACGGCAAGACGATCAACGTAACCTCCCACGTGGTGATCTTTCAGCCGAACGGGACGACGATGATTGTCGGCGAAGAGTATCAGATCGAAAACAAGTCGCAGCCCCCGATGGCTTTCTACAAAACCGAGGGCAGTTTTGATTTTGCGTTGCCGGAAGGTGGCCAGTTGCAGCAGGTAGCGGCTGCGGGGCCCGCGGGAATGCCGGTGGTACAGCTTGCGATCGACAAGAAGAAGAATCGGTACTCGATCGCGTTTGCGTTTCGGCCGGGCGATAGTTCGGTGCGGTTCTCCTACGAGCTGCCGTACACCGGAAACGCGGCGACGGTAAAGATCCCAACAATTTATCCGGGCGGGCGGTTGCTGATTGCGGCGCCGCCGAGCGTGCAGATTAGCGGAGATGGCCTGGCAGCAGGTGGACAAGAACAAGGGATGAACCTTTACAGCCGCCAGGATGTTCCCGCAGGAACCATTGTGGCCGTGAACATTTCTGGGACGGCGCCGCCACCGGACGCGAATGCCGGGGCGGAGCAGGGTCAACAGGGGCGTGACGCGCAGCAAAGCAGCAGTGAATCGAGTGGGGTCAGCATCCAGCAGGTTCCCGGCCGGTTGAATGACATCGCTCCGACATGGCTGATAGCGGGTGTTTTCATTGTTGGTTTCGGAATCCTTGGATTGCTTCTCTGGAGCAAGAAGGTTGCGACCGTGGCTCCCGTGGAAGGCCATGAGCAGGTTTCCGAAGCTGACGGGCCTCGACAAAAGAAAGCTAAACCCAGCGGAGCACTGGTGACACCTGCGCCGGCCGCGGCCCCAGCGGCAGCTGCTTCAGCAGAGCCTGCCACTCCCACGAACGGGGGATCGACACTGGCCGAAGTTGACGCCGCCATCGGCACTAGCCTGGATGCGCTAAAGGAGCGGCTGTTTCGACTGGAACTGCGCCATCAAGCGGGGACCATCTCTGAAGCAGAATATGCACAAGAACGCGCGCGGGCCGAAAAAGTGCTGCGCGATCTCGTGCGAGGCTAAGCGTTGAAGATCGGGAATGATCTGCCCATCTCCGAGGCCGTCCGGTGACGCCACCGAGTTTTTCTCCCACAGGAATCCGTTTTGAAAAAATTGAAAAACGCTATGGTGGACTCTACGCGCTGCGCCGCGTCTCGCTGGAAATTGCAGCCGGTGAGTGTGTGGTGTTCGCCGGGCGGAACGGCTCCGGAAAGACTACGCTTTTGCGCATTGCAGCGCGACTCTCTCGGCCCTCGTCTGGCACAGTGACCTTCGTGAATAACAGCGGCGTGACTGGCGAAACGCCACCGGCGGCCGGATTTGTGGCTCACGCGACGATGGTTTATGACGAATTGACGGCGGAAGAAAATCTTTTGCTCTTCGCAAAACTGCAGGGAATTGCGGCGCCAGCCGCGCGGGCCGAGAAATTACTCTGGGAAGTCGGCCTGGAAGAGCGGCGGAATTCGCTGGTGCGCACGTTTTCTCGCGGGATGCGTCAACGCGTCGCCATCGCGCGCGCGCTGCTGAATGAGCCGGCCGTAGTACTTTTCGATGAACCTGCGACCGGGCTTGACCCGCAGGGAGTGGGATGGCTTGCAGAGAAACTGCGCGGCTTGAGGGATTCGGGGCGCACCATCTTGATGAGCCTGCACGGCGAATCGGAAATCTCCAACCTGGCGACGCGGGCGATCCGCCTGGATGCGGGAGCGGTGGTCGCCGACACACGAACCGGCGCAAACTTCCGCTCAATCCTTACTTTTGCGAATGCGTGAATGGCGCTGCTCTCCAATACGGCGGTGCTGCTGGGCAAGGAACTCCGCACGGAGTTTCGCTCGCGGGAGCTGCTCACGACCACGGTTGTCTTCATTTTGATCGTGATCGTGCTGTTCAGTTTTACCTTTGACCCCACGTCAGACGAATCGCGGCGGTTCGGCTCTGGGCTTCTCTGGCTGGCGTTTCTGTTCGCCGCTTCGCTTATGCTGCAGCCTTGCTTTTTGCGCGAGCAGACAAACGACACGCTGAGCGCACTGCGACTGTCGGTGAGCGATCCGTTTGCTATTTTCCTTGCCAAGCTGACGGCGAATACGTTGTTCCTTCTGCTTACCGAGCTTTTCCTGCTGCCTCTTTTTGCGATGATGTACAACGTGCCGGTTGTGGGCGTGTTGCCCTGGCTGGTTCTCGTTTTTGCCCTTGGCAGCCTGGGTATCTCCATTGCCGGGACGGCGCTCTCTGCCATCTCGGCGCAGGCGCGCATGCGTGAACTGCTGCTGCCCTTGCTTATGCTCCCTCTTTTGACGCCCATTCTAGTGGCTAGCACGGAAATTACGAAAGGGCTCTTGGACCGCGCGCCGTACGTGCAGTGGAAGGGAATCGGATTCCTCGCAATTTTCGACTTGGTTTTTCTGACGGTGCTATGGCTTTTCGGCGAATATCTTCTGGAGGAATAGCCCCAATGGTGAAAAATGCCCTCGCGGCCGTGGCGGTGTTTCTGCTTCTAGGGGCAGCCGCCTATGCATCGTTTTTCATAGCCCCCACGGACGCAAAACAGGGTCTCATCTACCGCATCTTGTTTTTCCATGTGTCCAGCGCATGGACCGGACTTACGGCGTTTTTTATTTGCTTCGTCGGAAACCTGATGTATGTTTGGCGCCGCGAGCCCCGTTGGGACTGGCTGGGCATTTCCGCTGCGGAAGTGGGTCTGGCGTTTACAACCGTTGTTCTTGTCACTGGCCCGATCTGGGCGCACCCGGTTTGGGGCATTTGGTGGACGTGGGATGCACGGCTCACTTCGACATTCGTGCTTTGGCTGCTGTACGTTTCCTACCTCCTGCTCCGCACGCTGGTGGAAGAACCGGACCGCCGCGCACTATTCAGCGCGTTATTCGGGATTTTTGCGTTCCTTGATGTGCCGCTGGTTTTTGGCTCGATACGGTGGTGGCGCACTCAACATCCGCAACCCATCGTGATGGGCGGACCCGGCGCGGGCCTCGATCCCACAATGTGGAACGTATTGCGGTTTTCGTGGCTGGCGATGCTGGCGCTGATGACGCTGCTTTTGATGGCTCGGTACAAGCTCGAAGCCATGCGCGGCGATCTCGAAATCGTGCGTCGCGAAGCGGAGGGAACGTGAAAAATCTGGGTAGTGTATTTGCGGCCTATCTTGCGGGGTGGAGCATCTTTTTTATATTTTACATCTCCATCGCGCGACGCACCGAGAATTTACGAGAAGAAATCCAACGGTTGAAGAATTCGTTGAACCGAGGCAAGTAGCTTGGCAGGGAAGAAGAGAGTTGGGATTGTGTTGTTTCAGCTTGGCGGGCCGGATTCGCTGGGGGCCGTCGAGCCGTTCTTGCTGAATTTGTTCCTGGATCCCGACATTATTCCGCTGGGCCCGTTTGGATTATTGCGGCGGCCGATCGCGAAGCTGATTTCTTCACGGCGATGCATCCCTGTCGCTGGGAAGTACGCGGAGATCGGGCGGCGGTCGCCCATTGGGATGCTCACGGAGCGGCAACGTTTGCGGCTCGTTGAAGCCGTCTCGCCCTACGTTGATCCGGTGGCCGTTACGGCGATGCGTTACTGGCGCCCGTTTACGGCGGATGCCGTGGAGACATTGCGCAACGCCGGTCCACTGGACGAAATCGTATTGCTGCCGCTGTATCCGCACTACTCCTACGCCACTACGCTGAGCAGCTTGAAGGAATGGCGCCGCATCGCGGATCAGGCAAAGTGGGGACAGCCAACCGGCAAGCCGCCGGAACGCACCATCGACAATTTTCACGACCATCCTCTTTATATTCAGGCCTTGGTTCAACGGATTGGATCGGTGTTGCGGCAATTCCCGGATAGTTCGCGGATTCAACTGGTGTTCAGCGCGCATGGCCTTCCGATGAGCCTGGTCGAAAAAGGCGATCCTTATCCGAAACAGATTGAGGAAACGGTGCGGCTGGCCTGCGAACTGGGAGTGAAGAAATACCCGGGGTGGCCGCGGAAGCATTTGATTTGCTACCAGAGCCGCGTGGGGCCTGCGAAATGGCTGCAGCCGCCGCTTACGGAAACGATTGAACGGCTGGGCCATGAAGGCGTGAAGGAAATGCTGGTGGTGCCGATTTCGTTTGTCACCGAGCATATCGAAACACTCCACGAAATCAATATCGAAGCCCGCGAGGAAGCGAAAGAGTTGGGCATCGAGCGGTTCCGCATGATGCCTGCGGTGGGCGATTCGCCGGTATTTATCGCTGCGCTCAAGGATCTCGTTTTGCGCGCCGTGGGGGTCGACGCTGGCACGCCTTCCGCTCGGCTTTCGTCCTCAGCAAGTTAAAGGTATAATCCGCCGCTAGGACGAGCGCGAATGGCATCGACTTACAATTCGGGTGTGCACCGATTTGCGGTATTCTCGGTCTGCTGGACCGTGCTTCTTTTCGTCGCTGGGGCGCTGGTCACTTCCAAGGATGCAGCCCTTTCTGTGACGGATTGGCCGACATCGCACGGAACGCTAGTTCCTCCGCTATCGTCGCTGCAAGGCGGTGACCTCTTTGAGTTCTCGCACCGCGCGGTTGCTGGCGGTTTGGGGATTCTTGTGCTTGTACTTGCCGTGCTGCTTTGGGTGAAGGACAGCCGGATTTGGTTGCGCTGGCTCGGGTTTGTTGCCGTACTTGGTGTCGTTGTGCAGGCAATCCTGGGCGGCCAAGTTGTGATACGCCTGCTGCATTACTGGCTGCCGGTGATCCATGCCTGCTTTGCGCAGATTGTTTTTGCCGCGGTGCTCGGGATTGCGATTTTCACGAGCAAATGGTGGACCTCTGAGCAACCGCAACTCGAGGACAGTGGAAGTCCTTCGATTCATGCGCTGACGACTTTGAACGCCGGGGTCATTTATTTGCAGGTGATTCTCGGCGCGGGTTTCCGCCACAAGGACATTCCGATTTGGCCGCACATGGTGGGAGCCATGTTGGTGCTGGGAATGGTGATCTGGACGGCGGTGGCCCTGCGGAAACGGTTTGAGAAGTCGCGAGAACTCTCTAAGGCGCGCATCTTGCTGCATGCGATTTTCGGGACACAGTTCTTGCTGGGTCTGGCGGCTTTCTGGTCGCGGCGCAGTACCGCGGATGCGCCGCAGCCGATGCCGGTGATGGTGACGTTGACGGTGATCCACACCGTAGTTGGCGCGATCCTCTTCGCGTTTTCGGTGCTTGTCGTTCTGATGTGCTACCGACTGGTGCCGCGCGGAAGGGAAGTTGCGGCGACAGCGTCGCGGCAGGTGACTGCCGGATGAGCACGATTCGCACCACAGAGCTGACGCTTTCGGCGCGCGCTAGCGGGTATGTCTCGTTGACCAAGCCGGACGTTTCTTTCCTCGTGCTGATGACGACGGCGGCTGGCTATTATATGGGCGCGCGTGGCCCCATCGGTTGGCTGCATATGCTGCACGCGGTTTTCGGCACGATGCTGATCGCGGCGGGCACGGCGGCCTTGAATCACTACATCGAGCGCGAGTCCGACCGTTACATGCGGCGCACAGCTTTGCGGCCGCTGCCTAGCGGGGTCTTGCAACCGCGGGAAGCGCTGATCTTTGGCGTTGTTCTGTCCATTGCCGGGGCGGTGGACCTCTATCTGGCGGCTGGAGCGCTGGCTTCAGGACTTGGCATCGCGACCTGCCTAAGTTATTTACTCGCTTACACTCCGCTGAAAAAACGCACGGTGTGGGCGACGTTCGTGGGCGCATTTCCTGGAGCAATACCACCGATGATCGGGTGGGTGGCGGCCACCGGTTCGCTGGACCGCGGCGCGTGGTTGCTCTTCGGAATTCTGTTTCTGTGGCAGTTTCCACACTTCCATGCCATCGCCTGGATGTATCGCGAAGACTACGCGCGCGCGGGAATCCTAATGCTGCCGGTGGTCGACCGAGAAGGAACACGCACGTTCCGGCAAATCATTTTGTATGCGGCCGCGCTTGTGGGCGTGAGCCTGCTCCCTGCGATTCTGGGGCTGGCTGGCGTGGTGTATTTCTTTGGAGCACTCGTCTCGTGCACCGCCCTCTTGCAGGTGTGCCTGTGGGCGGCCAGCAACAGAACGAATACGCGCGCTAAGTGGTTGATGCATGCGACCGTCCTGCACATTCCGTTGCTGCTGGGCTTGATGGTCTACGACAAGCTCCCGCGCTGATGGAATAGCTTCAAAGACAGCCGGCACTGGAAAGGGCAAACTCATATTCATGTTCTCGCAACCAGCTCTCAATGCCACTCTGAATGCAACCAGCGCCCTGCTCCTCGCGGGAGGCTATGCCGCAATCCGCGCCGGAAAAATGCAGGTACACAAGAGATTTATGGTTTCCGCGTTCTGGGTTTCCGCCGTGTTCCTGGTGTCCTACGTGAGTTATCACCTGCGCGTAAAGCAAGTCGTCCTCTTCCAAGGACAGGGCTGGATCAGGCCGGTTTACTTCACGTTACTGCTCTCGCATACGATCCTGGCAATCGTGATTGTGCCGTTGATCCTGATTACGTTGCGCCGCGCCTGGATGGAGAAATTCGACAAACACAAGCTGATTGCGCGATGGACGCTGCCATTGTGGTTCTATGTCTGCGTCACAGGGGTAATCGTTTATTTTATGGTTTACCAGATTTATGCAGTGAAGAACGTCTGAGGCTGGCGAAATCAGACGCGCGAAATACCGCTAGAATTGCGGAGAATTGTCCTGCCGGAACCCCGGCGGCACAAGGGCTCCGGTTACAGAAGAGCGGACAGCCTGGCGAGTGCCGGACTTGGGAAATACGATGTGCCAGAAATCCACGCTGGGATTAACGAAGGCCATACCCACGAATCGCCTGTCGCGCTTTTCTCGCAACGAAGTGACAACGCAATCGGCCGACTTGGCGGTGTGCTCGTTGAAAACTTTCACGGTCTGGCCGGGAATGAGCGGAGTATCCATGAGCACCAAGGCTCCGTGAGCCGTGACAATGTAAGTGGAAGCCTTGAGATCGATGGTTTCGCCTTCGGGCAAGCGGCAACGTACCGTCAGAGGGATCTGAAGGGACAGGCGCGTGGTTCGCCGGCGTTCGGGATAGCGGGTTCTCTGCATAAAATCCACCCGGAGGGGCACTCGCGGCTACGGCCCGGAATGGTGTCACGATCTCCGGGGAAATACAAGCATTTAAACGAGTTGGAACTGCTAGTACTTTTTAGCTGGGGAACTGAAATTAGTTTTGCTTAAGGGCGGCGATCACGGCATCCGCGAATTCCTCGGTGCCGGCTTTGCCACCGACGTCCCGGGTAGTGTGTTTCGCCTGGCGATAGACGTCCTCGAGGGCGGTCTGGATGCGCTCAGCAGCGGTTGGTTCGCCTAGGTAGTCGAGCATCAGAGCGCTGCTCATCAGCAGGGCAGTAGGATTGGCGAATCCCTTGCCGGCAATATCGGGCGCGGTGCCGTGGACGGCTTCAAACATCGCGCAATTGTCCCCAATGTTGGCACTGGGGACCACGCCGAGCCCGCCGACCAACCCAGCAGCAAGATCACTCATGACGTCGCCATAAAGATTCGGAAGCAGGAGCATATCAAATTGCAGCGGGTCCATCACGATTTGCATGCAGGCGTTATCGACGATCATTTCTTTGTATTCGATAGCAGGGAATTGCTCCGCCACCGCGCGGACCGATCTCAGAAAGAGGCCATCTGAGAGCTTCATGATGTTGGCTTTGTGAATGGCGTGGATTTTTTTTCGGCCGTGGCGTTTGGCGTATTCAAACGCGAATTTTGCGATTCGCGTGGAAGCCTTCTCGGTAATGATTTTCAGGCTCTCGACGACTCCCGGGACAACCTCGTGTTCGAGGCCGGAATACAAATCCTCGGTGTTTTCCCGCACAAGAATCAGGTCAACATTTTGAAAGTGGGATTTTACGCCCGGCATGTTCTTGACCGGACGCAAATTGGCGTAAAGTTCGAGCGCCTTACGCAACGCAACGTTTACGCTCGGCGCGCCCCCGGCAATGGCTGTCGCCATGGGGCCCTTCAGGGCAACGCGATTCCTGCGCACGGCTTCCACAGCCGCCTGGTTGACGCTTTTTGCCTGGTCAGAGGAGCTGTCGGAGCGTCCGGCGATCTCTTCCCACTCGAACTGGACGCCCGTCGCTTCCAAAATGCGACGCGTGGCCGCGGCGACTTCCGGGCCGATTCCTTCTCCGGGAATGAGAGTAACTTTGTGCTTGATCATCGCATCTTATTGTAAGGGAAGCGCCGCGGCTTGTCGAAATGCGGTGATAGGTGGCGTTTCTTGACAGGAACAGGGGCTTGCAACGCCGTTTGCGAGTTCTGTTATACTGTAGAGGTAGATAGCTTCGCGGGCGTGCCCGCGAGCGGAGGCCAAGAGGATTTATGATTAATTTGACGCCCGTTGCAAGTACCAAGGTTAAGGAAATCATGAGCATGCAGAGCCCGGTGCCGGTCGCGCTACGCGTGGCGGTGGTTGGCGGCGGCTGCTCGGGTTTTCAATACCACATGGCGTTTGAGAATCAGACCAGCGATGCAGACCAGGTTTTTGACTTCGATGGCCTGAAGGTTGCCGTCGACCAGATGAGCTCCATGTACCTGGACGGGATTGAAATCGATTACATCGAGACGATTGAAGGCGCGGGATTCAAGTTCAACAATCCCAACGTGAAGAGCACTTGCGGCTGCGGCAGCTCCTTCAGCGTCTAGTCGCGAACAGGGAAGCGCATTGCGCTTTCAAAACCATTCTTTGGGCTCCTGAGCAGTAGGTTCAGGAGCCTTTTTTTATGCCGCACAGCCAATCCGATTGGGATGCCAAGCACAGGCTCGCGGATGAGGCCCCGCCCTCGGAGCCTGCGAGTATCGTCCGCGAACTGCTGCCGCTGTTGCCAAACGGGCCAGCACTGGATATTGCCTGCGGCACCGGAAGGCACGCATTGTTCCTCGCGGCGCGAGGCCAGCATATTACGGCAGTGGATTACTCCAGCGTCGCGCTGGACCTCTTGGAAGTTCGCGCGCGCAGCCAGCACGTGCCGTGGAAGCGCCGGGACAGTATTCACGCAGCCGGGCGTCATTTGCATGGCGGTCTTGACTTGGTCCACGCGAATCTGGAGGAGACCCAACTCCCGGAACGCACCTACGATCTGATCTTGTGCGTGCAATATTTGCAGCGCACGCTTTTTCCCCAGATGGTCCGTGCCCTTCGCCCGGATGGTGTTCTGTTGATGGAAACTTTCACGCTGGCACAAATGGAGTTTTCGGGCGGCCCGCGAAATCCGGCGTATCTACTCGAAACTGGAGAGCTCCGAGAAGCCTTCCCGGAGCTGTGCGTGCTGTTTCACCGGGAGTTGCGCGCTGGAGTGGGAATCGCCAGCCTGGTCGCCAAGAAGAGGGCCAAGGGGAATTAGGGACAAATCGTCGGTGGAACACGTCACACTTTGGCGTGCCGGCGTTTGCAATCTGCGGGTTCCCTCCGTATCCTACAGTCCGGGCATGAAAATAGCGCTCGCGCAGTTCAATCCCACCATCGGCGACTTCTTGGGGAATGCCGCTCGCATCCTGGACTTAGCGGGGCAAGCCAAGCAACGAGGAGCGGACCTTGCTGTTTTTACCGAGCTTTGCCTCTGCGGTTATCCACCTCAGGATCTTCTGGAGCGTCCGGCCTTTCTCGACCGGAATGTTGATGAATTAAAAGAGCTGGCCACCAAAGTACCGCTGCCGAGCCTGGTCGGTTACGCCGGGCGCGTAAAAAATGGCGCTGGCAAATCCGTAGCCAACAAAGCCGCGCTCTTGTGCAAAGGGCGAATCGCCTTCGAGCAGAGCAAGATGCTACTGCCGACCTACGATGTATTCGACGAGTCAAGGTACTTTCAACCGGCCGAAAAACAAGTGGTCTACAGCTTCCAAAAAGAAAAACTGGGCATCACCATTTGCGAAGATGTCTGGAACGATCCGAATTTCTGGCCGACGCCCTTGTACGAACGGGACCCCGTGGTGGAATTGAGCAAGCAGGGAACCACCGTGCTGCTGAATATTTCTGCTTCACCCTACACGATCGACAAGAGAAACCTGCGCATCGAGATGCTGCGCGCCATCGCCATGAAGCAGCGGTGCCCGGTAGTCTACGTCAATCAAATCGGCGGCGACGACAATCTGATATTTGACGGCGCCAGCATGGCCATTACCGCTGATGGCCGTGTGGCCGCGCAAGCGCTGGCTTTCCGCGAGGATCTCGTGTTGTTCGATACAGTCACGGGGCAGGGCGAGATACACGAACAGCCGCCGACCGAAATCGCCTACGCCTATGAAGCGCTGCTAATGGGCACGGCGGACTATGTGCGCAAATGCGGGTTTCGGAAGGTACTTGTCGGGCTGAGTGGCGGTGTCGACTCGGCCGTGGTTGCTTCCATTGCCGTCGACGCGCTCGGGGCGGAAAACGTGCTTGGCGTGTCCATGCCGGGACCGTTTTCTTCCGAAGGCAGCAAGAGCGACGCGGCTACTCTGGCAAAGAATCTCGGGATCAAGCTTCTCACCTTGCCGATTACTGGAGTGTTTGAAGAATACAAGCGGGCACTGACTCCCGCGTTTGGCAACCGGCCCGCGGATGTGGCCGAGGAAAACATTCAGGCGCGCATTCGCGGAAATTATCTGATGGCTATCTCCAACAAGTTTGGTTCCATGGTTCTGAGCACTGGAAATAAATCCGAACTCGCCGTCGGGTACTGCACGCTCTATGGGGACATGGCCGGAGGGCTTGCCGTCATTTCCGATGTGCCGAAATTAATGGTGTACGAGTTGGCCCGCTGGATTAACCGCGAAAGGGAAGTCATTCCCCGATCGACGATTGAGAAGCCGCCCTCGGCTGAGTTGCGTCCCGACCAGAAGGACGAGGACAGCCTGCCGCCTTACGACGTCCTTGACCGCATCCTGAAGGCCTATATCGAAGACTTGCGAAGCCCGGAGGAGATCGCGGATCATTACGGCTTTGACTTAAGAATGGTGCGCGACATCGCGCTGCATGCGGATCGCAACGAGTACAAACGCAAACAAGCTGCCCCCGGATTGAAGATCACCTCGCGCGCCTTTGGATTTGGCAGGCCTTTCCCGATCGCTCAGAAATTCATCCCGTAAACGAATGAGGTTCTCGTGAAAAAAATCTTTGGTCTCTCCCTGATCATATCCGCTAGCATGCTGGCCACAGGTGCGCGCGCGCAACAGGCACAATCGACGACAGCAACATCCACGGCAGCCGCGCTTTCGCCGACACAGAAGAACATAGAGGCCTATCTCAGGCACCTCTATGCTTTTAGCACGGACGTGCCGATTTCCGTGGGACCTCCAAAAGAGACGGTTGTCGAGGGGCTGATGGAGACCACCATCAAAGTGACCATTGGAGAAAACAAGGAAACGGTCAAGTTCTACGTCAGCAAGGACGGCAAGTATCTTTTCCGCGGCGAGATGTCGGACCTGAGCAAAGATCCCCTTGCTGAAACGCGCGCCCAGATCCAGTCGAAGGATGCGCCGGCACTGGGCGACCCCAAGGCAGCCGTCACGCTCGTGGAATATTCGGACTTTGAGTGCCCGGTCTGCCGGAGTCTCCACGATGTCTTGCGTGGCATGCTGCCGAATTATGCCGGCAAGGTGCGCGTGGTGTTCAAGGACTTTCCGCTTGAACAGCTTCATCCGTGGGCACGAACGGCAGCCATTGCCGGCCGGTGCGCCTACCAGCAAGACCCAGCGGCCTTCTGGAAGATGTATGACCTCATCTACGACAACCAGGAAATCATCTCGGCCGGAAATGCGTGGACCAAGATGATGGACTACGCGGGCCAGTCCCGCCTGGACGCGGATGCCTTCAAGACTTGCATGGCCAGTCCGGAAGCCGGCGAAGCTGTCAATGCCAGCCGCGCGAACGGCCAACTCCTCGATGTGAACAGCACACCCACAGTCTTCGTGAATGGCCGTCGCATGGTGGGGGCGGACGCCCATCTACTCGAGCAGTACATCAACTACGAACTCGACCAATTGAAAACCGGGAAAACCGCAGCCAAGAAGTAGGCAAGAGGGAATGGGCTGGAGGGCGTTCAACCAGGGAGCTGAACCCGTCAAAAGCTCAGCCCGATTTCCTAGTTAACATAATATTACTTATAGGACGCATTGTCAAGAGGAATCTGCGACCTTTTATCGCTTTCTTGTGGATATCGGCTTGATTCTTTCTAGGGCCCATAGGGACCTTCTTCTCTTAGAGGTGCTTCTCCGGCTGGCGCGGGGGGTGCGCCAGCCGGTCGCGATTTCGGCGGTTGGCCACGCTGCTTTTGTTTCTTGACGGATTTCTTTTCGTCGATGCAGATCCCGAAGAGTTTCTTGTTCAGACGGTGATTCGTGCGCGGCGCTTGCTCGGATTTTATTCTGAGTTAGGGCTGGCAGTACAGTTGGATTTGCGGGTTTCGACAGGGAAGCCACTTCCCTGCTGAGCGACCGGCCGACCGTTGCTAGTGGAAGCCGACCTTGGCCATGAGCTGGGCAAAGCGAGGATCGGAGCGGATGGGATCGGCCATGGGATCGACGTTCAGGTAGACGAGGCGGTCGATGCGCTCTTCATAGGCGATGTCGAGCAGGTGGAAGGCTTCGTCTGTTTCGCCCAACCCGACGTGGATGGCCGCCGGATACAAATTCGGGACGAACCGCGTGGTTGCCAATTGCTGGAGTTGCTGGAGTGCGGCGCGGGCCTCGGCGGCATTTCCGGCGACGGCTTGAGTGTGGCCGTAGGCCATCAGCATGGCGGGATTCTCGCTGCCCATCTGCTTACGGACCTCCGCGCGCGCATTCTGAAAGGTCTCGATCGCTTGCGGGTACATTTTCTTTTCGCGGTAAGCAGAGCCGAGCCAGAACTGCGCAGACAAAGAGCCTGGATGCAGCCTGACTACCTGTTGAGCTTCTTCGATGGCGGCGTCATACGACCTGCCGAAATAGTAGGTTTCCGCCAAAACAGCATGAAAGAGCGGATTGACGGGATCGAGATCGAGGGCGTGGTGTGCTTCCGCCAGGGCCTCGGAATTGTGTCCCTGCACGATGAGCAGGTGGCAGTACCACTCATGAGGAGTTGGATCATTGGGATTGAGCTCAATGGCGCGGCGCAATTCCTTCTCGGCGGTGACCAAGTCCCACTCGTAACTCATGGCCACGTTGCCGAGGACCGCGTGAGCGTCAGCAAGCCTGGGATTGAGCTGCAGAGCCTTCTTCGCGGCCTCGCGTGCTTTCGGTTTGGCCGCCCCCGGAGGAATTCCGTCATTGGGCACTTGACCAAGAATCGCTGTCGCCGCGGCAAGTCCAGCGTACGCTTCCGCATACGATGGATCTTCTTGGATGGCCTCCTCAAAAAACTTGATACTGCTGCGCAGGTCGCCGCGGCTGCCCCAGGCGAACTTGCCCTGGTGGTAGGCGTGGCGGGACTTGGCAATCTCCGGTGTGGCAGCGTGAACCGTTCCGCCTCGCAGCGAAAACTCCGGTTTTGGACTGGGAGGCAGTGGAAGCGTGGCGAGAACCTGCCGGGCAATCGCGGCGGAGACATCTGATTCCACGTGCAGGAGGTCGGAGAGTTCGCGCGTGAAAGAATCGGCCCACAGATGGGTCTCATCGCTGACCTGAATCAACTGGACGTCGATGCGGACCTGGTTGCCGGCGTGTTGGACGCTGCCTTCGAGAACATACTTCACATTGAGGATGCGGCCGATTTCAGTGATGGGCTTTCCGGCAACGATTTTCGAAGAGGTCGCGGCGATCACCCCGAGGTGCTGGGGATCGAGTTGGCCGAGCGCGGTGCGGATGACGTCGGTGAGGCCCTCGGTGACGTAGTCGGGCTTGGATTCGCCGCCGAGATAGGTGAAAGGGAGAACGGCGATGCGGACTTTCTCCTGCGCGGAATCACTGGGTTGAAGCCAGCGGAAAACGCCAAGGATGATGGCGCAAAGGATTCCGAGAGCGAAGATAGCTCCAACAACGCGCTTTCCTACCGATGGAGAAGGCTTGACCGGATCTGGCGCGGGACCAGGAGTCGGAAGCACGACTGGCGGATCGACGACATCAATTGGGGAATCCGTGCCGCTCAATTCCTGTTCGCGAACGAAGGCGGCGTCGGCTTCGGGGTCATCTTTGGGCTGGCGCTTCTTGATCCAGGAGTCGAGTTCCCCTGCGTAGGCGTAGACGGTGGATTTCTTTTTGTGCTCGTGCCGATGGACGGGAAGGTCTTCGGTCCTCTCCCAGCGCTGCACGGTGCGCACTTCGCGGCCGAGATAGGAGGCGATCTCTCCCCAGGAATCGAGCTTCTTGCCTGGAAGGGGTGACCCTTCGGGACCTGGCGAGGCTCCAGTTGGCGGAATGTCGGAGGGCGACATTGCAGCGATTCAGTGCGCGAATTATACCCTAGGAAGGCGTCAGAATCGCAAGGACACGGATTTAGTGCGCGGCTTTGGCGGCAACGGCGCCGGCGGCAGCGCCGATGAGGAGCCACTTGGCGGCGCAGGTGATGCGACGGATGAGGCTGCCGCCACGCGCGATGCGCAAGGCGTCGTCGCGTTCGCGGGTGAGGGCGGTGGTTTTTTGGCGTTCGTCGCTGAGGTCGGCTTGGGCCGTAGTGAGCTTGGACTGGCAGGCTTTGCAGTCGACGGTGAAGTCGTAGAGTGGTTTCAGATCTTCGGCGGGAATGATGGCGTTATTTTTGGGCGATGGAGAATTCGGCAAGGCTGGTGCGGATTGCAGAACGATGGGGGACGGCAAGGGAAGTTGGCTAGGGAGGTCATGGATAATTTGCGCGGGTGTGACTGTGGTGCGCTTTTCGGCGGCGAGGGTGGCGAGGGTTTGCGCAAGTTGGGCGTCGCGGTCGTGCTGGCGAGTGTCGGCGGCGGCGAGGAGTTGTTTGGTTGCGGCAAGTTCGGATTCGAGTTGGGAGCGATCGCGGCGGTCCGCGCGCCAGGAAAAAAAGACCGCTAGCGCGAGCAGGAACGCGGCAACAAGTTCAGCGAGGCGAATCCATTCTCGTGCGGGCATAGGTACACCGGATGTTCTTTCTTGCACGGGCGCAGCATGCTGCGCCCCTACATCGAGATTTCGTCCCGCTCGATTACAAATAATGCGCGCGGCGGGCGATGACTTGCGCGGCGTACGTTGGGTTGGCGCCGCCGTTCCAGGCGAGCAGGGCGCGGGTGGAATCGCCGGCCATGGCGTCGAATTTCTTGTGGAGAACTTTGCAGCCGATCGTGAGGCCTTGCTCGGGATCGCACAGGGCAGAGAGGAACAGGGCATCGAAGCCGGCTTCGCGAGCGACTTGCCCCATCACCTGCATCAAGCCCCAGGAGAAACCGCGGGCGTAAGCCTCCGTCGCGGAGACCTTGTTGTTTGTATATAAGGGTGCGATGTATTTGCTGAAGAAAGCGGGCTCGTAACGCATGGCCCAGGGATTCCAGGCGGACTCCTGCTCGATTACCGCGCAGACGAGGCTCGGATCGAGCGACTGGGCGGTGGCGGCTTTGCGCGTCAGAATCAAAAGTTGGGACGAAGGGTTCACGGGAATTTATCAACGGTGGCGGCGGTGGCCGTTCAAATCCACAAAGCGGACCATGGGCGTGTCGTCAAGCTTAATTCCCTGGCTCGAGGCAATTTGTTGCAGCGCGTTGTAAATATGCGGCAAGTGATTTGTGGCGATGTCATGGATGAAAGCGTGTGCGATTTCGTCTTTGCGCATGCGGCGATGCAGCCAGCGGAGAAATAAGACAAATTGCACGCCGGTGGTGAAGATGGCGGTTAGAGCGCCGTACCAATGGATGGGCATGGGTTTCCTTGGGAGTGCGGCGGTTTGCCGTCGCTTTTCTTACGGCCGCGGTGAATGGTTGAGGGTGGGCCAGATTTTCATGGAGCGCATAAATCTCGGAATAGGCGGTAGTGGGTCAGTTTGATGCTTGAGAGGGCGTCCTATTGTTAAGCACAAGAGTCACGTTCAGATTATTAGATACCTTCTAGGCACTTCATCATATCTGTCTCACAGACCACATGCTACGCTGTACTTTACATTTATTTAAGACTGATTGCATGCCGCTCAAATTACTCCCACTAGATAACATTCAGAACGTTCTTCTGTGGTATGAACAGAATTTGTGTAATGTAGACTTGCGCGACCCTAGGGGTTTCCGCGTCCGCTTCCAGGCCGAGCATTTTATCCATCAAATAAAACTTACAACTAAGTACGGCAAAGAACCAAAAAATCGACCACAGACTCTTGAAGAAATCAGATCAGGCAAAATTAATTTTGTTGATGGCCGATACAGCCCGCAACGGGCGTCAGAAATACCGTGGGCGGTAGAACTCGCAATTGAGCCGGACTGTATTGTTCCTAATTGGCAGGCACTGGGAACAGGAGATGAAAATTACGTGCGAAATTTTGGGACCTCGGATTTTCCTCAATGGAGAGTTTTGGTGTGCAAGGTGGTAGGTCAAACCCGACACTTCTCAACCTTGTTCCCGTGCGAAATCAAGGCAAAGCATACAGCAGTCAAAATATGGCCGTAAAAAAGGCGAGCGGGCCGTTAAGCCCGCTCTACCGAAATTCCAAGCCCCTCGGTCAGGGCAAAGCCAACCCAGAAGGTCGGCAAACTTCAATGTCAGCATACCAAAATCCAGCCAAATGTCAATACGAAAATTCGTGGGATATGGGTTAACTCGCGGTTGACAAGTTCCAAACTCAAATCGGGTACCTTAGCAGCCCTCTTACGCGACTCTGATGCGGCGTCAAGGGGCTGAAAATTCAAACTGACCTACTACCGAATAGGCTTGACCTTGACGGAAAGAAAAGCGGGAGATGGGCTCCCGCACTCCAAAATTAGAAAAACGCGCCGGGGAGAGCACCTAGGGCGGAGCCGACGCCGGAGCCGAGGGCGGAGAAGAAGCCGTTGCCGGTGGTGCGCGAGGCGTTGTTGCGAACGTTGAGGAGTTCCGCGGGGATGCCGAGAGTGCGGCCGAGGAGATTGGAGTCCACGCCGAAGAGTCCGGAGAGTCCTTGCAAAGCGGCCATCTGGCGCTGGAAGGCGGTGTTGGTAAAAGCCAACTGATTCTGCTGGGCTTGGCCGGCCTCGGCAATTCCCTTCTGGCGCGCGAGTTCGTCGGTGAGCTCACCGAAACCGGCGGAGTTGCGCGTGCGCGCGAGACGGTTCTGCGCGGACTGCTGGAGCGAATCGAACGCGCTGGCCAACGAGCCTTGCGATTGGCCGGTGACCGCGGCTTTGTCCGCTGAGCTGAGGCCAGGATTGTTCAGGATGCTTTGGTATTGAGGCAAGAGTGTGTTGCCGATCTGCTGCTGCTGTCCCAGGAACTGCTGGTTCAGCGAATTGAGGCTGGCGAGTTGCTCGTCAGTCATTTGGCGTGTCGTAGCTTGTGCACCGCGTCCCATGGGACCTCCTAGGAATTGCCACTGAGGCACGGAGACATGGAGAAGATTGGAGGGGATGTAGCAACGAAATTTTTAGACCTTCGCTGCTTTCTTCTCCGAGGCTCTGTGGCTAATCTTTTCGTTCTTGAAGTCGCTTGCAGTACGGCGCCCAGGCGTCGTCGCGGAGCCAGCCGAGACGCTGAATGCGTTTGCCGAATTTCTGCGCGATGGGCGGCGGGAGCCAGGCGTGGACGTCTTCGAGACCGCGCTGCCAGGCGTCGCGTTCGGCGGCGGCGTGGAGCGCGAGGAGCCATTGCCAGCGCTCGCGGGGCGTGCCGGCGCGGGGATCGAGCAGGAGATAGGCTTCCGCGGTCAGGCGCAGGAAAGCCGCGCCGAGGATTTTTCCCTCAGGCGCATTGGCAGCGCCGGTGTAGCGGTGGTCGCTCGGCGAGGCATGGCCCGTGCTGCGGCATGCTTGCCGTAGTGGCGCAGCATGCTGCGCCACTACAACCGGGGACGCAGCGTCATCGCCGAGAACTAATTTCGTGACGAAGAGCGGGTTGCGCAAATCCGGCAGCTGGTAGTCAAAGCCTTGCGCGGCGTGGATGGCGCGTAGCGCAGCCAGATCGCTCTCCTGATATTCGCGGATGTGCATAAGCGCTAGAGCTGGATGCTGGATGGATTTGGAGTGCGGGAGCTTGCTCCCGCTTTTCTTGCTGCCGAAGCGTAAAGCACTTTCGCGATTCACGCGCATAGGAAGAAAATCAATTCATTCGCAATCTTTCACCGAGGCCGCAAGAAAAGCGGCGGCAAGCCGCCGCACTCCAAAGTGAAGCCGGGCTGAAGCCCGGCCCCTACAAGAAGGATTGGCGGGCGATGCGCGAGCCGGGGTTGATGCCGAAACCGTTTCCGCCGCGGGGGACGCCATTGGGGAAGACGCCGCTTCCGCTGGACGGCAGAGGCGCCGGGCCGGTTGAGCCGCCGCCGGCAACCGCGACAGAGGGCGCGCCGAAGGAAACTGGCGCGGACGGCAGCGACCCGATGTACTGCGAATAGGCGCGCCAATAGAGCGTCTGATTGCCAAGCTGGACGTACAAGTTTCTGGACGCGCCCATGAAATAGACACGCGGTGCGCCGAACGCGAGCGTGGTGTCTGACTCCGCAAAATAAAAGAGCCCGGGCCGCGCGTTGGAGGGATCGGTAATGGAAATATCGAACCAACCGTTCGAGGCCTGCACCGATACCGAGGCAATCGGCGGCGGTGCCGGGGCCGGCGTGCTGGGATCAACGCCCGCGCGCTGGCTGGTGGCGTTCACGGACGCGACGATCTTCACCAGCGTTTCGTAGAGATACGGGTCGCGGTCTTTCAGCGGCGCGAGTTGTGCTACGGTCAGCATCGAGCGGGCGTAAAAAACTGTTCCATTGACGATTAACTATATCCTGAATAAACTCTGCTCTCAAAGACATGAAAGGCAGCAAGGATCTTCGAGATAGGCTTGTTCGCAGCTCGCTTTACGGAGAGGCCCTACGAGAAGGAGGTGTCCTTCTCGTCGTCTTCGGGCCGATCGTGTGCATCGAGACAAAATCACTCTCGGTTCCTTTGGTCCTTGCAATATGGGCGGTTGCAAGCATAATCTTGTGGAGAGGAGTTGAACTCGAGGTGAAGGTCAAGAAAGTCGAGCGCAGCTTTTTATGAACGCTTATCTGGCTCTATTGCCAATTCTTCTAAATCGATTTGCAGCAGCTTCGGAAGCAAGAATTGTTTTCGCGGGAGAAAAGAAGCTGAACAATCTGGTTTCTGAGCTGTTGGAAGTTTCCTCGGTTCGGAAATCCAGCAAGCCGTTTTCCTTCACACGCCAGAGCGACGGCTGGATCCTGATTTCCTCGAGTTCCAGCGGAAAAGGAACATTCAGGGTAATTCTGGATGACGCGTCGCGACCCGATGCCGTCATCGTTCATGGCGCTGGCGATCCGAAGCTTGCTGAAGCGGTGCGTTACCTGGCCAAAGGAGAACATCAGATCCAAGTGGAATGCCAGGGAAACGTCCGGGTTGATAAACTGGTCGTGAAGGCGATCCCCGAGCTTATCCATTGTGGACTGGGTTTCGATCCCGCGATTAAGTCTTATGGCCTCTATGATTGGAATTTTCTGAAAAGAGATGTCCTGCCGAACATAACCACTTTGATTGTTCCTCAGAGCATTAAACTGACCACGTCAGAGATTGATGATTGGCATGGCCAGGGGAAGCGGTTCGTTGCCGAGGCGGGAATCAACTCCGAGGGCAAAACGGCGGACGACCATCTCAAATATTGGAGCGGGTTCTACGAGAGAGTCCCTTTCCTTGATGGGATAATCATCAATGAATTCATCGTGAATAATCCCTCGAGCAGGCCGGGCCAGACGACGTCGATGCGGATGACGTCGATCTCGCCTGACTTCTGCGAGAGCAGCTGCTGGAACAGCGCCAGCTGCTCGTTGGAGTCCTTCGGGACCGAGACGACCTTGATCTGGTTGCCGGTCTTCTTGGCCCATGCTTCAGCGCCGGTCTTGCAGAGATCGAACTCGGCACCGACGGAGCCGCAGGCGACCGAGACCGTGGCTTGCGCGGCGGCTGAGCGGGCGCCAAGGACCGTTCCGGCGAAGACGAGGGCGGCGGAGAAAAGGACGGCGACACGTGATCCGACTGGCATGGGACCTCCCCAAAGGGTTCGCGACGGATGCGGCGGACGCGGGGCATATCAAAACCGCGCACACCGGCAAAGCCCGGGGCCCCGGTCGGATGTCCCCATTCGCGCGCTGCGCCGTGTCATTTACACTTGGCGTCGGTCACGAGCTTCAGCGCTACCGGGATGAATTCCGTCTTCCCCGGCGCATTTCCCCCCTTTGCCAGCTCGGCCGCTAAGCTGCCTTCGGCGGCTGGCGACTAGAACACGACTCCGCTGAAGAGGACGACGTTCGCGTACGGCGTGAATTCCCCGGTGCGCACGACTGCGCGCGCGCCCAGCGAGAGGCGCTTCAGGTCGTCGTGCGAAACCACCTCCACGCCGCGGGCGCGGATCCCGGGCAGCGAGGCCAGCCTGCCGTGCAACCGCTCGTGGAAGCCCGCGGAAGCGCTCTTCACCTCCTGCGCCAGGACGGCTCGCTCCACCTCCATCTCGGCGAGGACCGCCTCGAGCACGTCCATGAAGGCAGGCTTGCCGGGGGCGAAGGCGAGGTCGATGCGCTCGACGCCGGCGGGGATCGGCAGCCCGGCGTCGGCGATCACCAGCGCATCGCCGTGGCCGAGGCGCGCGATGACGCGGGACAGCTCGGGGTGCAGCAGGGTTCCTCGCTT
>Ga0137418_10001299_pt1 | contig 22914 bp, 23 predicted proteins | sample CZODoug3_1_2_16f_FD_122242 | JGI IMG/M metagenome (GOLD analysis project Ga0137418, IMG submission 122242) | Vadose zone soil fungal communities from Angelo Coast Range Reserve, California, USA - CZODoug3_1_2_16fungal (Hybrid Assembly) | ecosystem: Environmental > Terrestrial > Soil > Vadose...
CTGCCGCCCGGGACGTACACGATCGAGGCCTGGCACGAGAAGTTCGGCACGCAGACGGCGACCGTGACGATCGCGGGCACCGAAACCAAGCCGGCCAACTTTACTTTCGCCGCGCACTAGCGCGAGGAGAGACCGCATGCGTTGGTGGCTTCCCGACGCAGGCTCGACGTTCGCCGGTCCGATCGACACGCTGTTCCTGGCGATTCTCATCATCACGGGAATCGCGCTCGTCATCGTCGAGGTGGGATTGGTCACGTTCGTGATCCGCTACCGCGCGCGTCCCGGCCGGAAGGCCTTCTACACGCACGGCTCGACGCGCGCGGAAGTGATCTGGACGGCGATCCCTGCCGTCACGATGGTCGCGCTCGGACTGATCAGTAACCACTACTGGGTGCTGATGAAGGACAAGAAGAGCATTCCGCCGAACGCTTATCATCTCGGCGTGCACGCCAAGCAGTTCGAGTGGCAGGTGACGTACCCTGGTCCGGACGAGAAGCTCGGCACGAGCGACGACTTCACCGTGCGAAACCAGCTGCACGTGATCGTCAATCAACCGACTGCCGTTGAGCTCAGCTCCGAGGACGTGATTCACTCATTCTTCGTGCCCGAGTGGCGGGTGAAGCAGGACGCGGTGCCGGGCATGCACATCACGGCCTGGTTCCAGGCGACGAAGACAGGGGAGTACGAAATCGGCTGCGCCGAGCTGTGCGGGATGGGACACTACAAGATGCGGGCGCGCGTGTTCGTGCACACGCCCGACGAATACAAGGCCTGGGTCGCCCAACAAGCCGCCGGAGGCTCCGAATGACGACGGTCGCTCACACTCCGACCGAAGCCCATCACGCGCCGATGAGCTTCTGGCGCAAGTACATCTTCTCGACCGACCACAAGATCATCGGTATCCAGTTTCTGTTCGTCAGCCTGTTTTTCCTGCTGGTGGGCGGGCTCCTGGCGATGCAGATCCGCTGGCAGCTCGGGTTCCCGGGCAAGCCGTTGCCGGGCGGCGGGATTCTTCCCGAGAGCATGGTCTCGGGCGGCGTCATCCTCCCCGAGTACTACATCCAGCTCGTGACGATGCACGGCACGTTCATGGTGTTCTTCGCCATCATGCCGCTGCTCGTCGGCGTGTACGCCAACTTCCTGATTCCGCTGAAGATCGGAACGCACGACATGGCGTTCCCCCGCATCAACATGTGGTCGTTCTGGCTGGCGCTGCTCGCCGGCGCGATCATGCTGGCCGGGTTCTTCGTCCCCGACGGCGCGCCGCGCGCCGGGTGGACGATGTACGCGCCGCTGTCGGCCCGGCCCGATCTGTCCGGAGCGACCATCAGCCAGAAGCTTTGGAGCATCTCGATCGTCGTGCTGGGATTGTCTTCGGTGATGGGCTCGGTGAACTACATCACCACGATCATCAACCACCGCGCACCCGGGATGCACTGGTTCCGTATGCCGCTCTCGGTGTGGGCGCTGTTCATCACGGCGATCCTCGCGGTGCTGGCGCTGCCCGTGCTGCAGGGCGCGGCGATCATGTTGCTGTTCGACCAGACGCTCGGCACGCACTTCTTCGATCCGGGAGCCGGTGGCCAGCCGCTGCTGTGGCAGCATCTCTTCTGGTTCTTCGGCCATCCTGAGGTCTACATCCTGATCCTGCCGGCGATGGGCATGGTGTCCGATATCATCGCGAACGGCAGCCGCAAGCCGATTTTCGGCTACCACTCGATGGTCTTTGCCATCATCGGCATCGCGTTCCTCGGATGGATCGTGTGGGGCCACCACATGTTCATGAGCGGTATGAACCCGACCCTCGGGTCGACGTTCATGGTTTCGACGCTGCTCATCGCGGTGCCCTCGGCCATCAAGGTGTTCAACTGGATGGGCACGATGTGGCGCGGCAACCTGCGCTTCCACGTCCCGATGCTCAACGCGATCGGCTTCGTGTCGATGTTCACGATCGGCGGGTTGTCCGGCATCTTCATGGCGGCGACGCCCGTGGACATTCCCCTGCACGACACCCAGTTCATCGTCGCCCACCTCCATTACGTGCTGTTCGGCGGCTCGCTGTTCGCGCTGTTCGCCGCGATCCCGTACTGGTATCCCAAGATGTTCGGCCGGATGATGAGCGAGCGGATCGGCAAGCTGCATTTCTTTCTGACGTTCATTTTCTACAACATGACGTTCTTCCCGATGCACATCATCGGGATGGGCGGTCAGATGCGGCGCATTTACGATCCGACGATTTACGACTTCCTCAAGCCGCAGCAGCCGCTCAACGTATTCATTTCCTACAGCGCGTTCGCGCTGTTCGCCGTGCAATTCCTGTTCGCCTTCAACTTCCTCTGGAGCCTGAAGTTCGGCAAAAAGGCTCCGCAGAATCCGTGGGAGGACAATGGGATGGAGTGGTCGCTGCCGAATCCCGCACCGCACGGCAACTGGGACAGGACGCCCAATGTCTACCGCGGTCCGTACGAATTCAGCGCGCCCGAAGCCGGCGACAAGGACTATCTGCCGCAGTACGTGAAGCTGCCCACCGACCGAGATCCGGTACCGGCTCCTCTCCCGGCTGGAGGACACTAGCGTGCAGACCACGACCATGACGGACGCGATGCGGCCACCGGTCCCGGCGGAACCGGGAGCGGGCGTTTACAGCAACAAGCTGGGGATGTGGGTCTTCCTCGCGAGCGACGTGATGTTCTTCACGGCGTTGATCGGCTCGTATATCGTGCTGCGCTTCGGCATGGGGTCGGCGTGGGCGCGGCCGGGCGCCGTCCTCAACGTGCCGCTCACGGGCCTGAACACCTTCCTCCTGATCTGCTCGTCCGTCTCGATGGTCAAGGCGTACGCCGCGATCGCGGACGGCAAGAAGTATTTCCTGCGGAAGGTCCCGGGGAAAACGCTCCAGGACGGCGGGCTCAAATTCTGGCTGCTCGTGACGATCATCTGCGGCGCCGGCTTCGTCGGGGTGCAGGTGGTCGAGTACATCAAGCTCGTGGGGCACGGCTTCACCCCGACCGGCTACCGTGAGGGGTCGCTGCTCGCCGAGCACGCGCTGGCGGATCCGGTGAAGTACGGGGCGGGCGTCGCGGGCATGTACGGCTCCACGTTCTTCACGATGACGGGCTTCCACGGCTTCCACGTGACGTGCGGCGTGATCAGCATGCTGTACCTCTATTTCACCAAGGTGCTGCCGGAGAAGTATTCCCCACAGGATTACCGCGGCATCGAGGTCATCGGGTTGTACTGGCACTTCGTCGACCTGGTATGGATCATCCTGTTCACGATCGTCTACCTGATCTGAGGACCAGCGCCCTATGACGACGCCGACCCCGCAGACGACGCACGTTCGCCCGAATTACATGTTGATCTGGCTGTACCTGTTCGTGATGACGATCGCCGAGGTGTTGCTGGCGTTCAAACTGCCCGTGTCGCCCAACGTGAAGCTGATCCTGCTGCTGATTCTCGCGATCTGGAAGGCACTACTTGTCGCGTTGTTCTTCATGCATCTCAAGTTCGAGCGCTGGCGGCTGCGCGTGATCTTCATCGTCCCCCTCCCGCTCGCGATCATCCTGGTGACGACCGTGATCATGGAGAAAGTATTCTAGCCGGGTCGCTGCTCGAGCTCACCAAGCCGCGTATCACGCAGCTCGTGCTGTTGACCGCCGCCGCGGGGTTCTACCTGGGCGCGCGCGATCACGTCGACCTGTTGCTGCTCGCGAACACGCTGCTCGGGACCGCCCTTGTTGCGGGTGGGACCAACGCGTGGAATCAGATTCGCGAGCGCGACGTCGATGCCCGCATGGAGCGCACGCGGCGGCGGCCCTTGCCGTCGGGCCGTCTGACGCCACGCGCCGCGATCTGGTTTGCGTCGGGGATCACCGCGGGCGGCGTCCTCTATCTGGGCGCGACCGTCAATCTGCTGACGGCGGTGCTCGCCGCGCTGACATTCGCCAGCTACGTCCTGCTCTACACGCCGCTGAAACGGACGACGTCGCTCAACACCCTCGTGGGCGCCGTGCCGGGCGCATTGCCGATCGTGGGCGGCTGGACCGCGGCCGGTGGCAGTCTGGGCGCCGCCGTTGCCGCGCTGTTTTGGATCCTGTTCTTGTGGCAGCTGCCGCACTTCCTCGCCCTGGCCTGGCTGTATCGCGACGACTATCGCGCCGGCGGTTTGCGGATGCTCAGCGTCGCCGATGAGGACGGCCGGGAGACGGGGCGCATGGCGCTGCTGTATGCCGTGGCCCTCCTGCCGATCAGCCTGCTGCCGACGTTGCTTGGTGTGACGGGAGCGTGGTACTTCTTCGGGGCCTTGGCGCTGGGGATTGGGTATGTCGCCGCCGGGACCGGATTGCTGATCGGGGCCACGCCATCGCGCGCCTGGCGACTCTTTTTCGTCTCCATTCTCTACCTACCTGCCTTGTTGACGCTCATGGTGCTCGACAAAGTGGCGGCATGATCCCGTTTCACCGCGTGCTGATAACGACTGGCATCGTGTTCTGCGCCGGTTTCGCCCTCTGGGCGCTCGTGCGCGGGCAGATGACGCTGGGCATCGGGTTCGCCGCGCTTGGCGTGGGACTCACCTATTACCTGCGTCACCTGAAGCGGTTTATCGGTCGATGATGCCGGTGCTCGCAGTCCTGCTGCATGGTGATGGCATGGACATCATCTACTTCTGGAGCTCGATCTTCATGGTCGCGCTCCCCATCATTGTGTTCGGTGGGCTCACGTATTTCGTCGTGAAAGCAGCGCGCAAACAGCCTCGTTAGATTGCCATCCATGCCTGAGCCGAAGTCAGAAAAACGCCAAGTCGTTCGCTACGCCTTCTACAAGCTCGATCCCGCTTGGCGGCGCCTGACCGCCGAGCGCCAGTCGTCCGCCAAGCTGGAGTTCGGTGAGACGCTCGAGCGCTATCATGGCCGCCTTCTGCTCCGGCCGTACGGCCTGGTCGGAATTCGGGGCGACAGCGACTTTCTGCTGTGGCAGGTGGCCGAGGACCTCGACGCGCTCGTCGAGCTGCAGACCGCGCTCAATCGCACCGATCTCGGCGCCTACCTCTCGGTCCCGTACAGCTACCTCGCGATGACGCGGCGGTCGATTTACGAGTTTCCGGCTGATCCGGCGCACGAGCAGCGGCTCGTTATCCAGCCGAGCGCGGCGAAGTACCTCTTCGTGTATCCGTTCATCAAGACGCGCGCCTGGTACGCGCTCCCCAAACCGGAACGCCAACGGATGATGGACGAACACGTCCGCATCGGCCGCACGCATCCGACGATTCGGCTGAACACGACCTACTCCTATGGTCTCGACGACCAGGAGTTCATCGTCGCCTTCGAGGGCGACAACCCGGGCGAGTTTCTCGATCTGGTCATGGAGCTGCGGGAGAGCGAGGCGTCGTCCTACACGCTGCGCGATACGCCGACATTCACCTGCGTGCAGATGTCGCTGTGGGACATGCTCGACACGCTGGGCGGCGCCGGTGCGGCGCAGGCCGTGGGCCGGCGCCCAACGCGTGCCGACGGCTTCACGCCCGTCGCGAGCCTGGCCGAGCTGCCTCCCGGGAGCGCCAAACGCGTGTACGCCGCTAACGAGGCGGTCGCGCTCTTCAACGTGAACGGTACGGTGTACGCCATTGCGAATCGCTGCACACACGCGCGCGCCAGCCTGTCGGAAGGCACGGTGGACCCCGCACGCTGCGCGGTGACCTGCCCCTGGCACGAAGGCGTCTTCTCACTCGAGACCGGCCGGGTGCTCGGCGGCCCGCCCGTGCATTCCGTGGCCTCGTATCAGGTAAAGATGGACGGCGACACGATTCTCATCGCTCTCGAGGCGCCGCAGCCTGCGGTTTCTTAAAGCGTGTCGGCGGGAACGCACCGACGTCACTCCAGTCTGGTTCATGCGGCAGGCGGGTCGGTACATGCCGCAGTACCGCAAGCTCCGGCAACGCCATTCCATCCTCGATCTGTGCCATAATCCCGAGCTCGCCGCCGAGGTCACGCTGCAGCCCGTGGCGCGCCTCGGCGTCGATGCCGCGATCGTATTCGCCGACATCCTGCTGCCTTTCGAGGCGCTGCGGCTGGGCCTGAGTTTTAAGGCGGGAGAAGGGCCGCACATCGACCGCCCGATTCGCGATGCCGCCGATGTCGAGCGACTGCCCGCGTTCAACGTGGACGCCGAGCTCGGCTATGTGATGGAGGCGATCCGATTGGCGCGGCGCGAGCTCCCCGCGGACGTGCCGCTGATCGGTTTTGCAGGCGCGCCGTTCACGCTCGCGAGCTACGCCATCGAGGGCGGAGCCAGTCGCACCTTCACCAAAACCAAACGCCTCATGTACCAGGCACCAGACACCTGGCACCTGCTATTGAGCAAGCTCGCCGAAGTCGTCGGTAAGTTCCTAGCGGCCCAGGCGCGCGCCGGGGCGCAGGCGCTGCAGCTGTTCGACAGCTGGGTCGGCTGTCTCTCGCCTGACGACTATCGCACCTACGTACAACCGCACAGCCGCACGGCGCTGGCACTGGCGAGTGCCGCGAAGGTGCCGCTGATTCACTTCGGTACCGGCACCGCGACGTTTCTGGAAGACTTCGCCGCGGCTGGTGGCGACGTCATCAGCATCGACTGGCGGATTCCGCTGGACGCCGCGTGGGCCCGCATCGGAGAGCGCGCAATCCAGGGCAATCTCGAGCCAGTCGCCTTGCTCGCACCTGCGCCCGAACGTACGCGGCAGGTCCGCGACATACTCGCGCGGGCGGGGGGACGTCCGGGCCACATCTTCAATCTCGGCCACGGCATTCTTCCGGAAACCGATGTCGCCGCGGTTCGGGCGGTCGTGGATCTCGTGCATGGCGGCTGAGCGGGTGGCCGTGCTCGTCATGGCATACGGCGGGCCCGGCAACATCGACGAGGTCGAGCCCTACCTGATGGATGTGCGCGGCGGCCGGCCCACCAAGCCGCAACTCGTGGAGGAGATCCGCGCGCGCTACGCGCGCATCGGCGGACGCTCACCGATTCTCGAGTTGACCCGCGCCCAGGCCGCCGGTATCGGACGAGCGCTCGGCGACCCGTTTAGCGTCTATGTGGGAATGCGGCATTGGCACCCCTACATCCCGGACGTCGTCGACGAGCTGACCCGCGCCGGCCACCACCGGGTTGTGGGTGTCGCCATGGCGCCGCATTACTCGAACATGTCGGTCGGGGCGTACGAGAAGAAGCTGCTCCAGGCCGCGGACGGCCGCCTGGACGTCGCGCTTGTCCGGACCTGGTGGAAGCAACCGGAATTCCTCGATGCCGTCGCGAACCGCGTGGTGCAGGCGCTGCAACGCTTTCCGCGGCCGTCCAAGGTACAGGTCGTCTTCACGGCGCACAGTCTGCCCGAGAAAATTCTGGCCTCCGCTGATCCTTATCCGGATGAGATCAAGGCCAGTGCGGGCGAGGTTGCGACGCGCGCTCGCTTGAGTGGCTGGCGCCTCGCGTATCAGAGCGCGGGCGCTACCGCGGAGCCGTGGCTCGGCCCCGACGTGGCCACGGTGTTAACGGAGCTGGCGAAAGCCGGCCACGAAGCGGTGCTCGTCGTTCCGATCGGTTTCGTGTGCGATCACGTCGAGATCCTGTACGACATCGACGTGGAGTATCAGGCGCTGGCGCGCCGGCTCGGTATACAGCTCGAGCGCACGGCATCACTCAACGACGACGCGGGCCTGGTGGCTGCGGTCGCCGCCGTCGTGCGCAAGGCGGCGTCAGACCGAGGGTGGCTGTGAGGGTCGTGGTAGTCGGTGCGGGGATCGCCGGGCTCGCCGCGGCGTGGGAGCTATCGCAGGACGGCGATAACGACGTCACCGTGCTCGAAAGCGAGCGCCGGGCGGGCGGCGTGATCGTCACCGAGCAGGTGCAGGGGTTCATCGTGGAAGGCGGAGCGGACGGCTTTCTCGCGGGCGAGCCTGAGCTGCCCGCCCTCGCGGAGCAGCTGGGCATCGGGGATCGTCTCGTCAGTCAGCAGGCGCGCGGCACGGCGCTGTGGAATGGAAAGGAGCTCGCGCCCCTCGATGAGGGTCGCGCCGCGGCGTTGCTGGGCATCGATGCGACGAAGGCGGAAGTATCCGCCGGGTTTCGGAGCTTCACGGGAGGGATGGCGGAACCGGTCGCAGCGCTCGCCCAGCGCCTCGGCGGCGCCGTGCGCTTTGGCCAGGGCGTGGCGGGCCTCGTCCCCGAAGGGGAGCGTTGGCGCATCGCGATCACGGGCGGCTCAGCCCACGATGCGGATGGCGTCGTGCTCGCGCTTCCCGCCTACACCGCCGGACGCCTGCTCGAATCCGTTGGCGTTGCGCATGGACGCGCGCTCGCGCAGGTCGTATACGTGCCGAGCATCACCGTGTCGCTGGCGTATCGCGACACGCAGATCACCAGGCCATTGGAGGGGGCGGGGTTTGTCGTCGAATCGCCCGAGCAGATCCGGGCGTGCACGTACGCGTCATCCAAATTCCCGGGTCGAGCTCCGGCGGGGCACGTGTTGCTCCGCGTCTATCTCGCGCCCACGGACGAGGACCCGGCGAGGATCGCGCACGCACAGCTCGCTTCGATTCTCGGCATTCGCGGCGAGCCGCTCTGGTCGCGCGCGTTCTACTGGAATCGTGGCTTGCCCCGCTATCGGCCACGCCATCGAGATCACGTCGCTGACGTCCGGCGTCGCCTGGCCCGGCTCCCGCCCCTCGCGATCGCCGGAGCGGGCTATGACGGAGCAGGGGTGTCGGCGTGCGTGCGATCGGGGCGAGAAGCCGGTCGCAGCATTGCGACGAGCCTCATTGCACGGGCGATGGCTCGTTAACGAGCGGGATGACCTCCTCGGCGAATCGCTCCATCTCCTCGAGCTGGGGGCTGAACTGCAGCAACAAGAGGTCCACGCCCGCCTGCTCGAACGCACGAATGCGATCGGCGATTTGCTCCGGTGTGCCCGTGAGTCCCGCCTTTAGCCCGCGATTCGAAACGGAATAGTCCTCCAGGCTCACGCGTTGCTCGAGCTGGGTATTCGCGAGCCACTGTTCGTAGTTCGCGTAGCCGGCCGCGTTCTGGCGGACATCGGTGATTCGCTCGATCTCGCGCCGCGCGGCCGTCTCGGTCGCGCGACACACGACATAGCCGGCGACACCGTAGACGAGCGGTGGTAGGCCGTTTTCGTCCCGCAGCGCCTGCATATCCGCCACCTTGGCGCCGACGCGCTCGGGTGGGTCGCCGTGCATCAGGTAACCGTCGCAGGAGCGGGCGATCAGCGCTTTTGCCGCCGGCGATTCACCCCCGGCGTAGAGGGTCGGCCGTGGCTGCCGCACCGGTTTCGGCTCGAGGATGGCGTTCTCCACGTTGTAGTACTTCCCCGCGAAACTGAATCGCCGCTCGGACCAGAGACCGTCGACGACCGCGAGCCATTCGGCGGTCCGGCCGTAGCGCGCGTCGTGCGTGTCGAACTCCACTCCGTATTGCTTCGCCTCCTCGGCCCACCACGACGACACGACGTTGAGCGACAGCCGGCCGCCCGAGATGCGATCGATATTGGCCGCCTGTTTGGCGAGCAGCGCGGGCGGATGGAATGTCGGACGCACCGCCACCATCAGCTCGAGCCGGTCGGTCACCGCCGCTAAAGCGGCGGCCGTGGACCAGGCGTCGAGGGCGGGCGCGTCGGGTCCCTTGATGTCGTTGAGATTGAGCTCCGCGATCAATGTGAGATCGAATCCCGCCCGTTCACTCGCGCGCGCGAGTCGCCGGACGTAAGACCACTCGGCTTCCATGCGCTCGTCTTCGACGTTGCGCAGCCACCCGCCGAATACCGGCAACCAATAGCCGAAGCGCATTAGCGGGCCTCTCTTTCCAGATAGTCGGCCAGACGCGCGAACGGGTCGAATCCGACGACCCGTGGTGCATCGGCGACGAAGTTCGACAGCGCGTTGACGTCGTAGTAGTAGAGACGGCCGTCGCGCTCGTCGATCGCGTACTCGATCCCGCCGACCTCGATGCCGCACGCCGCCGCAATTCGTTCCACGTCACGTGCGATCTGCGCCGGCGGCTCGTAGCCCTCGACCCGCAGCCCATTCTTGGGTGCATCCACGGGACATGCCGTTCGCACGAGCTCTGCGCCTTCGGTGGTCTGGCAGACGTCCGCCGGGCACAGGTTGAAGGTCTCGCCCGAGGAGTAGACGCGGATCCCATACAGGAAACGTCCGCCCAGAACCTCGACTCGCGTGATGCGGCCTTCTTCGGACGGAATGAACTCCTGAACCAACGCCGTGTGGTCGGGACCCAGCTCCAGCCCGCCTGTTGCCGCCGCGGCCGCGAGCTGCGCAGGCGTATCGAAGCGCAGAATTCCGGCGCCGCTGCCGCCGACATTGGGCTTTACGACCACGGGGAACTCCAGCTCCGCGGCCGCGGCCGGCGCGTCTGCCGGATCATTGATGACGCGGGCCTGAGGGTAGGGAAGACCGAGGTCGCGCAGGATGGAGAGCTGCAACGCCTTTGAGGTCTCGGCCTGAAAGGCGCGCGTGCCGTTGACGACCCGCACCCCGCGACGCTCGAGATGCGCCAGAAACTGATGCGTGTAAAACACCGCGTGCCCGTGTCCCCGCTGCCACGCGGATGGGCTCATGCGGTTGAACACGAGATTGTAGGGGGGCTCGCTGCCCGGATCGAAGCGGTGCTGCTCCGCATGCAGCCGAGTGTACGGCGTGCCGCGGCGGTCGAACTCCGCGAACAGCGGACCGAACCAGTGCGGGTGCTCGTAGTAGATCCCGATCATGTGGTCACCCCCGCCGCCAACGACGCCGCTTCGAGCGCCGCCCGTTCGATGCGCTCGACCAGCGCCGGTTCGGGCACTCCAGTGCGGAACTGCGCGTCGGTTCCGTAGACGCCCGTAGAGACCACCAACGCGCCGACACTCGCGAGCAGCGGCCGCAGGCCGTGATCGACCGCCAGGAGATGGCCCGGCCCGCCGCCCGTGGCGATCGCGATCGCGACCTTCCGCGCCAGCGCGTCTTGCGGCAGGAGATCGAAGAACACTTTGAGGAGCCCGCTGTATGTTGCGCGGTAAATCGGCGTGCTGACGACCACGATCCCCGAATCCACCACGGCCTGGATCGCCTCGGTCACATCGCGATCTTCGCGGCGGCCGAGCAGGCCGTCGGCCGGCAGGGCGGCGAGGTCGATGAGCCGGGAAGGGCCGGCGCCCTGGCGCTCCAGCGCGGCGAGCGTCAGCTCGAGCAGCGCGCGCGAGCGCGAGACCGGCTTCGGGCTGCCGGATAAGCCCACAACAGATGCCGTCACAGTTTCCTCCTCCTTAAAGCGATCGGCCGCGACTCGAATCGAGGAGTCGCGGCCGATCATAGTGCGTCGTGGTGGCGGGGCGGAGCTCTTTGTCTACCTCATGTCATCCCACATGCCGACGCGCTTGACCGTCCGCTCCCCGTACAACACATGGGGCAGCAGAGGTGGCAACACATCGACATGGTGATTGACTTCATTGTTGGCGAAACCTAGGCGCGGACTCGCGCTTCGGCAACTATCCCATCGACGGTGAGTCCGAACTCCTTGTAGATGCGCTGATACGGCGCGGATTCGCCAAAGCGCTCGATGCCCATGATCAAGCCGTTCTCTCCCACCCAGCGGTACCAGGACTGGGGAACCGCAGCCTCGACGGCGATGCGAGGCACCGGGGCGGGCGGCAGCACGGATGCCCGATAGTCATCGGATTGCTTTGCGAAATACTCGAGGCAGGGCATCGAAACGGCCCGGGGCCGCCTGCCCTCTGCCTTCAGCTTCTCGTATGCCCCGAGGATGAGTTCCACTTCGGAACCGGTGGCCATGAGGACGATGTCGGGATTTGGGGAATCGGCGAGGACATAACCGCCCCGATGCAGACCCGCGGCCGGCGCGTATTTCGTGCGATCCACCACCGCGACCTTTTGCCGAGTGAGGACCAGCGCCACCGGTCCGTTGCGGTGTGTGATCGCCGCGCGCCACGCCTCGACCACCTCTGTCGCGTCCGACGGGCGAATGACGGTCATGTTGGGAATCGCGCGCAGCGTGGCGAGCTGCTCGATGGGCTGATGCGTCGGTCCATCTTCGCCCAGGCCGATCGAGTCGTGTGTGAAGATGTAGATCGGCTTGAGGTGAGTGAGCGCAGCGAGTCGTATCGACGGCCGCATGTAGTCGGAGAAGATCAGGAAGGTCCCGCCGAACGGAATGAATCCACGATGCAACGCGATTCCGTTCAGCGCCGCGCCCATCGCGTGCTCTCGGACGCCGTAGTGGAAGTTCCGGCCCGGTCCGCCCCCTTTGATCTCGGTGTTGTTCGAGCCGGTCAGATCGGCTGATCCGCCCATCAACTCAGGAAGGTTCGCCGCGATCGCATTAAGCACCTTGCCCGATGCCGCGCGCGTGGCTTGCGCATCGTTGGGACCGAAGACCGGCAGTGCCGCCTCCCAGTCCGCCGGTAGGCGGCCGGCGAGGCGGCGCTCCAGCTCGGCGGCTAGATCTGGGTGTGCCGCGCGATACCCATCCCACTTCTTCTGCCAGTTGGCCTCGAGCTGCGCGCCGCGGGTCTTGGCGCTACGCCACTGCTCGAGCGCGTCGTCCGGAACGTAGAACGGCTCGAGGGAAGGCCAACCGAGGTTCTGCTTGGTCGCTTTCACCTCTTCGATGCCTAGCGGCGCGCCATGCGCCTCGGCGGTGTCCTGCTTATGCGGGCTGCCCCAGGCGATGTGCGTCCGCACGATGATGAGCGATGGCCGCTCGGTCACTCGCTTCGCTTGGGCGATAGCCGAATCGATGGCCTTGAGATCGTTGCCGTCCGCGATCCGTTGTACGTGCCAGCCGTACGACTCGAAGCGCCTCGTGGTGTTGTCGGAGAAGGCCAGCTCGGTCGATCCATCGATCGTGATGCGATTGTCGTCGTAAAACCCGATCAGCTTGCCGAGCTTCAGGTGACCGGCGAGCGAGCACGCCTCGTGCGAGATGCCCTCCATGAGGTCACCGTCGGACGCGAGGAAATAGGTGTAGTGGTCGATGATCGCGTGCCCGGGGCGATTGAACAGGGCCGCGAGCTGCGCTTCGGCGATCGCCATGCCGACGGCGTTCCCGGTCCCCTGTCCGAGCGGTCCTGTTGTCGCTTCTACGCCGGGCGTGACGCCGTGCTCCGAGTGGCCCGGGGTGCGGCTCCCCCATTGCCGGAACTGCTTGATGTCGTCGAGCGTGAGATCGTAGCCCGTGAGATAGAGGACGCTGTAGAGCAACATGCAGGCATGGCCCGCCGACAGGATGAAGCGGTCGCGGTCCAGCCATTCGGGATTCGCGGGATTGTATCGCAGATGCCGTTGCCACAGCACATACGCGAGCGGCGCCAGCGCCATCGGGGTCCCGGGATGTCCCGAATCGGCTTGCTGCACGGCGTCCATCGCGAGCGTGCGGATGGTGTTGATGCAGAGCTGATCGAGCTCCACGCGAGCGACGGTGGGGGTCTCGGTCATAGTAATCCGGATTTGGCCGCTTGCCACAGTTTGGTCAGGCGATCGAAGCCATCCACCAGCAGCTCGACCTGTCGCGGGGATGGTGACGCCTGCGCCGCGATCTTCAGCTCCTCGGCGAGTCTGGGCATTTCATGGCGCCCCTGCTTCAAGCTTTCAATTCCGATCTGAATCAGCAGATCCATGATTTTCTGACGCGCGGCCGGGTCCTTTGGGACCTGCCACAAGAACTCGGCCGTCTCTTTCCCATCGGCACACATCTGGCCGAGAGGATCCATGAGCGGCTGGCGCGACGGACGCGGCGCTTTGGGGTCATCCATTGGAGCAGATAAATCTAACATTTGCCTGGGGGTTTGAATGACTCTAGCTTGCGGGACTCATGATACGCCTTCTGCTGGCCGCGCTGCTGCAAGCGGTCGCCGCTGACTCGGGGGAAGTGCACCTCCAGAACATTCGGCAGCTGACGTTCGGCGGGCAGAATGCCGAAGCCTATTTCTCGCGCTCAGGGCATCAGATCATTTTTCAGCGGCAGGAAGCGGATTCCGGGTGCGATCAGGAGTTCGTGATGAATACCGACGGGACGGGCCTCCATCGCGTCTCGAACGGCAATGGCCGCACCACGTGCGGCTACTTCTTCGACGACGACCGCCGAATCTTCTACGCCACCACGCAACACGCCGGCGCGGCGTGCCCGCCGCGTCCCGACTATTCCAAGGGCTACGTGTGGGCGCTCTACGATTATGACATCTACGTCGCGACTGCCGATGGTCAGGGAGCTCGGCGCATCACGAATAATCCCCGGTACGACGCGGAAGGCACGCTGTCCCCGGACGGGCAGACGATCGTGTTCACGTCGCTGCGGAATGGCGACCTCGACGTCTACACGATGGGTGTGGATGGCCGGCACCTGAAGCGCCTGACGCGCACCCTCGGCTACGACGGCGGCCCGTTCTTTTCGCCCGACGGCAAGCAGATCGTCTATCGCGCCTGGCATCCGCAGACGGCTACGGATTCGTCGGACTATCGGGCCCTGATCGCGCAGAACTTGGTGCGGCCCGTCCGCATGGAAATCTGGGTCATGGACGCCGACGGCTCGCATCAACACCAGGTCACCAATCTCGGTGGGGCCAGCTTCGCGCCCTATTTCCATCCTGACGGCAAGCGCATCATCTTCGCATCCAACCACAAGAATCCGCGGTCGCGAAACTTCGATCTCTATCTCGTGAATGCCGACGGCTCGCACCTCGAGCAGATCACGACGAACAGTGAGTTCGATGCGTTCCCGATGTTCTCGCCCGACGGGCATCAGCTCGTGTGGGCCTCGAACCGCCACGGGAAGGTGCAGGGGGAGACGAACATTTTCATCGCCGACTGGATCGAGAACCCGTGACGCCTCCCCGTCCTCCACAACCTCCACCAACCTCCACCAAACCTCCCAAACCTGCGGCGAAGACCGCCAAGGACGAGGCGATCGCGTGGCTGAAGGCGATCGGCACGGCGCTCTTGATCTGGATCGTCCTGCGGTCCTATCTCGTCGAAGCCTTCCGCATCCCCTCGGCGAGCATGGAAAACACCCTGCTGGTCGGGGACTTCCTGTTCGTCAACAAGGCGGTGTTCGGCGGTGAGCTCGAGATTCCGCTGACCGGTATCCATTGTTGCCGGCTGCCGGCGTTCGCCACGCCCAAGCGGGACCAGGTCGTCGTGTTTCGCTCAGTGGAAGACTCGACCCCGGATCTCAACATCGTGAAGCGGGTGATCGGGGCGCCGGGCGATACGCTCCAGATGGTCCACGACACCATCATCCGCAACGGGCAGCGTCTGGACGAGCCCTATGCGCTGCACACGGCCCTGACGCCAGACACCCAGCCTCCCTTCCGTCTGGAGTTGATCCGAGCATTGCAGCTGCCGCAGTATATCGGCCGGGATCCGGGCCGTTATCATCCGACGACGCACGACTGGGGGCCGATCGTCATCCCCGCGCAGCACTATTGGGTGATGGGCGATAACCGCGATGAGTCGTACGACAGCCGGTTTTGGGGATTCCTGCCGCGCGACCACATCCGGGGACGGCCGTTGTTCATCTATATGAGCGTGGCGTCGCACCCGTTCCGGATTCGCTGGAACCGGCTCTTCCGACATCCGGGGTGAGGCGAGTTCTACAACCCGCGTTTCATTGCGTGCTGCGTGTGGCTGTGAAGGCACCGGCGATGTGGCCGCAGCAGCCCCAGCCCCCGGCGATCGACTCCGATGTCACGCTCACAGGGATCAGGCTCAGATCAATGATGTCGCCGGGGCCGACGAGTTCGATGACGAATCGGTCGCGGGCACCGATGTAGCTGGTAACGGCGCCGCTATCCGACAGGTGAAGCGAATCACCGAGCGGGCCGATGAGCCACCAATCCGCATACGTGCCTCGGATCAAAGGTGGGACTGACTCTTGATGAAGCGTAAGGACCGCTGTGTAACGGTAACCAGCGAGGTCATACCCCCACGCCGGATCAAAGGAAGTGATCACCGCACTCAAGTCGTAGACCCCGGCGATGTCTGAGAGGTCCCCGCCGAAAACCGTCACGATCATGGAGGCTGTTCGTGTAATGCCGCCGACCGTGAGTGCTGCCGTGATCCGGGCAGCGCCGGTCCCGGCTGCCGTCACGACACCGCTGCTGCTCACCATCGCAATCGCCGGGGCACTGCTGGAGTAGGTAAAGGCGTCTCTCCGCGACATGATTGCTCCGGTCTGATCGTATGGTTGCAGCGTTAGCTGGAGCGTGTTTCCCGGCGCCACCGAACTGAGGGCGGCGTAGGTCGGCGTAATGTTGAGTCCGGTCAGCACGCGTGGCCCCGGATCGAATCCGATGTCGCGGCGGCATGCGACGCCGAGTGCCGCGAATATCGGCAGAATGAATCTGAGCGATCGCTTCAACATGATGTGCCTCTCAGGATCGGGTGGATCGCTGGGTGTGCTTGTGAAGCGGAATCCGCAGGCAAATCGGCTCACGCTCGCCATCACAAGGTCGCCCGGTTACGTTCGACCCGGTCGATCCGTCCCATGACCTCCTCGTGCAGTACCGCCCTCGCGACCGCGCTCGCGATCCTCCTCGCGGCCCCTGACACGCGTCTCGCCGCACAGGGCGGCACCATCCGCGGCCATGTTGTTCGCTCCGACCTCCCAGTCGGACTGGCGGAGGCGCACCTCGAGTTGCAGCCGTCCGGCGCCACGACTAGAACCGATGCGCGAGGGTTATTCGTGTTTCGCGGCGTACCCGCGGGACAGGTCCAGCTGGCTGTGCATCGGGTTGGGTTCGCTCCGGCGGTGCGTGTGCTTCAAGTGGTCACGCTCGCGGTGACGCTGGTAGACATCCCGCTCGAACCCGTCGCTATCACCCTGGACCCGATCGTGACATCGGCCACACGGGACGCAAGAAGCCTCAGCGACGTGGCGGCAGCGGTGTCGGTGGCGGACACGTCGAGCATTCGTCGCGGCCGGACCGTGGGGCTGAACGAAACCCTCAGGATGATGCCCGGATTGCAGGTGGCCTCGCGCTACGGCGGGATGGAGGACGTGAGAATCGGTATCCGCGGCTCGGCGTCGCGCGGGGGAGTGGCGCCGCGCGGTCTCGCGGTGCTGCTCGACGGCATTCCCCTCACCGAACCGGATGGAGTGGCGCGGCTCGACCTCATCGAGCTGGCCGCCGCGCGGCAGGTCGAAGTCGTTCGCGGCCCGGTCTCTGCGCTGTACGCCGGCTCGCCCGGCGGCGTGGTCAACGTGGTGTCGCGCACCGGACGCGACAGCCGGGGCATCTCGGTTGGTGCCTTGCGTGGCGCCTTGGGGTTCCGAAAGTACAACGGGACCGCCGGCGGCGTGTTCGCGGGCGGGCGAGGCAGCGCGTTCGCCGGGGCCTCGTACACGTCGGCGGACGGATACCGGACGCACAGTGGCGGCGACATCCTCCGCGGGCAAGTGGCATTCGACTATGTCCCCGCGCCGGGCACCCGGTTCGTCATCGAGGCCAATGGCTCGCGGCTCGACTCGCGGCTGCCGGGCGCCCAGACCCAGCCACAGTTCGACGCGGATCCCACTGCGGCGGCACCGGCCGCCGTGATGTGGGGCTTCGGGCGCCGCGACAATCGCTACCGTGGCGGTGCCCGCATCGAACAGGCCGTCGGTGGTGGGATCGCCAGTGGGTACTTCTTCTACGCCGGGCGTACCCTCGACTTTCCCGTTGCGGGACTGATCGTTGACCTGAACCTCCATCGGGTGCAGAGTGGCGCCCGCGTTCGGGTGGCCCGCGTTGCCGGTGCGGCGCTCGACGCGACGATCGGGGTCGACTACGACAACATCTTCAGCCCCGATCGCCGGTGGGCGAATGACAGTGGTGTCCACGACACGTTGAGCGCCGAGGGATATTTCTCCGTTCCGAACCTCGGCGCGTACTCGCAGATCGAGTGGCAGGCGGCTCGCACGGTCGGCGTCACCGTCGGCCTCCGCTACGACCGGGTCACGTATCGGTTCGAGAACTACCTGCCGGCGGGCCCGCTGGAGAGAACATTCGACCATGTCTCGCCCAGACTGTCGACTGTGTGGAGGCCCGACTCCGCGACGTCGCTGTACACGTCGGTAGGCCGGGGCGTCGAAGTCCCGGCCATCGGTGAGCTTTCCGCGGGTCCCGGTAACGGGCTCCAGCCGGTGCGTCCCAAATCGCTGTGGAACTACGAGGTCGGCGCGCGGCGCATCGTCGGCGGTCGACTGCTGCTCGACGGGTCCGTCTTCTACGCCGATGTGCGGGGAGAGTTTGTCCCGCGCACGGTCAACGGCATGAGCCGTCCGGAGAACGCCAGTCGCTCCCGCGACATCGGTTTGGAGCTCGGCGTGAACGCGCATGTGTCGGACCACCTCATTCTCGCCGCGACCTACACGTTCTTGGATCTCCGGCTGCGGGACTACACTGCGGAGGTCCTCGACTCCAGCGGAAAGCCTGATACTGTCGATTTCGGCGGTAAGCTCCTTCCGGCCGTGCCGCAGCGCCGACTCACCGCCGAGGCCCGCGTGAATCCGGTGTCCGCGCTGGACCTCGGCGTGCAGATCGAATGGCAAAGCGTCGTGTACGTCGAGACGAGCAACGCCAAAGCGGGCCACTGGTACTTCCAGACACTGCCGGGTGGCCCGGTGCAGCAGGTGCCCTTTCGCGCCGTACCGGCGCGGGCCCTCCTGCACCTCAATGCCGCGTGGCAACTGGGTTCGGCGACGCTGTTCGGCAGCGTCGAGAATCTCTTCGGACTCAACTACGCAGGCAGCATCTCGTCGAACGAGCCCCTCGGGCGCTTCTATGAATTGGGCTCGCCGGCCACGGTCTCGGTCGGGCTCAGGCTCACGGGGTGGGCGCTGCCGCGACGAGCCTTTCCCAATCCATAGCAACACGTTCGTCGCGCGCGCCGTGCGGTTCAGTCCTGCCCCTTCAGCTTGCTGCGCGTGAGTACGTAGACGTCGTTCGATCCGAAACCGCTACTGCGGGGCGACGTGAAGTAGAGCGCAGTGCCGTCGAAGGAGAGCGTGGCGCGGTCATCCTGTACGTCGCTATTGATGACCGGCCCCAGGGTCACCGGGGTCGACCAGGGATCGGAGGTGGTGGCCCGCGTCGAGACCCAGAGGTCGATTCCGCCCACCGTTCCCGGCCGAGTGGAGCCCAGGAAGAGCTCCAGCCCGTCCCGCCGAATGAACGGTGCCAGGTCTCGCGCAGAGGAGCTGAGCTCCGGAACCAGGATGGCGGGGCCGAAGGTCCCATCCGCCTGGCGCGTGCTACGGTAGATGTCTTCCCCGCCGCGGCCCCCCGGCGCACCCGCCCGTCCTGCGAAGAAGAGCGTCGTGATTCCATTCTCATCGTCCTCAAGGATGCTTGGCAGAACCTCGGCTAAGGCAGTGTTGACGCCGCTCCCCAGGTTCTGCGGGGTCTCCCAGCCCAACGGATCCCGTTTGTCGTGCCGTCGTGATACATACAGGTCGAATCCACCAGCGCCCCCGGGACGGTCACTGTGGAAGTACAGTCGCTTCCCGTTGATCGTGAGGAAGGGAGCAGCGTCGAAGCCACTGGAATTGACGTCGCAGCCCAGGTTTTGCGGTTCCCCCCAGGCTTCGTCCCTGGTTTCCCGCGTCGAGACCCAGATGTCGAAATTACCGCAACCTCCGGGGCGCGTGGAACTGACGTAAAAACTCAGTCCGTCCTTGGAGATGAAGGAGCCCGCGTCGGCGAATGCACCATTGATCGGCGGGCCGAGGTTGACCGGTGCGGACCAGTCGGAAAAGCGGAGTGGGTCGCGGTCATCGCCGTCGTCCTCGTCGTGGAAATTGCCGTCGGTGTCGATCGTGAGGGCGAGGGTCGGAGCCGGCCCAGCCGTGTCTTCTTCACCGCCGCACGCCACGGGAAGGAGGGCTGCGGAGAGAATCCCGGCCCACAGGGTGAATTGATGTCTGCTCAGCATGATGTCGTCTCCGGTTGTGAGAGCGGTCTGTCTGTGCAGCGGAATTCGCAGGCAAATCGGCTCAGGAGGCAGGGCGTGCGCCTGACCTTGCTGGCCATCCAGGATCGACGCTGTTACTGTCGTGCCGTCCATGACATCCCATCCGGAGCAATGGCAGGACGTGTGGGCCGCGTTCGACACGCTGGTGGATCTGGACGCCGGCGCTCGAGCCGAACGGCTCGCCGCCATTGGTGCCAACGACCCGGCCGCCCGGCGTGCGCTCGAGGAGCTGCTCGAAGCGGATGCCAACTCGGGCACCAGACTCGGCCACATCGAGCGGATATTCGGGACTCCGGACCCGCCACCGGAGACGGCACCGAGCGTGGACCCCGACTTGCTCAAGCTCGTCGGACGGACGATCGCCCACTTCCGCGTCGTCGAGCCGCTGGCGGTCGGGGGCATGGGCGTCGTCTATCGCGCGATCGACACGCATCTCGCTCGCCCGGTCGCACTCAAGTTTCCGCTCCCCGGGCAACGCCTCGACCCTCAGGTGCGCGAGCGGTTTCTGCGGGAGGCGCGCGCGGCGGGCGCACTCGATCATCCGAGTATTTGCAGCATCTACGAGACGGGCGAGACGGAGGACGGGCAGCTCTTCCTCGCGATGCCGTTGTACGAGGGCGAGACCCTCAAGGCGCGCCTCGCGCGGGCGGGCCGTCTGCCGATCGCCGATGCCTTCGCCATCGCCACCCAGATCGCGCAGGGGCTCCACGCGGCCCATCGTGCCGGCATTGTGCACCGTGATCTGAAGCCGGCCAACGCGATGATCCTGGCCGACGGCAGAGTGAAGATTCTCGATTTCGGTATCGCGCGGGTGGGCGACGGGACGCGGACAGCGTCACACGGCACACCGGGGACCGTCGCGTACATGGCGCCCGAGCAGATTCGCGGCGAGGAGCTCGACGGCCGCGCCGACCTCTGGGCCCTTGGCGTTCTGCTCCACGAGATGTTGACGGGGCGCCGGCCGTTCGAAGGCCAGCAGGACATCGCGATCGCCCACGCCATCGTGCATTCCAATCCCGTCCCTCCTTCAGTGCTGCGGCCTGAGATCTGGACCGAGCTCGACGCCCTGGTCCTGGGACTGCTGGCAAAACAGGCAGGAAGCCGCCCCGCCTCGGCCGAAGCCGTTGCGGCCGAGCTGACGGCGCTGCAATCCCGGTCGGCGCCGCCCCAGGTGCGTCGGTGGCGTGTCCCGTTCACGAGATCCGTGCGGCGCCCGATGGCGTGGGTCGCGACCTTCGCGCTGCTCGTGACGGCCGGGGGCACCGCCGTATGGCTGCGCCGGGCCGGAGCTGCCAGCGGATCAGCCGAGCCGCGTATCGTGGCGGTGGCGCCGTTCGAGGACCTCAGCAGGCGCGACGACAGTGATTATCTGGCGGTAGCGCTTGCGGATGAGATCGCCACGCGGCTGTCGCGGCTGAAGGCTGTCGTCGTGGCGGGGGAACGGGCCGGTGCTCGTGCGGTCGTTCGCGGCAGCGTTACGCGCACGGGCGACGAGGTGTGGCTCCAGGACGCCCACATCGCCCCCTATGCCAACGCGGGCTACTCGGGCCACGAATCCGTGCATACCCACGGCCTGGCCGTCAAGGCTGAAACCCAGCAGCGAGCGCTCGTTCAGTCGCTCCAGCGCCTGGTCCACCATGGGTGTGGCCACAAAGGTAGAGAGCATACCCCGCCGCTGATGCGTGATCCGCGACTTCTGCAGAGTGCACAAGGGCAATCCGGAACCCTCCTGCCGATCGCGACAAAGCACCCAAGGCATTGGACGTAAAGAACCGATGTACGTCGTCCAGCCCGGTCACGACGATGTGCTCGTCTCGACGCGAGAGGACAGTCGATTCGTTCAGGAGCACGTCGAAACCGAGCCCCTCGAGAGCCTCAGCCATATGAGCTGGGTCATGATTACCGAGAACGGCCAGACGGCGATCTTTGACGCGGACTCCTTTGATAAGTTCCGCGAGCGGGCCAATCGAGGCTGCGACTGGCGCACGGTGATGCCCGTGAATGTCGCCAGTCAAAGCTAAGAGGTCCACCTCGATGCCGGCGAGGAGGCCGGCGGCAACAGTGGCGAGCTCCGGCAGACAATCCAGATGAGTGTCGCTGAGGTGGAGGATGCGATAGCCATCGAAGGACTGTGGGAGGTCCGGAAACGATATGGAGCGGGTCACCAGCCGGACATCGAGCGCATTGCGCCGCCCGCGCCGATCCAGACCGAACAATCGAGCACCGGCGTAAAACGTGGACAGGCCTGCCGAGAAAACCCGGTTCCGCCACAACGACCGCGGCCCATCGGGGCCAAATTGTGCCCTTTGGGTTTCCATGAGCCGGCGCCGCTCAGCCCAGACTTGCCGCGGCAAGGAAGATCCATCTGCTTCTGAATTCGCAGCCGAGAGGGCTTTTCGGTCAGCGTCGATGAGCAGCGTGGTAGTCGTCACTAATAGGCTCCGGCCGGGAGGTACAGCGGAATGCACTGGCACTCTACCTCGTCGGCGGTTAAACGGGAGTGACCGCGACCGGATTTCGCCCAGAGGGGATCGAACCAAACCATACGGCCGATTTCGAAATTGGCTAATTTCGTATGCCCGCAGGCGGCTCCGGGTCGAAATGTCGTTTCACAGCATAGGAATGAAAAATGGCTGCCGGCATATCTCGCAGCAACCAATATCCGGTACCGCCGACAATGAAGGCCTGGGTGCTGGGCGGTCCCGATGAGCTCTCGCTCGTCGAGAAGCCGGTGCCGGAGCCGGGGCCCGCCGAGGTGCTCGTTCGAGTTGACGCGATCGCGGTCTGCGCGACTGATATCGAGATCATCCGGCATGGCGTGCCGGCGATGATCGATGGTGGGCTGCCGTTCAACAAGGGCTTCACCCCGGGCCACGAATATATGGGCACGATCGTGAAGCTTGGCCCGACA
>Ga0137418_10001300_pt1 | contig 22914 bp, 25 predicted proteins | sample CZODoug3_1_2_16f_FD_122242 | JGI IMG/M metagenome (GOLD analysis project Ga0137418, IMG submission 122242) | Vadose zone soil fungal communities from Angelo Coast Range Reserve, California, USA - CZODoug3_1_2_16fungal (Hybrid Assembly) | ecosystem: Environmental > Terrestrial > Soil > Vadose...
GCGGACATCTTCCGCGACCATGGGCCGGCATGGCGTCAAGCCAACGCCGGCCATGTGAGCCTCGACCAGCTGAAGGTCATGTCGGCGATCGAGCGCTGCCGCACGGCGGCACTCGGCGGCCATGTCGAGCGCTGCCAGGACTGCGCCTATACCACCATCGCCTACAACAGCTGTCGTAATCGGCACTGTCCAAAATGCCAGGGCGCAGCAGCACGGGAATGGCTCGCCGAGCGCGAGGCCGAGCTGCTGCCGGTGCCGTACTTCCACGTGGTGTTCACACTGCCGGCCAGGATCGCCAGCATCGCCTATCAGAACAAGGCAGTGGTCTACGACCTGCTGTTCAAGGCGTCATCCGAGGCCGTGCTGACGATCGCGGCCGATCCCGAGCACCTGGGCGCCCGCATCGGCATCACCGCCGTGCTCCACACCTGGGGCTCGACCATGACCCATCACCCGCATGTCCACATGATCGTGCCGGGCGGCGGCATCGCCTTGGATGGCAAGCGATGGCTGTCGTGCCAGCCCCGCTTCTTGCTGCCCGTGCCCGTGCTCACCAAGCTGTTCCAGGGGCTGATGCTTGCGAAGCTCCTCGCCGCGCACAAGGCCGGCCGGCTCACATTCTTCGGCCAACATGCTCACCTCGCCGAGCGCAAGGCCTTCGCGGCCTACCTGGCACCGCTGCGCAGGATCAAGTGGTACGTTTATTCAAAGCCCCCGTTCGGCGGACCCAAGGCGGTGCTCGCCTATCTGTCGCGCTACACCCACCGCGTCGCCATCTCCAACCGCCGGCTGATCGCGTTCGACCAGCACGGCGTCACCTTCCGGTACAAGGACTACTGCGCCGACGGCCGCGCGCGATACAAGCGCATGACGCTCCCCACCGATGAGTTCATCCGCCGCTTCCTGATGCACGTCCTGCCCAAAGGCCTCCACCGCATCCGCCACTACGGCCTGCTCGCCAGACCGTCCTGCGCCGACAACATCGCGCGCGCCCGCGAGCTACTCGCCGTGCCAAAGTCGCAAGCTCAGCACGCTGACGCTGATGCCGCAGATCGCGAGCCTGCGACCTCATCGCCTTGTCCGTGTTGCGGCGGCCACATGGTCATCATCGAGACCTTCGCCCGCGGCTCGACCCCGCGGCACCGGCCGACCACAGCCGTGATCAGGATCGACACCTCATGAGCGCAAGCGCCGCATCTCGTCCCCGCATCCCCGAACGCGTTCTTTGCCGATCATTCACCGGCCACGTCGGTGCTCGACCGGACAGGCACCCACCATTGCATTCAACCCTGAAAGCATCCTTCACAGACATCGTCATAGGTGATCAAGCAAAGTGGATCGGCCTCATCAGCAGGCCCAATCAACCAAGCGCCACGCTCGCGCACCCCGCACCCACTCTCATCACCCCAATCAAATCGCCATAGCCTGCGGCAGCCTCCGCAGCTCACTTCCCGCGGGTTCGTTCTTTGGAGGCTTTCGGACGACGGCCCCGGTGCCAGTCGCATCGTCGCGAACGGCCGTCATTCGCGGTAGGGACGGCTGTTACCAGCCGCCCCCCGCACAGATCCGTACGTGCCCAATTCGGGCATACGGCTCCTACCTTGAGTGTCTAACGGCAAAGCGCTGCTGCGGCCACGGAAGAAGGATTTTCGGCTGAGGAAGCCAGTCATCAGCGATCTGTTTGATCCGCTGCCACGTGATCCCACCGTGCTGACTGCGTCGCGACAGCGAGCAGCGCCAGAGGTCGACCACATGATGGCGGAATGCTCCGATCGATGCCGAGTTGGTCGGCACGGCGTGATAGGCGAAGTAGCCTCTGACAACCTGCGCCAGCCAGCGCCCCTGTTCGGGGATCGGCTGGTGCATCCGGTGTCGCATCTCCTCCTTGATCTCCTTGAGCTTGCCCCGCATGCGGTCACGCCGGGATTTCCTCTTGAGGAGGAACTTGCCCTGACGTGAACGTCCGCAGATGTGGGTGAAGCCCAGGAAATTGAAGGTCTCCGGTTTGCCGAGCCCGCGCTGGCCGCGCCGGTCCACCGCTTGGCGACCGAACTCGATCAGGCGAGTCTTCTCCGGATGTAGCGACAGCGAAAACTCCTCGAACCGCTTGCGCATCGCGTCCCAGAAGCGCCGGGCGTCGACCTCGTGCGCAAAGCCAACGACGATATCGTCGGCATATCGCACAATCATCATCCCACCCGTGGCCTCGTGCCGTCGCCAGCGCTCGGCCCACAGATCGAACACGTAGTGCAGGTAGACGTTGGCGAGCAGTGGCGAAATCACCGACCCCTGCCCCGTCCCCTTTTCACTGACTGTGACGACCCCGTCTTCCAGCACGCCCGCCTTGAGCCATTTCTGGATCAGGCGGATGATGCGTGGATCGGCGATCCGATGCTCGACGAAACGGGTCAGCCAACTTTGGCTGACTTCGTCGAAAAAGGATCGAACGTCCGCGTCAAGAATGAAGTTCACCTTCTTGTCGGTGATCCCGACCGCCAGAGCGTCCAGCGCATCGTGCTGACCGCGCTTCGGCCGGAAGCCATAGCTGAACCCGAGGAACTCTTCCTCGTAAATGCAGTTCAGCACCGCAACGGTCGCTCTCTGGACGATCTTGTCTTCGAGCGCCGCCACCGCCAAAGGCCTCTGTCGCCCGTCCGCCTTCGGAATGTACGTCCGGCGTGATGGCGTTGCCCGGTACGCTCCTCGATGGACCCGTGCATGCAGATCAGTGAGGTTTTGCTCAAGGTCTGTTGCATAGGCTTGCCACGTCAGCCCGTCCATCCCGGGGCCAGATGTTTCCGCCGCCCGCCAGGAGGCCGTGCTAGCAGCCCGGGAAATTTTGGCTGAAGCGATCAGGAGCGGAAGGCCAAAGATTCCCGATGCTTTCGTAATCGCAGATGAAGCGGGACGAGCGCTCGATACAATACTGCTCGCAGCGGTACTGCCGGAGTCCTTGAAGAAGTAAGGCCGCCTCAGTTGGCGGCCTCTTTCATTATTAGGGCCAAGATCGTCGCCAAAGTAGCCAAGCCACTGACCGTCCAGCCCGTTACATAAATCGCATCGACCATCGTATCGCGCCAGTGCTGGCGGGTTTCCATTACGCGAACGCGAACCAAACGCCAAGGATCAATATGGCGACGCAGGTAGTGACTGTCACCCGCGCGATCACTGACGGGCAGGGTCGTACCTCTATTGCCGTTTCTACGGTAGCACTGTGCTTGTTGGTTACCATCACACCCTCCCTAACAGATCAGAGAAATTGCCTCTGTAGGTAGGTCCAAGCCAGCGGCTCAAGGTTCAATCAAGAGATGTCCGAAATCTTAAATTGACGGACGGTACGACCCGCTCGAATCCGAACATGCGACTGGCTGGCTTGAGCGCGAGTTACAGCCACCAAAGGTAAATTGCTTGAAATAGACCGTCTATTTTGACCACGTTCGTTTCGATTCTTTCCTAGTTGCGCATAGGATGGGGGGTGCAAATGTTTACAGTCGTCGAATGCCGCGCGAAGGCCAAGGAAAAAATAGAACTGGCAGCGCTAAATCCAAGACGCCGCAGAAGCCTTATGTTGGCTGCCAAGGATGGGACTTCCTGGCTGACCAGATTGAAGGCGCCGACGCAGCCTCGCTCCGCATTCAAGCAATAGCCACCGACACATAAGGCCGCATCATTTGGCGACATCTAAATATACGGCCGCAACGCTCCGGTTCAAGCCGTTACCGTTAGGTGGCCTATTTTTGATCTGCCAGTGGCCTAACTTGAAATTGGCAGTGGCCTATTCTGAAAAGTGAGTTGAACGGCACGCCGGGGTCGTGCGTAATAACGCACGAGCAGTGAGGAATACCGCCGTCAGGCAACATACGCTAAGAAGCAAGCGCGACTTGCCAAAAACGACGCGGAACGCGCGTCGTGGCTCTGGATCGCGCAAGGCTGCATGAGTCTGTTGCGGAAGCGCCCATAGAGACAAGGAAGTTTTCAACCAGCAACGCCAAGACATGGAAACCGGGCATGACGATTCGGAATCCTCGCATTAAGGCCGCCTTAATTGGTGGTCTCTTCATTTTGTCCGGCCGCGTTCGATTTCATTCGCGGCTCGGCTAGCCAAGTGATGTGCCTGGCCGCCAGGGCCGCTCCCTACACGCACACTTGCCGAGCGATGAACACGAGCGCCCTTACCATCGAAGCGCAATCTCCCGTCCTACGAAGGAACGGCCCCAACGCGGGGGCGACTGAGGCCGTTTGGGAAACAGTGCCGGTGGGGTGATGGCACTGTCCCAAAAAAAGTTTCTTCGGGTTTCGCAGCCGGACTAGATCCCAAGAATCCAAGCCGCAACGATGGTCCCGAGCACGGCTAGGCCGCTGACCGTCCAACCCATCGCGTAAACCGCTCCATCCGTTTCCGGCCTGTCCACCGCAGTATGGTGCCAGTGCGACATGGTCGCCTTCTGATTGTTCAAATAGGTGGCCTCCGCCAGCGGCTGGCCGTTCAAACGTGCTCGATTAAATCGCGGCATTGCTAGCGAGTTCATTCGCGCCCAGTGCACCAAAGCATTCATTTAGTAGGCAACAGCGTGCCCGCGGTACGAACCAGTTTGTCCGCTTTGATGAGGGCGTAGTTATTGTCAGGCTGCTCTTTGGCAAAAAAGCTAATGGCCACAAACGCCGCGCAAAACAGTAAGCCTACCAGCATGACTTTCCGGTGGGTGCGCTTGTCTGCGTTGTGAAATGACGAGGACATCCATCAGCCGTTCAATTTAGACATGCGTCAGCCATACAATTTAACGTTTTGAGCGCAATTAAATTCGCGTTTAAACCTTTATTAAGGTTAACAGACGCCCGTTTCCCAAAAGAACCACCCTACCCGACCGCTCACGGCGGGCTTTCAGGTGGGCATCACTGCCGGAATTTACCCGGCCACTTAAGGGATACTATGAGCACCCGTGCGCAATGCCTCGCGAATGGCCCACGTCCGATATCAAGATCACCGGAGAGCATAACGAGACACTCGCTGGCCATTCCGTGCGAGTTGTTACACGTGCGCGGCTAAATGAGATAAGTGTGAGCAAGGAAGGTTGTGCTGGCGACGACGCGTTCGCAGTACTCGTTGTCACCACTGTGACGCCTAAGCCCGCGGCGGGTCGCGCTCAGCAACGTTCAACGCCGCCCAAGCTTTGCATAAGGTTTCCCGCAAGGTGCGGAAGTTGAAGGCGCAAATTGCAGCGACGTACGACGCTCCTCCTCCCATTCGACGGTCGATGACAGGCAAGAGCAATAGGTTACAAACCGAAGAGACTGAGCGACTAATTGGGTACGCGCGAAAAGTTCACGGGATTTCTAACCGATCTAGCTTGCGCCCCAGCGCGATCCCTGCCGGGCTATGGTAACTGGCAGCACCGGCAGGGATATGCGCAACAGGGATGCGGCAATCAGTTTCGTGCTGGCTCGCCCGCTTCGGACAGACTTGTTTGCGACACCGGTGAAAGGGTCACTTCGTTTGCTGGCCCATGTTTTTCCAATGTAGAAGCCAGTGGCGCTCGCGCGCTCAGCTGACGCTTGCGAGCGCGGCGCGGATGCGTTCTGGCGCCCATCGTTTGACCGGCGTCGGCGGCGTGCCGGGCGAGACAAAGTCCGTACCTTCGCCGTCGCGCAGGATTACTTGCTGACCCGCCGAGCTCACCGCTACCGAGCCGCGCGCGACGAACACGCCGAAGCGCCCGTTGCTCGGCCCGGCGAAGAATCGCGTGCCGCGTACCGCGATCAGCGCGAAGGGGCTGCGAATCTGCACTGCCGCGCGCGCGCTGCGCCGCGGTCGATCGAACAGCAACGGCCCGGAGCGCAGCGTCATCTCCCCGCCGGCATCGACAAGAAACCGATCGATCTTCAGCTGCGCTTGTTCGCCAATCCTGATTGTCGTATCGCGGCCGAGCCGCATTCCCAGTCGGGACGCGACGCCGGTCGCGACTTCGTCGCCGAGAAAGACCGGCGCGGCTCGATCGAGCGTGCGGCGAACCGCCTCGAGTTCGGCGAATGCCTCACCCTTGACGTCCTCGACCGAGCCGACCCGCTCGACGGCGCGCGCCGGTATGCCGACAAGGATGAGTGGGACTGCCAGCGCTGCGTGGCGGAGAAGCCAGCGTCGGTTGCAGGGCCGGTCGCGTTTGATCTCGCCGAGGTCGGTCATCGTCGATCCCTCGTCAGCTTGGTGTTCCAGGGAGGAGTGCCTATCATTGTCGCAGATGCCAGCGTTCTGTCACCTGGGTCACAGGGGCGCAAATAGACGGACGCGATGGAACCGTCCTGCGACGTCGCCGCAGCGCCCTCGCGATCGACCCTTGGCCCCATTTGTGCATATCCAGAAACAAAACGGGAGAGCGCAATGAAGCGGGACGTTCTAGTTATAAGTCGTCGTCTGGTCCGTCTGGGGTAATCCGGAAAACGCGCCACGCATGCATAACTTCCGTCAAATGCAAGCGGCCCCAAAACTAAAACTCGTCTCCGAGCGAAGCGCATACATGCGGTCCGAGCGCTAACCGAGCGCGGGGGGCAGCAAATCGATAGCCAGATTTGAAACCGCCGGTTCACGCCGGCGGGTTTTTTCTTCTCATAAAAGAGAGGTCTGAAGCCGTCTCTCAAATCGCCGCGAGGTCGTTTTTTGGCGATCTTGTTTTTCCATGCCACAGATCATACGGAAATAAGGCCGTGGCGCACGCTTTTGGTGTGGTGTAACGTTGCTAATTAACTCAATTATGGGTCGAGGTGGCAATATGCGGCAACCTCGCAGACGGCGAACGATGTCGCTTCGAACGCCTGATGAGTCAATCGCAAGATTGGCGACGCATATTGATATTGCCGGGGTCGCCGCCAAACGGCGTTGGACGCTCATCCGGGAAGCGGCCCTTCTTAATTGGCGCGTTTCCACCACAGGAGGGGCGGCACTTAGAGGCGGGTTAGACGAACTTCTCCACTTGCCGCCTGAGGAAGCGCACAACATTGCGCTCGCCTATACGGCATGCGAACCGTACCTACAGACTGCACTACGGGTGCGACTGGCGCATCTGAGCACATACGCCACGCATCGCCAGAAGCAGTTATTCCTGAAGCTCATTCCTAGAGTTGGCGAGCGTCTTCCGTCCGCGTTCGAGCCATTGCTGACGGAGCATCCAGAATTGCGTGCTTCGATAGAAAGTGCAAAATTACACGTGCTTCGGGAACCAAGCGAAGTCCTCGGGCACATCGACGGCCTAACGCATTCTGGCTCACAGCTATCCGCCGGGGGCCATGTGCTCTCGACTTTCGAAACGCTTGCGGATGCGGCGCTCTCTAAATGGCCTAAAGAAGACCTGAAGCGTTTTAACGATGCCATTGCGAAACTCGATCCAGACGAAGAGAGAAAGGCAGTTAAAGAAAATTACGGCGACTTGGGTTTCGATCTGTCAGGCCTGCGTTGGGCGAAATTCTTGCTGTTAGCCCAAACGCTTTGGAGAATTGCTGAAAGGCGCAACGGAGTTCGATGTTTTCGGATTCCGAGAAGCTTGTTTAACAGCACTGCTTGGAAGAATACGATCAAATCGGCTACATATGGGACGAGCCCGGTTGGCGGCAAAAGTCTTTTCCCAAGTGCGTGGAATCAGAGTGATATGTTGGAGGCAATCATAGCGGTTTTGGAGCACCCCGAGGCCCTTGTGCTGCGCCGCGTTTTCAAGGGAAGTGAACAACAGTTCTACTTGAGAGCGCATATAAAGGATGTCGATGTAGAAGTTGGAATTGCTGGGAACCGTGTTATCAGCGCATTCCGCTCTTGGCGGCAGGAGCGTTCGGATACGATCGGCGGAGCCTATGTGGAGTGGTACATGGAGTGGGCACGTCTGAGAGATCAACTCAGTTATCATGCCGGGAGTGAACCTCATTAACGAAAATTGCATTCCCGAACGGATGTGTCGAAGCCTATCTGGGAAGATGCCCAACCGGAATTTCTGCGACAGAGTGGGAGAAGCTAGCAGCGACCTATCGGGCCGCCGCCAAGTTCATCGAAAAGATGCACGACCTCTTTCCTGGAATGATCTACACCAACGTGTCATTCGTGGGCAGTACCGCGCTTGCAGATGAATTGATGCTGCTCGGACCGAGCTATGCCAGCGGCGTCTTCGTGACGCAAGTTGTGCCGGCGGTTTCCGGCTACTCGTCCATTGTTCTAGAATACAAGAATGCGCTCGCCAAATATTTTCCCGGCGAAGCACCAGATTACGTGTCGCTCGAGGGCTACGTTGCGGCCAACGTTCTGATCCAGGGGCTGAAAAGTACCGGACCGCAACTCGATACCGAGAAGCTCATCGACGTCCTGGAGAACACGCGCAATTTCGACCTGGGTCTTGGCGCCAATCTCGGTTTTGGCCGCGTGGAACACCAGGCTTCGCACAAGATTTGGGGGACAGCGCTTGATGATAACGGGAAGTACCAGGCGATCGAACTCGAATAAATGGCGGGACGCTTATTCGCACGCCGATGCAACTTGCGAGGAGCTGGCTGGGTCAACGCGAGCGCTCTACCTCCGAGCCCGCGCCTTGTGCAAACGCTGCTACAGCAAGGCTGGATCGAAACAACAAAATCTGGCCCGAAAAACGCGGTTCTCTATGGACTGACCGAAGTGGGTTTGAACGCAAAGAAGTTGCCCATCCCAATCCCACAGAGAAGGCAACCGTCCTCGAAGGGGAAGATTAGTGATTAGTCGCGACACGAAAGCTCGTGATTAACAATTGATACTGTCGGCGCAGTTGTCGACCTCGAGTGAGGGCAAAAAATGGTCGCCACAAGTCATGGGCGCCGATCGTGGAAAGATAATCCCAAAGCGAAGACGATTGCGGCGACGGTCTCGTTACTATTGATCACCGGCTTGATCGCGGTGCTCGCCTTCGCGCTTCTATCTATGCAGTGAAGCTCCCTTAGCGCGTGCTCGGGCCGCCGCCTGGTCGAGCTCGGGGCTGAAGGCAAAGGGGAAGCTGGCTCAGTCGCCGCAACCTTATGACCTTGTAACCCGGCCCTGCACGATTCACGCGGGTCGCTTTCGCTGGGACATCAGAGAGAACGGAACACCTGTTCAGTCTTTCCATGGAATCGTTCGCCACCGAGCAGGAAGCTCACGCGGACGGTCGCCATGAGCTCGAAAAATTAATCCGAATCTCGAGGTTGTGACTGCCTGGTTTGCTGAATTTTCAATGAGGCAATTCCCCTCTTGGGGGAAAGATTGCTAGCGTGCGCCTGCAGGTAGGCGGAACACTTCTGCCGCCTGGTCGAGTCGGGCGGAAGGTGAATAAAATGACCGAGCAGGAAGAGTTGATTCAGGAAATCAGGGAACGTCTAGGCGAGATGCCAAAGGGAGCACTGCCGTTTGATCTGCTGGCGTTTGCCACCACTATAGGAGAGCGCTACTCGATGACGCAGAACGAAATCATCCGGCTGGTTATGAATGAAGCCGAGGCCTTGGGCGTCAATTACCTCATCGGGTCGAGCGCGCGCTGAAGGCGAAGGAATGAGCGCTCCCGGGCCTGCGTGGACACCTGAAGATGAAGGGCTGCTACGATCGATGGCGGCGGCTGGCGAAAGCGCCGCCGCGATTTCAACTCTGCTCAAGCGCTCACCCCATGCAGTACGCAAGCGGGGTAAAGTACTTAAGATCAAGTTGGCCCGTTCGCAGCCGGGGCGGAAGCCGAAGGGGAAATACCATTCCCGACAACAAACTGCCTGATTCAACGTCCGATATTGTCAGCGCAGCCCCGCCCGCCGCGCGGGAGCTGCTAAAGTTATTACCCTGCCAAGACAGGGCGTTTCCCCCAAGACTGACCGCCTCCGGGCGGTCGTTGTTTGCCGAATTGCCAAGCCCTCACGGACAGCTTTCGCGCGCGACGCACTAGGTCACAGCTGGAAGCAGTCGTGATTCCTGCTGGGCCGTTTCTCTAGCTCGTTGAAGGCGGGACGACCGGTTGGTTCATCATGGTGCTGACGTGATCTGAATTTCTTTCGGCCGCGATCAGGAGACCTTGCTCAAGAAGGCTCAGCGTCTGGCGGGCAGCGACCAGAGCGGTATTCCCACGGATGGTTTCCCCTTCGTCGGTCCCAATCGTCTCCAGCGCCGCATGGAGACGATCGCCTACCTGATTATCTGAAAGCTTCATCAGCTCACGTCCAGTTGGACCGAAATCATTTCGATCGCTCCTTCGAACAACTTCGTGAACACCTAAGCGATTCTTGCACTCAAAAGGAGAACGTCTTCGGTGTTATGCTCGCCAAAACAGCCTTGGGTTTTTCGGTTCAATGAAGCGAGACCGTAGAATTACGGGTTTTCGTGTCCGCCGCGATCGGACAACTTAAACAAGCCTTAGGCGCCGATTGGTAACCTGCGAGAACAATTCATCTTGAGTGCAGAGCATGGCCACTTCCGAACGTCGCAAGGGTGTGAGAGTCGTTTTTGAAAAAGGCGTCGAAGTTTCGATCATGGCAATTGACGGGACTTGGCGACGCGACTGCATCATGCAAGATGTGTCCGAAACTGGTGCAAGGCTGAGCGTCCACGACTCGATCGAGGGCCTAAAGCTCAAAGAGTTCTTCCTCCTGTTGTCATCCACCGGCCTGACGTACAGTCGTTGCGAGCTCGCTTGGGTTAACGGCGAAGAAATTGGCGCGAAATTCGTAACAGCACAGACCGAAAAGAAAAAACGAACCGGGCGAAGCCACAATAATAATCTCGAGGTTTGAGTGAACGCCACGGATGCTCTGCACCGTGTGCGATCATCGCGGCGCCGACGTCAGATCGTCCTGGCGTTCCAGATTTAACTCGCAAGGCTGGTATTCAGCTTAACGAGCGTGTTTCGTTGCAGCCCCCAATCGAAATTCTATCGTCGATACAGTCGCGCGGTTTGGCCAACGCCGCATCTACCGGCCATGCGTACCGCGCGATCAGGGGTCGCTGCTGCATCATTGACGGCAGCGGCCCCGCCCATTCCCCAAGTCAATCCACCATCTTTGGCGCGGGAGCGGCGTAGGCTTCGCGCATGGACCTTGAGGCCTTGCTTATTTTGCTGGCTATTGTGTTTGTCGCCGGAGGGAGGTCGGCTACGGGATTAAATCAGTTGTATCCAAGACTCGGCGTGATCGGATGCGGAAATAAAGACAACTGATTTCGCGTTGGAGTCATTGATTCAACCAAAGCGAAGGGGAAGCAATTGGCGCGAAATCCGTAACAGCACAGACCGAAAAGAAAAACGCAACTGGGCGAAGCCACATTATTCCCGAGGTTTGAGTGATCGCCCCTCGCCGCTCTAGCGTGGCTGCGCGTGGTGGTGCCAGGTCTGGCCTATTGCAGTTCGCGGATCGCTTGCGCGCACTGGCATGCCAACTATAATGAGAACTTAAGGGCCAACTTCGCATGAAATAGGACGCTGGTCTTCCCGACCAAGGCTGTTCCATCGACCTCCGCTTCTCCTTCGGAATATGTCCCTGTGAACCCGCAGGCGACTTCCCGACCGCCAAAGACCAGGGTCACACCGAGAGCTTCCGCATGTTGATGAGAAATTAGTTCACCGCGCCATTTGCCGTTTTTGAAGGTGTAGAGCCTGTGTAATAGAAATGCGTGTCGCCCCCTAGGATCTGTCCGTCGAGCAGAATAATCACGCCCGTCGCGCGCCCGCGAGCGCCGTCTTTCATTTCTATTCGGATCGAATACAGACCGTTTTTGACAGTCATCGTGGACCCTGTGGGATAAAATAGATAGCGGCGTAACGTCGAGCCGCAGACTTGATCAGAACTCCTGGCTTATCGTGCTGACGGTGCCGGTCGCCATGACAGGTCGTCGGACCACAAATAGATCGCGATCGCTGCCAAACACAGAGCTATGCCGATCCAGAATATCGGCGAGTGATGGATCGGTCGTCGGTCGCCTGTGGCAGGCCTCATTCGATGACCTCGTCGGCGTTGATCAGCAGCGAATTCGGAACCGTAAGGCCAAGGGCTTTGCCAGTCTTCAAGTTGACCACCAGCTTGAAGCGTGTGGGCTGTTCGATGGGCAGATCGGCAGGTTTTGCGCCCTTAAGGATCTTGTCAGTGTACGCAACGGCTCGTCGAAAGAAGTCGGGAAAGTCTGGCCCATACGACAACAGCGGACCAAAAGGTACCATTTCCGCGACCACGACCTCCATCGGAATTTTTTGCTTTAAGGCGAACGCGCCAATGCGAGCTCTCTCGTTAAACATCATCGATCCCGGACCGATTATGATACCATTGATGCTATCCGCAGCTATTTTGGCGAGCGCCAGATCAATTTCCAAGGGCGACGAGACTTCGGCAGACCGCAGGTCAAGATCCAATGTTTTCGCGGCAGCAAAAAATGCCGAGACGATACGTTGAGAAGCTACTTCTTTCGGATCGATGATGAGTACGACGCGAGACAAATTTAGAACGGCTTCTTTCAACAATCCGAGACGCTTTCCGGACAAGTCGACTGCCATAAGTGAGAGGCCAGTGACGTTACCGCCAGGATGCGATAAACTCTCGATGAGACCGCTGCCGACGGGATCAGGCTCAATTACAACGACGATTGGAATAGTGCGTGATGCCTGTTTCGCTTCCCTTGCGCCGAGCCCGCTCACCGCGACGATTGCATCGACCTTGCTTTCGACGAGCTCCCGCGCCATCGAGCGAAATCGATCGGCCTGCTCTGCAGGGAAACGATGCTCTAAATGGATGGTCTTGCCTTCGACATAGCCTAGATCGCTGAACGCCTTCGTCAAGACACTCAGATATACGTCCTCTTCCTCTGCGCTCCCGGCGTGCCAAAGGACGCCAACCCGAGGGATCTTCTTGGGCTGCTGAGCATGCAAAGCGAGCGGCCATGTCGCCACCGCGCCGCCAATTAGCACGATCAATTCGCGCCGCTTCATGAGGAAACTCCGCCGACTCCAGGGAACGGATAGAGGAAGGTTAACATATCCTGGAAACTGCAGGTGTGACTAAAAGCCACCGCGACGGCCGACCTTACCGGTCATCGTCAGGATGCACCCAAACATAGGGCGTGATCTCGCGTTCCTGGGTGAGCTTCATCATATGGACCGGCGCTGCGTATCGCGCCCCTTGCATGACCTGCATTTCAGGGCTGCGATGTGAACCCGTTCATATTTGCTATCTGGCATCCGACCTATTATCGATGCGGTACGCACGATGTTGGCGTGCGGCGGGAAACGAGGAACGAGGAAAACGAAACCATTTTCCCTTGCCCGCGAAGTCGTGGGGGGGCGGCCGCATCAGCACCATCATCGCCGATCATCATCGTCGGGATGGACCCAAGCGTAGGGTGTGATCTCGGGCTCTTGCGTGAGTTTGATTGCGAGCACGGGCATCCCGCTGCACAATTCGGTTCAGCACCTCAACGAAATCGGTGGCGCTCGTTGGAATAAATCTGAAACCGACGACTTGCACCCCATGCACTAAAGTTTTCTCAAATAATTCCGGATCAGCGTCGCGAAGGTCTTCCGCTGTTTTGATCGCCGATGACGGGATTGCATCAACGCTGTTGCGTAGAGTTTCCAAATCTTGACGGCCCTGGCCTCATCGTCGGTGAGATCGACCATGGTATGTTCATCAGCAAGCTGTAGGATCCAGCTCGCATTTTTCGTGAAACCAAAGCACTGCGAAGTCGAAGCGCGCTCTTAGATCGCTCGCAATATCTGTCATCACGCACGCTCCATCACAACGCACTGAGGTCGTCGGGGCACCTTAGTCAGCGCTTAGGGAATATTGTCTTTCGATCCACCGCCAATTCCATGCGGCTTGTTCAAGAAGAACTCTCGGTTGCCGAGCGTCGCTTCGGCGTATTGATCGATAGACACGATGATTGTTTGAAGGTGATGGTAGCGCCAGCCTTCGCGCGGAGCTAAGCGCCAAACCTCCGCCAGAGCTTTGATCCACGGCGGGTTGTCAGCGTTGTCAGCGTACCATGTGACAGGCTCGCGCATCACCACCGATACTGTTTACAACGTGCTCAGATCATCCGGCACATCACCAAACTTTTTCAACACAGGGTGAACCCGAAGTGCCCAAGGCATCGAGTTATCCGTGGAAGCGGAAGCGAAGTCCAAGGGTCGAAGTAAAGCCGGTCCGCCGAATGTCTGTCGGAATGCCAGCTATCGCGTAGCGGTCGCTCCCCAGATCGAAGTACATTATTTCGCTTTTCACCGACACGTTCCGCGTCAGGCCGAACTCGGAACCCAATCCAGCCGTCCAGCCGACATTGGTCTTGGAATCGCTGCTGGAGGGGCACCCCACCACTGGCAAGATCGTGGATGGCGAATTAGGCGTACACGCTACCTCAGCGCGATATCGCGCGATCGCCGCTCCGCCCTTTAAGTAGGTCAAAAACCGGTCCCAATAGGCGTACCCGATCCGACCAGTCGCTGTGGACAGCCAGTTCGTGTTGATTTCGCAATTAGCGAAGAAACCGATCGGACAAGGCCGTGCGCCGTGAGCATTGGTCCAGGCTAGGTCGCCTTCGAGGCCGAACACCCATTTGCCTAACTGATAGTCATATCCCATTTCACCGCCGCCGAGGAAACCGGCAAAGCGAGGGTCAGTCGTCGCGCCGTCGTCAAGGAAGGTCAAATTGGCAGATCCCCCGCCGACTCCCAGATAAGCACCGATATAGAAACCGGCCCAATCGTAAGCCACCGGTACTGTGGGGGCCTTGTAAGCCGGCGCCTTGGAGACGAGAGAATTACTGGCGGGATCGGGGACAAATTGGTAGCGCAGTCCGCCGTTGACGCTCCAGCCTTCGATGTTGTCTCCCGTCCGATAGTCTGCGCGCAAGTAGCTTACCCAAGCCGCGTTTACCAACTGCGCCGCGATGCCCAGGCCGAATTGGCCATAGGTCCCGAGGCCGCTGGTGGCGACTGTCGAACTGAGAGTCGGAAGGGGTGCGAACGCTGCGCCCAGCGCCGAGAAATTGCTCGTCAAACTCGATGTGACCGTACCTCGAAATTCATGGAAGACGCCCGCGGAGCCGAATGGCTGCCAAATCATATTGCCGGACGTGACAGTTGTGCCAACCCGCACACCAAGACGACCAAGAACGCTTTCGGTGTCGTTGACCGTCAAGACCCAAGGAGGGACGAACCCAGGCCCGACCGGAGTTCCGAGGATGCCGGTCCCGGGAACATTCAGTGGATCGACGCGGGTTCTTGACCAGACGATCCCGGCAGACGGTTCGATGAACCATTGACTGCCGAGATTTTGATTGTAAGCGACATTCCCGGTTAGACTGACGCCGCGTGCGTTGAAAAGCTGACGTGATAGTCCGTTGTTGTCGTCGGAGGCTTTGTTCTGGAAGAAATCTCCGCGAATCTGGGCGTCGACGAGGAAACCTCCGTAACTGGCCGCTCCATAAAAACCGACGAACGGGATTTGCAGGCCGTCGCGAAAACTCGCAGGCGGATTAAGGCCGGGAGTGGCATCCTGCGTTCTTGATCCCAAGTACCCAACTGTCGAGCCCGCGTGCAAATTCCACCCGTTCACGTTCAGCCTGGCGAAGTCGGTGCCGATCTGAATGCCGGCGAAATCTTGCAGCGTGCGCGTGTTGCAAGCGATGCTGCCCTGTTGAGGCGTGCCAAAATTTATGTTTCCTGCCGTTGCGGTTGTGCCGGCACCGAGATGGCCGCCGACGCCGCGCGCCCAGACGCCGCCACCTAGCTGGTCGGGTTGAGGATTGGCCGGACTTCCGACAAACGCGCTTGACTGGGTCAGGAACGCGGTATTCACCGAGTTGATCGACGTGATAAGCGTGCCAACCGATGCCGACACGTTCGCAACGGCCATGCCCGTCGCCTGAGCTACTATGGGAGCCGCTGCATTCAAACCATTCAATCCGACCGATGTACACTGAGCCTGAGCAGCCGATCCAGAAAACAGCACGAGCACAAATGCACCGGCTCCCAGGACCGAGCTTCTGATCTTTATTGGATTGGCCAGTTTCGTCGGGCAAATGCCAGCCTGCTCAACACTCGCTACGCTGATCATCGCAATCCTCGGAGCACACTTACTCGGCACTAATGATGGCGGCGCAAGGCAGATCACGACGGAATGCGCGGATCGCCGCTGCGCTAATAAGGCATACGGTACAATGACCGGCTCATCTGCCGGAAGCGATTGATGGCAGACGCGCCGAATTGTGGCCGATGTTTCAGCGAGAATGCGCCTTTTTTACAACAGATTTTGCGGATTCCTTCGCGCAGAGCGTGTCAAATCTCAAACGTCTCTGCACAGATTGTGAAGTTGCCGCGTTTAACTGATCCCCAAGATCAACCGCAGGCTTGCCATTTTTTAGTCACGAGTACAGTTCGCTTCCGGTGCGCGTGATTGACAGGGAAATCGGGAAATCGCTAGTTTAAGTCGTCGGGAGTCATCTGGCGATGTCGGACAAGGCCCAGTCGGCTATCAACTGCAGCTTTATCGGGCTACGGTGCTTATCGCCAGCAGCCCCGATTGCGTAGTGGTGAGTTCATGACCGTCGGGACGGATTCGCAGAAATTGCCTGCGAAAACACTTTACGATCTGCTCCGTGTTCGTCGGGGTGACGGCGCTGAAGCGCTCCAAAGTGCATTCCGCAACGCCGCAAAGGCGAACCATCCTGACCTGAATCCCGGCGATCCGGATGCACCCAGGCGGTTCAGGCAAATTACTGCCGCGTATGCGATCCTTCGCGACGCGGAGCATCGGGAGGCTTACGACGGGCTGCTGGACCGGCAGGTGGCGCTCGAACGCGCCCAGCGTCGCGCGAAGCTAACGCGCACCATCGTCTCTGACACGGCCGCGATTGTCGCCTTCACCGTGGTTCTGGTTGGCGGCTACACGTTGTACGCGCACGTGTCGAAGACTTCCTTCGAGGGGGCCAAGGTGGTCGAAGTTGCGGCACGCAAGCCGGCTGTCATGTCAGCCGACCAACCGACGATAAGGGCTGAAACGGCTAACCGGGTCCAGCCATCCGAGAGGGCTGAGATCCATGTTGTCGCACCGTTGGGGGACATGGGTCACCGAGGTGAGCCGAGCAGCAAATCTGCGCGTGTGGAGCTTGCTGACGTACCGATCGTGCCGAGTGTCGTTACGCCAGGAGCAAAGGGCAACGAGCCTTTGATAATTACCAATGGCGGTCCGGATCCGTACCCGACCGTGTCGAATAGTGGGGTCGCCAAGGCGGTCGACGCTTTGGATGCCCGCGTCGATCGTGGCGACGCGAGGAACGGTGCCGACGATCACAAGAGAAATGAGGATTCTAATCCGATCGATCAAAATAAGGCGCTATCAGTCAAACCTCAGTTCTCGTCGTCGGAAAAGGATATTAGCGTTGTAAAACCAACCTCCCCTAACTTGGCGAAACATTATTTCAGGACGACCGCTAAGCTGCGAGTGCTCGCGAAACGACCGGCGATAGAGCGCACGTCGTCTGTCAGACAAGCTGTTGTGGAAGGCAGAGATATGTCGCAGGTTGCGCTCGAGAGCAGAAACACATCGGCCTGCGCTGGTTCTTGCTCAAACCGCCCACCGCCTCTTTTTGGGGTTGGCTTTTAGTCCCCTCGGGCTGCCTTTCGTTCGGCGCTTTTCCTTGTGTTATGGCGATTTCTTAGAGGTAGAATACGACGCCAAGGATTGGCGGACCGCGATGGAGGCGTTGTTGCTCGTCGCCGAACGTGACGGGCCAGAGCTGTTCCCGCGCATCGGCATCATGAGAGCGTTGAACCGCCACGTCGAGCGCGTGTTCAACTTACGGCGTAACGGACCCGGTTCAATTGACTGCTGTCGCGGTTGAGGACGGTATGCAGCCAGCGGACTGAAAAGAGGGCGCCAACTGAGGTGGCGTTATTCTTCCTGCGTCCGGGGCACTGTTGATCGGATCAGGGAAGATGGGCCTATCCGCCGACGGCGAAATAATGGTGTGCGTCGAGAAAGCAGGGCTTGTACATCGCATGCAGCACCTTGCCGCGCAGGAAGATCATGTGAGGCGTCAACCCGCCGCGCGCAGCGATCCAGCGCCGCACCCCCATCGGATACATCGAATACAGCATCATGGTTGCTTCGCGATCAGTGATAGTGCGACCGTTGGCGCCGAAATCCCAAGCGGCGTGGAAGCCAAGCGTCGCGCGCGAGGTCACGCAGATTTTGTCGTGAGAGACGGCGCCGAGGACGATGGTACAGGCCGAGGCACAGAGACCGTCAATGACCACGGATTCGCCGGATGAGCGCAGGCCCTGATATTTGTTGACGTAAGTTCCGATCCGACCGCCCCGATCATCGGCAATGCGGACTACCGCATGACTTGTCCCCACATCCGCAAGCATGAGAACTGCCGCGAGCAAACCCGTCACGAACTTCATGATGTCCCTACCCTGGTTCGAGCAAACCGATTTGATCGTTTTGCGTGATGCGCGAAACGGCAATAGCCTCGTTCGAGTTCGTGTCATTGTCTAGGCAACCGCGATCCAAAAAGATTAGATTCACATCGGTCTCGGGCAACTTGAGGAAAGTTCCATCCAATCCGAGTGTACGCGGTCTCTCACGTGAGGTGACGGCCCGGCAACCAGCCGGTTGCGCTGAGGCCGTTTCTTTGGGCACAAGTCGTCACGAAACCGCCAGCTTTGCCCCGATTGGTTCTCTGAGAAGCGAGGAGGCATCACGTGACTCATTGGCGAAAATCATATCCACCAACGTCTCAGTTCAATTCCTTCGCAGGCTGGGCAATCGGCGCGTCGGTGTTGCTAGGGGCGCTCGTGTTCATCGCTCGGCACGTGTACGTGTAGAGAGTGGCTTGGCTGGTCGGGCAGGCACATCACTTGGCTACCTGAGCCGCGAATGGAATCGCAAGCGGCTAACCAAATGAAAGAGGCCGCCAACCGAGGCGGCCCCGAAAGAAAAGCAGCCCGAGGGCGGCCTTCCATCCACTTGGAACGTGCTTGTTATGCGGCGCAGAACACCATCCTGTTCTTCCGACGATATCGTCAACCTCTCCTTTGCGAACAAGGCTCCGGATCAGGGCGACATCAACCTGACCCTTCGGCTTACGACGACCACCGCCTATCATGCCGATCGCATCGCGCGGGAAGCTTGAGAACGCCGTGAGCCGCTCAATCCATTGAAAAAGGAGAGTGGCGCCTCGCGATTCAAGCACGGTGCAGAAATCCTGCCCGTGCAAGTGCGGAGTCCATCGGGAGTACCCGTGCACCGTTGGTGCGACGATCCGCGCCTCGTCGGCGAGTATGGGTCGGCATACAATCCAAAGTTCAGTCTAGGAATTTAACGTTCGTTCTGGAGGAGAACATGAAACGTGAAGTCCTCTGCTGTCTCTTTGTTCACCCTCACCCGCGGCCGTGGCTTCGTGCTGCAGCTAAATAAAAGCCAGGGAGGCCAAGATGCTGGACGGTGAACTGCAAAGCATGATCGACGAATTTAAGGACGGCTGCATCGACCGCCGCGCCTTCATTCACCGCATGGTCGGCCTTGGTCTGACCGCACCCATGGCCTCGCAGATTCTCGCCCTTGGCGGCGTGGCCATCGCCCAAAGCCCCTCACCTTATAAGCCCACCAAACGCGGCGAAGGTGGCCCGCTGAAGCTTCTGTGGTGGCAGAGTCCTACTTTGCTCAATCCGCATTTTGCCACCGGCATCAAGGACCAGGATGGGTCGCGGCTGTTCTATGAGCCGCTCGCGACCTGGGATGCCGACGGCAATCTCTCGCTTATTCTTGCCGCCGAGATTCCTTCGCTCTTTAACGGCGGCCTGTCTCCCGATGGTAAATCGGTAACGTGGAAGCTCAAGCCGGGCGTCAAATGGCACGACGGAAAAGCCTTCACCGCCGACGACGTGGTGTTCAATTGGCAATACGCCACGGACCCGGCGACTGCCGCGGTGACGATTGGCATTTATCGCGAGATTACCGTCGAGAAGGTCGACGATCTGACTATACGCATCCTGTTCAACCAGCCGACCCCGTTCTGGGCCAATGCGTTTGTCGGCGGTTTCGGCGCCGCCATCATTCCAAAACATCTGTTCGCCAACTACGCTGGTGCCAAGTCCCGCGAAGCCCCGAACAACCTGATGCCTGTTGGTACCGGGCCCTACAAGTTTGTCGAGTTCAGACCCGGCGACCTTGTCCGCGGCGAGCTCAACCCCGACTACCACATGCCCAACAGGCCCTATTTTGACACCACCGAGCTCAAAGGCGGCGGCGACGCAGTCTCGGCAGCTCGTGCCGTCATACAGACCGGAGAGTACGACTTTGCCTGGAACGTCCTGGTCGAAGACGAAGTGCTACTCCGCATGGAAAAGGGCGGCAAGGGAAAGACCATTTATGCGGTAGGCGGCGATGTCGAGGTCATCTTCCTGAACTTCACCGATCCCAATACGGAGGTCGACGGCGAGCAATCCTCGATCAAAACCAAGCATCCTCTCTTTTCCGACCCCGCGGTGCGCAAGGCCCTGTCTATGTTGGTCGACCGCGACGCAATTGAAAAGAACATCTACGGCCGCGCAGGACGCACCACCGCGAACTTCTTCAACGGCCTCCCGCAATTCGTCTCCAAGAACACGTCGTGGGAATTCAACATCGAAAAGGCAGCCAAACTGCTGGATGAGGCCGGCTGGAAACCGGGCGCCGACGGAATCCGCGAAAAGGACGGAAAGAAGCTAAAGCTACTCTTCCAGACTTCGATCAACAGCCCCCGCCAGAAGACACAAGCCATTGTTAAGCATGCATGTCAGAAGGCCGGGATCGACGTGGAGTTGAAATCGATCGTTGGCTCGGTGTTCTTCTCCTCGGATGTCGCGAATCCCAACACCATGAACAAGTTTTACGCCGACATTGAATTGTTAGCGTTCCAGAGCAGCCCACCTGACCCCGATCGGTTCCTGGGTTCATTGCATTCGCGCGCTATTCCCAGCAAGGATAGCAAATGGACGGGATTCAATTTATCGCGCTATATAAACCAGGACTATGACGCGACAATCGACGCCGCAAGGGTTGAAGTCGACCCTGTCAAGCGCGCTTCCCTCTACATCAAGGCCAACGACCTTCTTTGGCAGGACACTGTGCTCATCCCCGTGATGCACCGCCTCAAGGTGGCCGCAAGCTCCAACGCGCTCCGCCCGGTGATCAGCGGCTGGGGCCTTGACACCGACAACCTGCAGGACTGGTATCGGGAGGCGGTGTAAGTCCTAGCATTTCCATCAGCTTGCGGCGCCGAGAATGCCGATGAACTTCCGCCTTCTCATCATTTGATCACCTCGTCGGCGCGGGCGAGTAACGTCGTCGGGCCAGGGTTTGTTTAGCTCCGCGCAGTAGCTCCCGGATCGTTCGGCGCAGCTCTATCTGTTCACGACTATATCGACCATGACGCAAGGCACCGTTTCGCTCAACCGTTGGTGCGCCCGTTCATGGGGCGCCGACATTCGGCATCGGCCGTGCGGCTGGGCGTCCCGCGCGGGTCTTGGCTGAGCAACGCGGGGCCTGGCGCAAGGGCAAGGGTTCGCGCGTCGATGGTTGCATGGGGTTGGCCTTCAATTCTCAGTTCCTGCCTCTAAGTGTCCGTCCGGAATCTTATTGAATCGCTCGAATCGTTTGTGATTCAAGAGTGGTGGCCTGATTCGAAGGAGGTCACCGATGTGGACGAGCAAGAACCGCAGGCGCTACGACCGTAGCCAATTGCGATACCCGAGCGATCTGACCGACGACGAATGGGGGTATGTCGCTCCGTTGATCCCGCCAGCGAAGCGTGGTGGCAACAAGCGCTCGATCGACGAACGCGAAGTGATGAACGGGATCATGTATATTTTGAGCACTGGATGCCAGTGGCGGGCAATCCCGAAAGACTTGCCGGCGCGCAGCACGCTGTTCGACTATCTCGATCTGTGGAGCTACGACGGCACGCTCGATCGCATCCATCGCGCGCTGTATGTGGAGTGCCGCGAGCAAGGTGAAAGAGAAGCCAGCCCGACCGCCGCCATCATCGATAGCCAGAGCGTGAAAAGCGCTTAAAAAGGGGGACCTGCATCGATCCGCATGGCTATGATGCGGGCAAGAAGATCAAAGGCAAGAAACGCCATATTCTCGTAGACACGCTGGGATTGCTGCTGCACGCGATCGTCCATTCCGCCGACATCCAGGATCGCGACGGCGGCATCCTGCTGCTTGCAACCCTGTACGGAATGCATCCCCTGTTGCGGAAGCTGTTTGCGGACGCTGGCTATCAAGGCCCGAAATTCCAGAAAGCCCTCGCCAAAACCCTGCCCAACCTCGAAGCCGATATCGTCAGGCGTTCCGATCATGTCAAAGGCTTTGCAGTGCTGCCCAAGCGCTGGATCGTGGACGCCCGTACAATGTCGACAGGCTGAACTTCGAATGGGGGACTTTCATCGAGCGTGGCCGCCTTTCCGGGCGGTCGAAACATCAGCGAAGGCAGGCCCGCGATGTGAGTCAATTTGCCACGGGTGAATTGGAGCCCTCCGGGTGTTTGATCGAGCATCCACGACTCACTTCCCGGTCTATCGCCGGTGGAGGCTCGGATGGTCCGGCGCGCGGATCGCCCTCGGCTCGGAGTGCGCGTCTCATTCGAGGCGACACGACTTGGTCCCCAGCATCTGATCGAGGCGTATGCCCGTCTCGCGCCGCCGACGACGCGTCGCACGAAGGCCAAGCTAAAGCCCTGCGATGTTCAGAGCCCACCTGCGAGGATGAGAACCAAGATGGCGGGGGGAGATAAGTCATGATCGAAGGAGATTGCGTTGCTCTCTATGCGCGGGTGTCGAGCGACGGTCAGGCGCGTGACAATACGATTGCTAGTCAGATCGCGGCGCTCCAGGAGCGCGTTGCGGCCGACGGCTTCCGCGTCCTGCC
>Ga0137418_10001302_pt1 | contig 22901 bp, 21 predicted proteins | sample CZODoug3_1_2_16f_FD_122242 | JGI IMG/M metagenome (GOLD analysis project Ga0137418, IMG submission 122242) | Vadose zone soil fungal communities from Angelo Coast Range Reserve, California, USA - CZODoug3_1_2_16fungal (Hybrid Assembly) | ecosystem: Environmental > Terrestrial > Soil > Vadose...
CCAAATTTTTCATGTTACCCTTCTTTCGGTTCCTCTGAAATCTTATCTCTGATCGGATCTTCTTTGCTGCACCAATCGTTCGGTTTCTTCTTTCCTCTTGTACTTGTCCCTTTGTCCTAATCCTATGCTACTTCTTGATATTCTCTGCTGGAAAATCCCATAAAAATTCCAGATAACTCCTGTATGCTGTAGAATATGTCTGATATGCTCTGAATAATTATTATTGCAAGTAAATGTCTCCTGCAATTTCTAATTTTTCCCTGATCATAATCCAGACTCTTGAAATGTCAAATTGTCACAAATTGTCCATAAAGTTTAAAAAAAATCGAACACCACTGAGAAAACAGTTTCGAAGTAGGACACCATCCTGCTCTTAGCAGATCAGCTAGTAAGTTTTGAGAATTGCATTACTTGTAGGTTATTGTACTAATAAAACTACCCAGATCTCATCCATCGAGTATATCCACTCTCATAACATAGTTCACAGTGATATCAAGCCCACCAACATCCTGATGGGTGTCAACGACCACGACAATCAAATCCATATCATCGATTTTGGCCTTGCGAAGATATACAGGGACCCGAAGACTTGCCTCCATATACCGTACAAGTCAAATTGTAACCTTACAGGGACTACCTCATATGCATACATATGCAAGCTTTTTCATGATCTTTTTGTACATCAAGGTTACCGCCATGGTCACCCATTCGTGGGGTATATAATAGGCAATAGCACCGACAAACAGAGTGCAATTATCAGAGCAGGGACCAAAAATGTTGGGCGGTGGGTACCGGGGAGTGGTAGGCAACATACCTGCAGCAGAATTTAAGTCTTGTGTACCTGTACTTACCTATCTGATCACCATCTTTCTAGCCTGTGCCACATTCACAGCATATATTTGTTCCCTCATGATGTATATAATGGTTGTTTGCATATAGCACACCTGTGTATGGAGTACGATGGTGGGAATTAGTTAGATATGTGCAAAATTCTATTTTTATTTATTTCTGACCGGCTACAGTTGACTGAAGCCAACAGCTTAGTCGAAGCCATGGCTACGGTTACGGTTTCCATGCAGTATGTAAGCTGCGCCACCCAGTTATACCTGGCTTGCTGAAGCTGGTTTGCGGTTAACTGAGCTGCAGCAACACTACGTGGTGGTGTGATGGGCAAATAACATGACCTTTTTATGCTGCAGAAATTGCATGGTGCTTGAGCTTGTTGGAGCTCAAGTTGATTGTAGTTTGATATAATTTAGGTATTTTCAAAAATTGATTGCTACTTGTTCTCACCCAGTAAAATATATTACTACTCTAGTTTAACCCCATTGAAAACTCTATTTTTCAATATGCATACTGTCAGCAACTAGCTGGATGGGTGGTGAGTGGTACCCAGGTCGTCTCTCAGACAAGTCTAGAATCTTGATATAAGGAACTCAGTGTATAGGGATTACGTTGAGGGCAATTTGTGGTGAGCTTGCAGGTGTTCTAGAAGGAGTAAGGCTAGGAGGATTGACCAGCTCAAAGCTGGGGCCTCCACTGTATTCATAGCAGGTATATTTACAAGGGAGTGTGGCTATACTATCCAATTTGTCTAAGGGGCTAAGATGAGCTATCTACCAGTAGGAACACGAGGAATACTCAGAACGTAGTAGGGAAAGAGCTGTATCGTGGCGAGCCAATAATACAAGAGCTGAGTAAGTGGATGAGTAAGTGCCAAGGCAGATAAAAGGTGGTACAACCAATAGGAATGGTATAGAAAGCTAGGAGACTAAAAGGAGATGAGGAGAGCATATGGTGGTGTTACAAATCATGAGGCTATTCAAGAGAATGGGGAATAGGAAGTGAAAGAAAGGGGAACTCAATAGCAAAGGTGGCCTAATGAGAAGAGGCTGGTGTGAAAGGTGAGTCAATAGCTGAGTAAGTCGTAGCAAAAGGGGATGGGCATAGAGGGCTGTGTAAAGATCGTACAATGAGCCGGAATTGAGAGGAGTTAAGGATTGTGATGAGGCGACGATATCTTGTGACCTGCACATGAGGTGTACTGCCTTGATGAGATGGAAGGAGTAAGCATACTGATGGGCAGTAACACTGGGCGTCAAGGATGGGCGTCAGTGCTTGTGGGGAGCGCCAAGGATAGGCGCATGGGTTAAGTGTTAAAGTGGGCGCTGGGCATCAAGATTGAGCATTAAGGATAGTGGTGAGCGCAAAGGGTAAGCACTGAAGGAGAATGTTTGATGAGTTGTGAAAATGGTTGTAGCACATACATTCCTCTGTAATAGCAGTAATTTGCAAAGAGCATAAACATAGGTATGATCCTATGTGTACGAATGCCCCTGTCGTATTCTGTCATTGATGCTCTCCTTGCGTTACCCCAACAAAGACAATCTCACAAGACAATCTCTTGCTTGAGATGTGTTCTTAGCAGCAACAATGCAGAAGGGATCCATATTCTCCAACCTTCATTTTGATTATCTATCAGAACAATGCAGCGCCGAGCCTTGGTCCATTGATCTTGAGCTCCATAACAAGGAACTCGCCCTTTGTTGCATCAAACTGTTGGACAATCAATTACGGGAGAATATCTGCAACATGACACTCCCACATTCAGACCAAAAAAACCCCTACCTGAGGCAATATCATATGCATGTAAATTCTGGATTGAACATACCTGTCTGATTTCAGATGCCATGGATGATATCATAGATTGGATATATAATTTCTTGGTCAAGCATCTGCTGCATTGGATGGAGGCATTGGCACTACTGAAATGCCATGACCATACAATACAATTGATTTACAATTCTTTTCCTAAGCTAGTTGGCTCAGGGTCCTGGGCCTCATGAGCTCTATCCATCCTGTAGCTGCTACTCCTGTCTCACCATCTGTGCCTCCATCACCCTCTCCAACTCATACAGGACAGTAGTGTGAACACTCCTCACATTGTCATCATCTGACCCACCAACACCAACACCACCAAGAAAATCTTCCTTCTGCTCCCCAAGCTAGACTGGGAGGATCAGCGGCAGGTGTATGACAATGGTGGTTGTGGTCATAGTTCTGAGGAGGTGGTAGTGATGGTGGTTTCTTATCATCACCAGCAAGTGTGATAGCTCATTCTTGGCTCTTCTGCCTATCACCACCCAAGGTTTCTTGCATCACAGGAGCCGATACACTCATGGTGATGGTGGGGACATCGCACCTGCAGTAGACCCGGAACCAGGCGAGCCACCCCCAAGCTCAATGAGCAACTCTGCACATTCCCATGTAATGGGACTGGGTTTATGTTGGAATGTGCACGAGAATGTGAGTGCGTGATGTGAAAGAATGTTGTAGGTGATGTGGGACATGCTGTTGGTGGCATGACCACCACCCATGCCAATACCAACACCCCCATTCGTTCCAGCCAAGCTCATACTAGGAACACCAGTCATCTGGCCTAACGAGGCTGACTGAGGCAATCTGGGAGATTTGTGCTTAACAGCAGATCCACAGATGCATACGTTTTAGCGTGGAGAACGTATCATCTTGGGTATTGGGGGTGGAGGATGAAGGTGAGGTAGATGTGGAGAGGGAGGTGGGGGCTGAGTGTGAGTTAGGTATACCATTTGTGTGTGGTGATCTTCAAATCAGCCAGCAAATTCCTCCTCTGGTGCAGACGCTCCAACATCCACTTGCAATACCATCCCCAGTTCAATTTTCATTACCAACACCCTGTTCATTCCAGCCAGGCTCATACCAGAAACACCAGCCGTCTGGCCTAATGAGGCCAAGTGAGGCAATGTGGGAGATTTGGGTTTGACAGAAGATCCATGGATGGGCGTACATTGTAGTGTGGAGAACATGTCGTCTTGAGCAGTATGTATGGGGGCAGGGGATGATCATAAGGTGGAAGAGGCAGCAGTAGCTGGGAGTGATGTGAGTATACCATTTGGGTGGTTGATTGTTGGGGTGGGTAGGCAAAATGGCATTGTCATCCCATCACCACTGTCAACTTCTGCTGCTGCTCATCATCGTCATGCTGCCCCAGCCAGCTGCGGATTCACACTCCATTAGTGCTTACATTGCTGACAGAGTTGCCCCTGAGGCGGTTATAGGTGCTGGGCAGTGATACAACAAGGAGCTACTGCTGCTGGCGGTGCTGCTGGTCAAAGATATCTGTTGATGGCCATCAGTCAATGCTGAGCAGGAATTCTTGGCCAGCTGACAGCATGGCGGAGTCTGGGAACAGTGACGAAAAGGTTGAAGTGATGGACAAGGCTCTGGGATGCCCTTTGATGCTGACAAACTCTGCCAATCAAGAATTTCCCGCACTTACTATGACCTCGCCATAGTCTCCTTCATCAACATACACGCCCCTGCCCCTGCCGCCTTGTTGAAATCCACAATGCCAGCTGGCACAGACTTGGCCAACTCCTGGAGCACCACCCTCTCCCCACCCCCACATTATTTGACCTGTGCACAACATGTGATGGACCCCAGCTGTGCCGGAACCCCAAAACGCGATAGACACCATTGCATGCCTTGGTCAATATGGATAGGTAGCGACAACGACTCGAACTAATTATTCTGAATGGGACTGCCTAGATCTGCAATTGGCCAGAGGTCAACATGCAGTTGTGGGTGTGCAGGGATGCTGGTTTTTGAGGGGCATTGGGTCCACTACCCAACCACTACCACTTCCTGTCAAGTTCCCAATCATGTGTGTTTGTCTGGGCTGGTGATTTTGGTGTCACTGGCCATGCATGAACGTTAGTGGTTTGCAAGAGGTGATGGTTCTGGGATTGACAAGGGTGAGGGCAGTGGAAGGGTCAACCATGGCGAGGTCTGTAAGGAAATGGTAGTGAGTGCAGGCAAAGGCATTGCAGATGGGTGAAAGGCAGGCAAAAGGTGGTTGTACAAAAATTGGGCGGTGGTGTTGCCGCCCTTCCTGAAGAGGTTGAGGAACGGAGCCAAGAGTGTGAGGTGCACAGGCTCAGGTTCAGCATCTTGCCCTGCTGATCATGGTCTGCGAGAGGACAAAGAAATGGGGAGGTCATTGTATATGTGGTGGTTGCCTTGGGGAAGACACTTCAAAGCCATCATATTCTTCTAAAGGGGCTCTGCAGGTGAAGGCTGTCTCACAGAATGGTTATTGGAATACAAATGGGCATTGATCACACATTTGGTAGACGACCAAGGATTCAAGGGCCAATTGAGGGCATCCAAAGGACCCGCACATCTCCTCAACTATTAATAAATGACAATCAAGCAATAATCAAGTGCGATATAGCTCGTGGTAAGTTCAAAGAAAAACCAGATTGCCTAGTCACTCAGTCACTTAGTCCTGTTCATCAGGAAATTTCATCATTTCCAGAGTTTCAAGATGGGTAATTTGACCCTACTGTATAATTTTGAATCATTCATCAGTCATGCATACAGCCAACTTGTGTTGACACTGGCAATATTTCTTCTTGATTTTAGCGGTTTTTGGAGATTTGTCAGAATAATTTAAAAAGTCATATGGTGACAAATCATTTGAAATTGTACAGTATTTTTTGGCTGTTTTCACCCCAAACTCACACCCAATTGGTCAATGGCTTCCAACTCCTTGGTTGAGGATACACGTGACCACTTTCGTAGGTTCATAAATAGTATCAAATATCAACTCCTGAAATAAACAATGAGTTTAAATGTCTTTAAGCCCCAAATTAACTTCAATGCCACTGTCTTATAGCTAATGTCCACAACGCCAAAGTCTTTTGCTCTACAGGAAATTAGATATCAGATTGTACAATTGAATCTGAGTCATTGTGGTGTGTCAATGCAAAAAGATACATTAAATGTACACCATCAGTTATCCGAGTCTGAGTCATCCATGTCACTGAAGAGTGGATCATAAGAAGAGGTACTTCCCCCACTGTCATAGACATTTTGACTCTCAGTGGAAACCTTTTGTGCATGACACTTCTTCCTGGCTGGTGTGCCCATCATGGTGGCAACTAGTTTAAGGAGAATTTCGATGAACTTATCTAAGACCATCCCTAGTGTATCATCAGGAATCCAGGGAGGTAGTTCTGCCTGATAAATGGTGTTGTGATTTCCTCATAGGACAAACTGGGAAGAGGGAGTCTTTAGAGCCTTCAGCACCTCAGCGCACACAGGACAGCATAACTTTGAGACTGCCAGTGGGCTAGTGTTGGTGCATGATCCCTGCATAGATATTAAGTAAATATAATAATAATAATAAAATATTACTATAAGCAGGTCACATATTAGATCTTCTGCTGACATATCACTGATGAGCCTGAAGAGAGTGGCCAATATAAGTTCACAGTGCAGAGTGGCCTGCCAAGAAAGGTTGTTGCTTTGGAACCTATGGAAGATTGGATGGCAGCCATTCTTCTTCAGTGCTGTTTGTATTTTACTCTCCAGATATCCTACAATGACATCAGGGTCTATGGGTTCACCATTGGTAAGAAGTGGCCAGTGTTGCTTAACAAGTCTCCTGATTGTGGCCTTCCAATCTGCAACTTCACAAGAATTAGGGTGGTGGTCAGGGCCCTTAGCAGCGAGAAGAATGATGCTGATAGAGTGCTTGGCACACAGGGCAAAGTGCAAAAGGATAGACAACACCTCCCAAGGACTAACCTGGAGGTGAAGCCACCTCAGGAATATTTTAGCAATGTCCACAATGGCAGACATTTCTGCCATATGGCTGAACCTGTCATCCTTGTCATCTGCTACCTGATATGATCAATAGCTGAAGGCAAGGGGGACTCAGCGGAGAAGTCCAATACACTAGGTACCCATGAGAAATAATTCCGAAATTAGAAATTTGTGGCTGAAAATTACTGTATATGGTAGTATCCCATGGGGTGGTGGGGGGAAGGAGGGCCTTGAGGAAAATTTCCAGAAATGTGCAGAATGCTCCAAAGCTATTGGCAAAAATATGAAAAAAAAATGGGTCAAAATATTCTTTCCAAAACCTTGTTTGTATTATATCTCAACCAAATGTACTCAGATTATCCCCAAATGTTTTGCAATGGACTTCTATGGTCACCTAAAGCACTAAATTGAGTTGGTGTAGAAAATTCCGCTCATGAGTCCCCCTTGGCTGAAGGATGTAAATTCCTGGTATTTTGAAATTTGCTCAGGGACATTAATTGGCACTCAATGCAGGTGCACCCATTCAATGTATAATTGGTGCTGAAAACCTTGCTTGTTATCCATCCAGCACATACATGCAGCTATCAGATGGGTCAACTCTGAGATCCCGATTGAGCAATTGTCCAGGATGTACCACTTGATCAAGTCCTGATTCTCAGCTACAGCTTTGCACAGTTCATAATTATGCCGGCCTTCCGCAGTGCTGGAGTCCAATAGCAGCACATCTGCCTGTAATGCCACTGTATCCACCTCACTAAGGCAGTAGATGAACCCTTGCAAGGACCAATGACCAACTTGTCTGTGCATTTTCAGGTGGCAACATGTTACAAGGTAGGTTGTGAAATGTTTTGACATCAAATGGTGCTGCTGCTGATTCTTCAAATCCCTATAATGGTTGATGAAATCTTGCACGGTAGCGACATGGTTCGCAAGCAGATCATCATCCCTATTTGTCACAGCATGAATAAGACATCTCAAATAATATCAATACAAGTCTTATGGGATGTGGAGGCACCTTTCCCAATATTTGACTCTGTCCATAATTTTCTCCATGTGAGATACACTGGTGGCAATTATGATACACTCCTGTGAGTCAGTAAACTCATTGAAGTACTTGTCACTGTGGTCTGGGTTTGCCACAGTGACAAAACTGGATAGCATCTCAGTGCCATTGAGGTTCTGAACACTTTCTTCATCTTCAGTGAGTGCATCATCAGAAGCATTGTGTTTTGCCTCCAACTTGGGGCAAGTCTCTGTTCTTTGTAAGGCCAAAGTTTTGTGAGGGGTGGGCTCAAAGCCCAGTGAAGAGGAGGCAGGGGGTTGTGGTTTGCAGTCCATTGCTGCCACAACCTCTGAATCTTGCACCAAGACCGTGGAAAGTGCATTTAGGACAAGGTTATGTCCCTGGTCCTCTTTGTCAAATGGGCAGTATAGCACTGGTGGATCTGTTAAAGTGGGATGGCCTCAGCCATTTATGGCTGCAACCAAGGCTGTAAGTGAGGAGACAGTGCGAAACTCTTTGCGAAGTCTATTGGTTGCAGTCAAAGTTGGTGCCATTGCTTGTTTGGAAATTTGGAGTCAATTATTTATTCCCAAATGAGAACCAAACATACCTATCTGAACAGCTTGTCAGATGGTGGTGGTGGTGGTCACGAACATTTATGATTGGCACCACAATTTGAAGAAGGTAGTACCCATTTGGAAGGTAGTCTTTCCTTCCTCAATTCAACATGCCTTTCGTTGATAATCAAATTTCTGCCATTCATGTGAGAATGAATGTTCATTATTGGTATGTTGGCTAATCTATCCAAAGCTGCTGTCATCTGTGAATGGTTCACATTCAACTTTCGGAATCAAACAGTTTATAGTGAGAATTATAGGCTGCCCATTTTACTAATGGTCATCTAAGATTGTGCAGGGTCTTGTTCAGCACAGAGTGATAAACATTTCTTTCATGCATCAAACTGATGGGCTCAACTCTAATGCCTTGCACCGGCAAATGTATCATGCCTTCATTCACATAGATGCCAACTTCAGACTTTGTCACCAGAGACCTACCCCAGCTCATCAACCTGCTGTCAGTTACATTGATCTTGATTCTTGCCCACAGTATCAGAAGGACATGATGAGAGTTATCGTCAGGAAGGGGTACCCAAGTTGTGCAGAAGGGATTCAAAGGTGTTGGGCAGAGCTCTGAAACAACTACCAAGGTGTATAATGGACATAGACAGCCCATCATACCCTAGTTGGTCTATATATTCAGACACAAGTGGGTGTCTGCCAACGAATGACACTCATCTGATAGCTTTGTGTGTTGATTCTGTCCGAACTCAGGTGCTTGAGGACGGCACATCATCAACCTTGTGGAAGTTGCAGATGGGGAGCTGCCGAGGTATATCCCCTCCTTGAATCAGTTTATGCTGGCTTTTTTGGATTAGAATTGAGACAATCTTGTGGATCATTGGGTGGATGACCTTCATTTACAAGGCGGACCAATTGTATAAAATACATGAGTATCTAGTTGACCCTCTCCTGTGTATATGCATGCCCTGCCATAATGCTAATAGTGCACCATCATTTTCTGTTTTTGTGTCAGATGAAACTGCACTGTGACTGTCACATGTGGCTAGGAATATGGAAATTCCAGCCTGACTTTGGCTGCAGGTGTTTGCTATATTTCCTTGCCCTCTTTAGTTGTCCCTTCTGGTCATCTGCTTGACCATGGTCTGTTTGCATGTAGCTGCCCTGGTTATGGTCCATTCCCTTCTGATGGGAACAGCAGGCATTGCTATTTGGTATGCAGTATATCTGTTGATCATCTGGAATCATGTTGCTAATTGATGTTCCCCCAGAGCTTCGGATACATGTGGACTACCCTAGTAAGTGATCAATGTATACAATGCAAGCATCCTGATTAATAGTATATTTGTAGGTCATTGTGGTCAGCATAGCATATCACAATGTGATAGACTCCTGTATGGAATGGGAATCATGATCGTAGAGCTTTGTGCTCATAGATTGGCCCATTTTATGGTTGAGTATTTCTAGTTGCTGGCTATTGGTGCTTCAAGCCACTTTTGACTGGGGCACTCTTGACGCACACTGGTGCATTCCAGTGGTTGCTCCTGTGTTATATGTTGGAGTGTAACATGTTTCTGGATTGGATGTTAGACTGTCAGGTGAAGCTACACTTGCATGATCTTTGACCTTTATGCCTAGTGGGGCAAAACCTGCATGTTTTGCATGTATGGCGAAGCTATGTCCATAGAGTCTATGATTTCAATGTTTCACCATATAGGGGGAATTTATGGTTCCATAATTTATATTCCATGCATAGATGTTATCTTTGATCACCAATATTTGTGGGTGGAAAATCCAAATTTTTGTCATTACCAGAATCAAAGTGGATTTATTTATTGTTTCTATTGCTTAAGTTTTAATTTTGCCTCTGGTTCTTGGCTAACTCTAACCCAAGAATTTGTAGTCTGCTTTTTCTCCCCTTCACCACAACTCAACCACAACCACTCACTGGCTGTTTTTGAATTTTGTGGTCATGCCTAAAGCATCATCGTCTCTATACGTTCACAATGCTCAACCAGTCACCTCACAACAGATTCAGTCCTCTACCCAAACAGGCTGCACAGTTTTGTCGTATATCTCTGCTGATGTCTTTGTGCAACCTCTGGCCCAGGTAGAGTATGCTGGCAATGATTACTATCCTATGGACTTTGATGATACCACACCAGACGAGATACCAATTGACCACATAAACAGAAACCAAGCTAACAAATCTAATGTCATTCCAGGCACTGGCATCACAATTGTGCCAGCAGCAAAAAGGTATCATAATTCTGTATGTTTGTGTCTACATGTTTGTCACAAGTTCATATCCTGACTCTAGAAGGTAGAGGGTGATTTGTGAAGAAGTGTGCAGGTTGTCAGACTCCATTTCCTATGTACTGGTGCAAAGATTGTGTGCACAGCATGCTTTTTTGCAAAGACTGTTTGTTGTTTTAGCATCATCAGGTGCCATTGCACAATGTAGATGTGTGTGATCAATCTTTACAAGTATGGCTGATACTAAATGATCATGTGCAGATATGGAATGGGTTATTTTTTTCAAAGGTCAACACTCAAGGAACTTGGTCTTTGCATGCAGTTAGGACACCCACCCGGCCAGTTCTGCCCAACCAGAGAGCCAGCATGCAAGGACTTCATCATTGTCCACACAAATGGAATCCATCTCGTCAACATTGACTTCTGCCACTGTGATTCACTACCCCACTGTACACAATTACTCCATGTTGCATGGTGGCCTGCTACATTGCTTGAGCCCAAGACCTGTGCAATGATGGAGGTCCTACGCCATTTCCAACTTCTAAACCTTCAAGCAAATTAACCAGTTTCAGCTTCTACAGGGCTCTGGAGTATCAAACAAATAACTCGGGTCTCAACAAACCACCTGTGCATTGACTTCTTGTTATATCTTACTATTGTTTTTACTCATGCCAAATACAGGATCGTCTCTCTGTGTTTATGCTGATGGTTTGTCAGTTCCAGCATGTGAAGATGGTCAAGTGGGCTGGGAAAGCTTATGACCCTGGGAGTGCCTTGAAAACAGCCCCTGGCTTGTTGGCGATCCCCTGCTGTGCCTGTCACATTCCAAACATTAACCTTCCAGCAGGATGGGACAATGTACCCCCAGAACAAGGGTACCCTTGTTCTGGGGGTACATTGGTCACTATGAGACTCCAACAGGTTGAAATTTACCATACAAATTTGTCTTAGCTATGGGCAAAATTGTGCCTGCAGGGAGTGGAAAATAAGTTGAAATTCACCTGGTCAATCTTGGTAAAAATCAACCTGTTGAATACCAATTCACCATGTACCAGATATGGAAGTATAATTAATTAACATCATATATACAAAATGACATCAGCAAGTGTTGAACCTACAACCTCTCTGATATAACCACAAATTACCTGATACAATGGATCAAGACCATAACCATTCCACCACCGTGACCATAACTTTTGATAATAATTAGTGATATATATACCAGTTCTGGTCTGTGCAAGTTGTTACATATTGGTTTAGGGTGGGCTTGAATGGACTTGGAGAAAGTCTGTCTTCTGTCACAAATCAATGGTTATTTTGAAATCAGACTAACTTCTTTTGATAATTTTGCTTAATCTGTATGTCATACATTTAACTTACACCTATTTTGGATCCAGCAGTGGTGATTATGTAATTTGGAGACTGCACAGCCATAATACATGATATGGGTATCATTTGAAGCCATTTTTCAATATAGATTCAATTATGATATTAATTATGTAATTCAGATTATATAGCCACAATATATGTAGGTATCATCTGAAGCCATTTTTCTGATATGGCAATTAGGATATTGATTATGTAATTTGGAGAATGCACAGCCACAATATATGATATAGGTATGATCTGAAATCATTTTTCAATGTGGATTCAATTATAACATTGATTAGGTAATTTGAAGAGTGTACAGCCACAATATATGATATGGATATCATCTGAAATTGTTTTTCAATGTGAATTCAATTATAACATTAATTATATAATTTGGAGATTTGCACAGCTTCAAATATATAATATAAGTATCATTTAAAGCCATTTTTCAATGTAAATTTAATTTTGACATTGATTATATAATTTGGAAACTGCACAGCCACATTAATCCACAAATGTTGTGGCAGTGCAGTCTCTAAATTACATAATTAATATCATGCCTGAATCTGTATCAAAAATGGCTTCAAATGATATCCATGTTATGTATTGTGGCTGTATAATCTTCAAATTACATAATCAATGTTACAATTGAATCTGTATTGAAAAATGGCTTCAGATGATACCTATATCATGTATTATAGCTGCGCAGTCTTCAAATTATGTAATGATCACCATTGGATCTAAAATGGATATGTGTATCATATACACTAATTAGAATAACATATTGAGGACCCACTGGTGACATATAAATTCAAAGCAGAAACAGCTGAAGTTAATTGCCCATGTGAGATAAGAATTTACGAAGTAGAAAATGTCTATAATAAAATCAGTAGAATTGGATCACCTTGTTAAAGGGCAAATTATAAGGATCCCCAATTTTTATAGCAAAATTAACCCTGTATTGGTTTCATAGTGTGATGAGTATTTCCCCTCTAACTTAGGTCAGGATCGTTGTGTCAAGATGTTACCTTAGCTCAGGTCCGACTCACAATGGCTGAGGAAGAGAAGGAGAAGGCAGAGGCAGGCATGAGCGTATTGCACGATATTAGTGCCAGCACTTTTCTTTTGCTGGATATGGATATTCAGAACTTGCAGTGCATATATCTATTATCTATACAACTGTTGAAGCCTAATCTAACATTGCTTTCCCCAGGCAAGCCCTCCATAGTGAGGTATGCAGAGAGAAGAAGCAGACTCTTCTCCAGAAGACTTTACTTGTGGAATGGCAGACGCTGCTGCTCAAACGAGTTTGGTGGTTTTGTGAAATACAGCAAGTTCACATGCCAGGATTCGACACCAAAGGCCATGGGCATGCTCTTTCATCTCACATTCAGAAATCATGTTGACCCATGTAGAAGACACTCATCTTTTCTTACCCTCAGAACTTAATGAACATGACTGCTGCAGATATTGTCCTGCTGGTCTGGTGGGCATGGAGAACTGTCATTGATATGCAGAGGCAACTGATGCATTAGAGGATCTCCACCACCACCTACACACCCAGTCATTCACCAATCAAATCAAAGCAGCCAATGTCATGGGCCAAATCAATAACACTCACTTGAGGGAAACACAACATTGTATTGACAACAAAGTGCAGCATTCTGAACTGCATTACTCTTGTGTGTGCACCACACTTCTTGTTTTAAGAGGGAATGAAGAGTGGGAGCAGGCACTGCAGGTTTTACACAGGTCGGATGTCAGAGCATTAAATGAGAGACAGATGACAGACAGAACAGGAAAAAGATGACATGTGGCATATATGTATGTGAGGAGGTGGGCCTACAGACAACCTGGATGATGTGAGGGTTGTTGTGACTGTAGTGGCTATTGGTGAAGGTCAACACTGACCCTCATGGATATGGTATTTGGGCAACAACCATGAAAACATGAGTGATCCACTAATGCGCATTGGTATGTTTTTATCTGCATGCTTTCTCTGCCTTTGCTGACTTCCTTCTTTTGTAGCTCTTTGTGTCAAGTGGGCCAGGGCTGATCGGTGGGAGGAGGTTGTTCTCCTTGATGAGGAGATGCGGCACATTCTTGAGTTCTGTAATTGGAAGGCTACATGGTGGGAGAACAAGATTCAGCAGCAAGAAGTTGAACGAATGGATGATGACCCACTTGCTGATGGTCTACACGCATATGTGCACCAGCAAGCTGCCCTAGAACACGAGATCTTGACCAAGTGGGCACACAGGTGGAGACAGACCCACAATTGTGCAATTCCAATCATCTCTGCAGTTATGGATGAGGATTGGGTAGCTGGTGGTGGTGATGTTGAAGACATGAATGACCTTGCCAATGATTTGATTGTGTTAGAGCTTGATGACGAGGACAGGGGCAAGATGGTTGGATCGGATTGTGAAGATTAGATTGTAATAGATTATAATGCACTATGTGATCTCTGGAATATATATTATATTGTAATATTCAATAAAACAATTAAAACAATTATATTATACTATATTTGGAAATGCAGAAGCTACTTCGGGTCATCTGGAGAATGTCCCTGACACCCAGCCACTAGACATCATGAATTCCCCAGCCCAAAATTGCTGGAAACATCATGATGTCCCATGTGAATATTCCCAGTCACATTGTGATGCAACCACACATACTGGTGCAGATTACTCACAAAACTGTGAGTAGTTTGTGGCCTCAGTAACTCTCTTATTTAACTGTTCGATACAGCTTTGTCAGAATTGTGCTCAGACCACAGAACCTATTTGCTTGGGTCCAGTTGGACAGGTGTGCAATATGTGCTGGAGGCAGAAAAAAAGCTGCTCCAATGGTGGTAAGAACATTCCTTGTGCTTCTGCTTCAAAAAACTGATAACAATCAATTTGAAAACTATAGGTCAACATCGGCCTTGCCAAATGACCATCAAGGAGGAGCCGAAGTCACTGGGATGTGCAGCCACCAGGAAGCACAAGGCATATTCGACCATGACACCAATTTGATTGGTATACTTGAACCAGTTGAGGACACTGACACTGACACTGCTCAGCCTGCTGGGACAAACTTCCTCTGGAATTTTGTCCCATGTCTGATTTGACGGAGTGGCTATTCCGAGGCCTACGAGGAAGTCAACCTGTGCCACTAAGACCAACTCCAAGAAAGAGTTATTTGCATGTCTCAGCCAGGAGTATACCACAATTGCCAAGATGTATGAGGAGTTGTCTGAGATGTGGGATTAAGGACTCAATAATTAATACATAAAATCAGGTCTCTCCATCCAATCCAATCCAACTCCCTGTGGATTTGTCATTTATAAACTTGTGAAATTTACAAACATGTATCAGATACATACTGTGTTCAGTATAGAATATGTCAGAATCAAACAGTCTTGCATGATAGATACTTATGACAATTTAATAATACCTCACTAATCCAACAGTACTACAGAAACTGAATAGATTGGCTGTTATTCCAATACGCATTCTGATAGTGCCCAGCTAATCCAAAAACACTGCTAATCTGATAGTATCACCCAGTCAATATTTGATGGGCTGTCCTGTTCACCACTAGATACACTCAATGAATATTCAATGGGTATCCGGTTGATCTGACAGTATCATTTGGACAATATTGAATGGGCTGTCAGGCTGACCAATGGATACACCCAATGAATATTCAATGGGTATCCAGCTGATCCAACAGTATCACCCAGATAATATTGGATGGACTATCAGGCAGACCAATGGATACACCCAATAAATATTCAGTGGGTATCCAGCTGATCCAACAGTGTCATCTGGGCAGTATTGAATGGGCTGCCAGGCTGATCAATGGATACATCCAATGAATATTCAGTGGGCATCCAGCTGATCTGACAGTATCACCCAGACAATATTGAATAGGCTGTCAGACTGACCAATGGATACACCACATGAATATTCAGTGGGTATCTGGCCGATCTGACAGTATCATCCAGACAATATTGGATGGACTATCAGGCTGACCAATGGATACACTCAATGAATATTCAGTGGGTATCCAGCTGATCTGACAGTATTGCCCAGATAATATTGGATGGACTGTCAGGCTGACCGATAGATACACCAATGAATATTCAGTGGGTATCTGGCTGATCTGATAGTATCACCTACTTAATATTGGATGGCCTATTATGCTGACCATTAGATCCACTGAATAAATATTCCAATAGTATCCAGCTGCTCTGATAGGACCATTCAGATAATATTTGATAGCATACCATACTGATATACCAGTATTGAATTATGATTACTTTTTCCTCTTCAGCGGACCCACTCCTCAGGTCAATTAAATATTCAGTAGATAGCTATGTAGTGATACCAGGCCCATCTGAGGTGGTCGGCTCATTGGATTCAATCAGATACTGAGTATCTGATGTCGGATAGAACAATAAATACCATATAACCCATTGGACACGTTGGTTACATCTATTGAATACTGTTCAGCCGACCTGTATAACACATATATTGTGTACAATCTGGTGGACGTCCACTGGTGCATCTTAAACAATACAATGTCATAATATTATCTATGTATCTATCATATATTTGGACTGAATGCCCTCTGTGGGTCATTCTGACAATCTGAGGGCTAATATTTGGCGTGTGGGCACAAATTGACATGAAAAATGGCATAATGCATTTGGAAATGACATATCACAACTGTATCACCAATGTGAGACAAAAAGATCATATTTGCTGCCATTTGTGGCTGAAAGATCTCATGCGTCTTGATGCATCAAGTTGGCAGTAACATGGATTGCACATTGTTCACTCTTTCCTGCTCTCCATACACATCCTGAGGGAATTGGGTAAAATTCTGATGAGATAGAAGTCTAAGTCTACTTCTACACTACATATTTCCCAGCTACATCAAGTAATTTAGTGAAGGAATGAGTGATCTGTAAGCAATTAAACGTCCTACCATTTTTCCGGACTTTCCGACAAGCCCTTCTTCCAAAGGTGTCGGGGTTTAAAATATCTTACCGAATGAGGAAGATGGCGGTTTGTTCCAAACCTATTGGAAAGTGCTGAGTCTGCCGACTAGCCGTCGGCAGAAACCTTGCTTGTGTAATTAGGGCGGTACAACTTTGAATACGATTCAGGGTGTGGCGTATCAGATACAAGGCACGATTTTACCCGCTACGGGCGATGGCGCAGCGTTACATTTCAACGGGACGAAAAGTGATTCGTACAAAGCGTCTCAACAGCGCAGCTTGTGTATATATAATGACTTATTGCAGTAGCGACTATGTAGGCTCTTAAGTCCTCTCGTCCCCGTTGTCACAGTGGAGTCACGACAGCTGTTCAAAGTTGATAGGTTCGGCTCTTGCTAAATTGCGACATTATCATAGTGCCCGGATGCCGATCTGCCAAATTAGGAACTATTGCTCACAAGCTCAGGGCTTTGGCTCATTCGTCGACCCTTCATGCTTCGGCTTCAGAGTGAGACCGCTGCCGTCTCAATGTTGTCCTTTCCTTGAACTTGGACCACCAATGAGACTTCACCGGCGAGTCCTCAGAGAGTAAGCTCTCCATTTTTTACTCAATGCCTCCTGATCTGACTCTCGAATCGCAGCCATCTTGCATTTGCCCATGACACCTAGCGGCAGTCCAGGTACCGTCGTCACCGACCTACCATCTCCAACCCCAAATCCCCCTGAAGCACTAAAAGAGGGTCTTCGCAACGAGTTTCGCGCCCTCATAATGCTCCTTACGCTCGCCGCAGCAATCAATAATAATGGCCATGCGATACTGAAAATTGAGACGGGCGAGGTATACCAAGCCCCTTTAGAACCGATGGAGCGCCGGCAGCGGCGGGCGGTGTTGGACAAGAGGCTTTTACTTGATGCATTTGCTTCAATCTTTGTGCGGGACCATGAGATTGTTGCCGCTGCAGCCGCCTCCCAACCCCTCTCTGTCCTTGGCGCAGATGGAGAGAACGTGCGGGAGTGGCAACTTCTCGCAATACAAGATGATAATGACGGGTATTTTGTTGACCCAAGTGTTAAAGTCAGGGGAATCACCGCCATTGCCAATCCACGGGGGAGGATCCGGAGGCCCTGGGATCCAGTTCACAAAACGGAGAAAGGACAGGAATTTCAGAGCGAGGAGAGTCGTGGCAAAGCATATTCGGAGCGGAAAGGCGTGGCGTTGCCGGGTCTGGAGGGCGTCGAACGGCTCCCTAAAGGCAAATCCTACTTTAAGGATATCTCCAGTGAAAACTGGTCTTGGATCCATAAAATAACGTGAGGTGTCTACATCTGTCTCTTTTAGATATCCTTGCTGACGGCATATTGAATAAATTAGTGTAGCAGATGACTTTGCCGGCCATGTTGCTACTGTGGCCGACTATTATGCCGCATGTAAACAATTCGCAGCATCTAAAACAACCCACGATGCCCCCAAAGCCAAGAATTATATGTTTAGTGACTTCTCTCGCTACCTTGTTGCGGCCTGCTGGAGAAAGATGCGTAGACGGGTCATACACTGGACTTCCTTGGGTTTTCTGCATATACTTGCCAAGGTGGACGAGGGACGACTACAAAAGATGTTCGATGACCATCATGCAACTTTGCGGCCTTCACCGCGCTTGGACGTTCGCCTGTTCGAGGAGTTGTGCAGGCTGAGCGCAAGCGGCAAAGACGGCGTCGACGTGCTCGGCCAAATTATGAAATCCCACCCCATGTCAGCTTCGGAACCCCAATCATCTTTGAAGCCCGAGCGTCTAGTAGAAGCACTAAGCCAACTGCAACAAGGCCTATCGGAGCATTCCCTAGGCGCGTACACCAGAGATACCTGCTACGAATTTCACCGGCTCCTTGTCGCAACTATCTTTTGCTACGGGAAAATGCTTCGGCATTTTAACAAGCGTTATGGCGATGGAGACAAGAAGGGCTGCGAGCAGCTTGCGCATAATATCTTTGAAGTTGGCAATCTGCTCTGGCGGATTGCTTATTCCCGGATGCTTTTCCATCACTTTTCCTTGTTACAAGCAGGGGCTGTTCTCGATCTCCCCACTCGAGCATCAGAGTACCACTATAGAGCTTACGCCAGCTCCTTTGTTCATCAAACTTGTAAGGAACCTAAGGATGAGGGAGATCGCACGAAGCCTGACGATAATGACTTTCATTTGGGTGGCAAGAACGGCAACGAGGCAGTTGGTGCGCGACAGGATCATGTACATGAGGGGTCTGGGAAGGGGGCCAAGGGCGGTGAGAGAAGGGATGAGATAGTCGCTGAAGTAGTCGATAAGCAGGGAAGTCAGGAGGGTGGGGGCGTGATCGGATCTCATGGAGATGATGAAGACGAGAATAACACAGTCGATGAAACAGCGGATCAGGGGATCGACGACGATATGAACGAAGAGTTCCGTGGTATGACCACGCCAGTGAGGCTTTCTACCGAGGACAAAGTCTCAGAGCCTGGCCGAGCTTTAACGTTCCAGAGGTGGATGCATCTCCTTGTCAGTCACTGGGCATCCCTCGAAGTCATAACAGCCCATGCTAAGGACTCTTCCGATACAATTGCAATTGGACTCATTTCCGCAAGGCATCCCGATACCGCTGCCGATGGAGGCATGAAAATGAACCATTGGAAGGCCACGATTCGCCAACTCAATCCCATCCTTCTCGTGGAGCCAGCAGATAGGAATATGTTTAACCACGAGGCTGCCATATCTGCCCTTGAAACCCACATGCAAACTGATAGCTGCCATAAAATCAAAGATGCATTCAATTACGACCCAGATGATCCCAACAAATTTTCTGCCACCTACCACTGTGAGACGGTGCTGGGAGGGGTTATTGCACATGCGACGGCTCCATCTGAAGGAACTCCGAGAATATTGGACGAGGTATGACCGTAACCACAAAGTTAGTGCATATCGATCTGATGTCTTGCATAGAACTGGGATAATAGCACCATTGCAGTATCGAAACTGTGTTGTCCCGTGTGTAGGGACCTGTTGACCTGCCTCAGAAGCGGTGTTGACAATACCTTTACCATCCGTGGCAGTCATCCCACACTGACGCCAGTAGATTTGCCTCTTTGGCTTCCCCTCACAACTTTGGACGATATGGTACAGCCGTACCGTGCACGCTTACTCAAAGAACTGGTCAAGATGATTAGAACGAGACGCAAACACATTATCTCTGATATGCCCTCTTTCCAAAGCGATGGCGGGCTAAGCATTGCCAGCGATGATAGTGCTTCTTCGGAGACGAGTGCGCCTCCATCCACATTGCTATATGATGTTGATAAGCGATTATCGGACACCGCTTCTTGAATGATGCATGTACTACTATTATGTGCTCCGCTTTCTATTTCCCGAGTTGTAGCTATGCTATTTGGTTGTACGATTATGTTGATAGCGACATTTTGTGTAGCCTTTAGTATTACGCTTACCCTGTAGTCCCAGTCTGTCAGTCACTCTTGGATACCCTCTGGCTTTCATTATGTGATTTCTTTCCTCGTATTTGTTATATTGCCATAACTTCATGTCATGTACTCCTTGAGTTAAATAATGAATGAGTCCCGCTCGGGCAGTGAAGACTGCATGGGACTGAGCACCATATCCGGTACGACCGTACCGTATCAGAACCGTACAGTTGGTAGCCGAAGGCTTAAACGGCACGGGTGCGGTATATTGGACGGTAGGTATACGGGTGTATGGAGTATAGAAAAGTAAAAATTGTGAAAGCAGAACCATCTATCGTTAACGAACTTGGTAGAATACCAATGTAGACTGCAATACTAGCGCCCAACGATGTCCCGGATGGCTTGGCGAGCCAGGCGAAGACGCTGTTTGACAAGCATTAAGGCACGAATTGTGTCTGGTTTAAACTTGCTCTGCGAAGTGAGATCGTGTCCCTTCCTCCTGAGAAGATCCGCTTGACAGCAACGGCGGAGCCTAAAAGTAAGGATCTTAAGAAATCAAACATTCTCGCAAGAATTTGAACATACCTGGCACAGAAAGCATGCCACGGGCGAAACGAGACATTGCGGAACTGTGAACGACGTCCGGCCCACCACGACAGTGGATTACAAGTCTCAAAGTCTTCCTGCGGAAGCAAGAACTCCTCCAACTCGTTCACTGTTGCCCTGGGTCGCTGCTTGTATCGGGCTGTGAAGTCGACCTTGTGAGGAGATCCGCATATAAGGCTTACCACCATACAGATTAACCACCAACACACGAACTGTCCGTTTGACCAACGCCCATCTTCCGACGCACTGATACCGTCCACAACAGCAGATGTACGACCTCGTCGGAGATTATACACGTGCCATGGCTTCGCAACGACGCACCCAACATCCAACTCCCCCGAACCGCCCACAAATATGCCCCTCAATACCGACGGAACAGGCTTGACATGGAATACTCTGATGACCCTGCCATCCTCAGTTGAAATGATCAACAAATTTCCGTCGCTCGCGAACACGATGTGAAGGATCAGTTGGCGTCTCGATGCTGTGAATTCGGAATGACAGTTGGAGGTGATGTTGGCAAGGTGAGGAGTGATGCGAGGTCTAGGATTTTGATGTGGGATCCTGCAGTGGTCTTTGAAGAGGAAGTGTTGTGAGGAGCCAATGTGAAGGCCGGCTCGATGGAGATTGTACATTCCCGGCCACCTGAGGTGATGATCCAGTGACTTGGGTGAGAAGTGATTCCCATCGTGTATGGCTGCTTCAACTAGCAGCAAGAGCGCTCCTCGAGAAAAATAAATTATTCGGGTCGCTCGTACTACTGCCCCTGCCCACCCATGATCGGCGCCACTAGGGACGTTCAAAGTTGGCGTGTACGCCGTTTAAGGATCCGTGTAAGGATTTTGTTTACAGCATCAATCAGAGGCAAGATTAGCAAGGGCACAAAAGCAAATTAAGAAAATGAGACGTGTGGGTTGAATGATAGAGGTACGGAGAGAGAGCTGCTGCGATATGGGCGTCGTTGAACGAGGCCCCGAGGCCGCGTGCCGACAAGCCTTGATGTGACAGATTGTCACTGTTTGGTCGTAACTCTAATACCTGCAAGCATGGTACTTTTGGCCGCTCTCTCAAAAGCAGTTTTTATTGCAAAGCATTGTATACGAGTTATAAATGCGTGACTAACTCATGCTGAGTTTGCCACTGTACCATAATGGGAAGGACATTGCTTGTAATGTTGGTTTTGTAAAATTCCACATATTTTTCAGGCAGTTTGGAACCTCTGTGGTTGCTTGTAACTTTGTGCCAGTAGTGGTTTAGTGCTACTACCACATGATAAAACCTCTATGTGATTTCATTGTAGGTACATAAACTACCAGAATAAATAGAAACACATTCCCGTAATGTATAATGGGGATCATAGAAGGCAACTGCTACTTCCCATGCACATGTCTTTGAGGATTACATGCTTTCATGTGCCCTGGCTACTACTGTCAAGCAACTCACATGTCTAAAATTTGATACCTTTCACTGCAGATCTGGACCATGTTAAGCACTTTGAAATCACACGGGATGTTACAAATGTGAGCGCAGAGCAATATATGAGGGATGCAAAAAGGGGTAATCAAGTATATATTCAGGGATACTACAGTATTTACTATACTACGGTGTGGCTACGTAAATAGCAGACAATAATAAGGTAAGCTATTAACGAAAGTTCGAGAACAATGGAAACATACGACGCTATCGTACACAATGCCAACGTATACAGAAATACAAGTAAATATGCACGTGACTCACGTGACGGTTTGCCGTCCAACACTCCCCCTCAAACCGGTTGAAGGCCAAGCGCGTGAGCGAAATGCTTCGCCTTTCCACTTGGTAGTGGTTTAGTGAGAAGATCGGCGGTCATGTCTTCAGTCGGGCAGTAGCGTAGCTCAATGGAGCCATTGTCGATACAATAACGGATAAAATGCCAGCGAATATCAATGTGCTTGGTTCGGGCGTGAAATTGCCCTTGCGAGCGTGCGAGAGCAATAGCTGATTGACTATCAGAGTGAAGGA
>Ga0137418_10001303_pt1 | contig 22898 bp, 19 predicted proteins | sample CZODoug3_1_2_16f_FD_122242 | JGI IMG/M metagenome (GOLD analysis project Ga0137418, IMG submission 122242) | Vadose zone soil fungal communities from Angelo Coast Range Reserve, California, USA - CZODoug3_1_2_16fungal (Hybrid Assembly) | ecosystem: Environmental > Terrestrial > Soil > Vadose...
CGATAAAGATCCGGTCGACGACCTGCCCTTGCCCTCGGGGATCACGCAGGTCGGTGTAGAAGCTGACCACCGCGCGCGGGTAAGGCTGCGGCTCGCAGCGCCAGATCAGGCTGGCCTGCTCGTCGGTGTTGCCGATGACGTTGCGCGCGAAGTTAGTGCGCAGTGAGTAGTCCACCGAGGAGCCGAGCAAGTCGTCGGTGGTGGCGAAGGACTGCCGGGTAGTGAAGCTGTCAGCCTGCAGGGCCGTGCGGGGGACCTCGGCGAGCGAGGAGATCCGATAGCCGATCAGCAGGCTGGAGACGGCCAGGGAGTAGGGGATGGCTCGGCCGAACGCATCCAGCGGCGGCTGGCCGAACAGGCTGCGCTGCAGGACGAGCCGGAAGCGTTGCAGGGTCGTGGGCTTGACCTGCAGGCTGACGTGCTCCCAGTGGCCCGCGTAGGAGTGCTGCGGGTGCAGGTGCCCTGGGACGGCCGTGGCCTTGGGGAGCTTGGCAGGTACCGACTGCACGATCGAGGTGACCACCGGCGCGCCGGTGACTCCGTCGATGAGTGGCGCCCATACTCCCTGATCGGTGAAGTACTCCACTGTCGAGGTGTGCGGATAGCGCGCGACGTCGAAGGAGAGCGTGTTGACCAGACGCGGGCTGGTCAGGGTGATCTCCAGCGTCTCCTGGACGAGTGAGTCGACGCTGCGTTCGGGGGTAGCCCAAAACTGCTGGTCGAGTTGCTGGGACGGCACCTGGTCGGAGTTGAGCGAGATGGCCTGGCTGAAGGTCGACAGATCGGAGTGGTCGACGAACAGCGATCCGAGCGAACTGGTCATGAGGTCCTCGCCGGTGGGTACGGGTAGGACGTCATGATGCCCTCGCTGGCTGCCCGGGTCGCGGCTGCCTGGTGGGCGCTCATGAGCGCTTCGATTGGTACGTAGTCGTGCGTCTGCCCGTCGAGGTAGGTCACGCTGCCGTAGTCGCTGGCCGCGTCGGTGATGGTGTCGTCGATCATCTGGTAGCTCTTCACCGCGCTGACGCGGCTGTTGTAGTTGATCGATTCACCGGAGTAGGCACTGAAGGCCGGACGCGCGCCCTGGTACTGCCCCTGGGCCGGGTAGATCTCCTGGCTCGGGTCGAGTAGGCCCGGGCGCTCGGTGACCACGGAGACGACGTTCCAGGACTCCGAGTCGGCCCACACGCTGCGCGCGGTCAACGTCTGCTGGATCTCGTCGCCGGATTCCAGCACGGTCATCAGCGTCCCGGCTGGGCGGATCACGTCGAGCACGTGGCTGACCTGACGCTTCTCCTCCTGGCTGATCGCGCGCTTGGGCCGGATGATCACTTCGCCCCGGCTGGCCAGCGGGGCTTGCCCAGGAAGCTGTATACCGCCCTCAAGCGCTCCCCACGACAGCCCGTTGGCCGCTCCGTAGGTGGGCCACTGGGAGGTGACCACGAACCAGGTGTTGGGGTTGATCGCGCTTCCCAGCTGGCCCGGTGGGATCAAGTCTGCGTAGGTCCACGACTCGATGAGGTCGCACTCGATGCCCAGCAGCGCCTCGGCTGCCGCAAGGATGCCGTAGTAGGTGGCTCCCTGGTTGATTGCCCGAGCGAACTGCGTGATGCGGCTGCGGTACATGCCGTCGCGGCTGGTGACGTCGTCCCAGGTCTCGGAGTCGGCGACTTGGGTGAACGGGTTGAACGAGGTGCCATCGGCATTGGCGGGCATCGACTCGGGCGAGATGCGCCCGATCGTAAACAGCGCTCCCCAGAAGCCGTCGAGATCGAGGAAGTGTGTGCCTGACAGCGATCCCGACAGCCGCGTCATGGTCATCTGCTTGCGCAGACCACCGGCTCCGGCCGCGCCGAGCAGCGCCTTGAGTAGGCGCATGAGGTGCGAGCTGTCTCGCAGGTCGTAGAGCGAAGGATCGAGGTGCGTGAGCCGGTCCACGACCACTCGGTCGGGGATGATCGGGTCGCTGACCGAGGTGAGCCCGGTGACCTGCGGCTGGGTGGGATCGATCTGGTCGGAGACGAGGTCGGCCGTGCTCGGGTCGATCTGCTGCGACTGGAAGAAGCTGGTCTGGTCGCCCTGGTTGACGTTGAAGGGATTGGTCATGGCGTACCAAAGTTGTTACGCGCCTTGGCGATGATCCGGGTGCTGTGGAACAGCGGGTAGGACGCATCGTCGAAGTAGACGTCGATCGCCCGGCCGCCGGAGGATGCCACCGCTCCGGTCGCGCCCGAGGGCAGGATGATCTCCATCGCGTAGTGCGTGCCGTCGTCGGTGTTGTTGAGGAAGCGCGCGTTATCCACGCCGGGCACGTTGTGGATCACCTGCAGGAGATCGCTGACCTGCATCGCGGAGTTGAAGCCGAGCCCGTTGATGAAGGCCGCCAGCGCGGTGTTGACGTTGGTGGTCACCGTGGACTGGTCGTAGGTGCGGTCGAAAACGATCGCGAGGTGGTAGCGGTACTGAACGATCTTCCCGCCGTGCACCTGCATGTCCGTGCCGAGCAGGCGCCACTGGCTCTCGATCGCGTTCTGCACGCTGGCTGGCACCGAGTGGGAGGTGTAGGTGATGGAGAACGCGGTGTTGGAGACGGGCAGGGATCCGGCCACGTAGAAGACGAGCCCGTAGCGCGAGGTCGGTCCGTAGCCGAAGGCATCGTTCTGGTGGACGATGTCGTAGTGCGTGCCGAGTACGAAGGTGTTCGCTCCGATAACCAGTGAGGCGGGCACGCTGATGATCGGCCCGTAGGCGAGCGGCACGAAGACGTCGTTGTTGGAGGGCGGGCTGCCATTGAGCTTGATGTAGCGACTGGCCTGCAGCGGGTCGTTCGGCGTGGTGTTGAAGCGCATGGCGCTGGTGGAGGTGAACACGCAGGCCTGGGTCGCGGTCTGGGCGACGATGCCGTTGACCCACAAGTCGATGCGGTTGGTGATGTTGGCGCCGACCGCGCCGAACCGAGTCGAGAGCGGATCATTGCGCGAGTAGGTCGGCACGTAGTCGAACTGCAGGTCGTAGAAGCCGTCGGGCATGTTGGTGCCCACGCTGGCGATCTGCAGGGTGGCGGGGTTGACCGCGTTGTTGATCGTGACGGTGTACTGCGTGGTCGGGGTAAGGAACTGGCCCTGGCTGATGTTTGCGCCGACGTAGACCGAGCGCGGGTAGATGTAGGCCGCGCTGGTCAGGCTCGTGCTCGCGACACCGGAGACGACCGCCACCTGCTCGGTCCAGGTCTTCTTCGGTCCGATCAGGTTGACCTGGCTGACGGCCCGGCTGGTCGAGTCGCTCGGGTCTGCCTGTACCTGCAGGGCCATCGCGCGGTACATCGCCTCGGTGCCCGCGAGGTTGCGGAACACGGTGGCCTTGAATCGGGACCGGAGCTGGTCGTCCGACTCGGAGTCTGTGCCGAAGGCCAGCGAGGCTGAGTTGGTGCAGCTGGTCACGCCGTCGATGGCCGTGGCGAGGTTGACCAGAGTCCCTGCCGCGACGTTGCCCTGCGGGCCCGCCACGAGCGCCTGGACGGGTACATCGATCGAGGTCTGGCCGATGGCCATGACGGCCGAGGTGATGGTCTGGACGTAGACCGCCGGAGTGGTCATCGCCAGTACCTGGATCCCGGCGCCGACGACGCCCGTCCGGGTGGTGGCGATCGAGGAAGGCCGGGAGAAGGTCACGACGCCGGTGGCGCGCTGGGCCTGCAGTCGGGCGATGCCGAACAGGGCGCAGAAGTCGTCGAGGTCGCCGCCGGTCTTGGAGTCGATGTCGTAGGCGTAACTGACCAGATGGCTGTCCGTGTAGGCCTCGGAGATCGATCCGGAGGCCGCGTCGACGATCTTGCGGATGACCGATCCGATCGACGTATCCAGAGTGGGCTCGGTGACCCGCAGGGCGTCGATGATGTTCGACGAGATGTCGTTGGCGGTGGGCATCAGGCTATGACCTGTCGCTGGATGGTGATGGTCTGGTTGGACAGAGTCTGCAGCACTACCGTGACCGTGATCCGGTCGAAGGACACCACGGCGTTGATTGATTCGACCGACTGCACGACGTCGCCGGTGTCGTAGCGGCTGCGTGTGTTGGCGACGGTGTCGGAGGAGACGTCGTCGATCTGCACCGTGATGTAGTTCTTCAGGACCCGAGTGACCTCGTTGAGCACCGCCTGCTTGAGCGAGCTGGTGATCGGCTGGCCCATGAAGCGGTCGAGGATCGATCCCCACAGCGGGTGGAACTGATCCGCGCCGTAGGCCTCGTTGAGCGCGAGATCGAGGTCCTGGCGGATCTTGTCCGGACCCGAAAAGGTCAGATATGAGCCAGAATTGAGGACGAGGTCCCCCTGCACCAGCGCGAGTGTCTGCATCCCACCTCCAAGCTCATTACTTCCGTCGCCCGAAGTGGTCGGCGGACAGATTCTCAGATCCCGAAGATGCCTCCGCCGGTGATCGCGAAGATGGCTGCTGCCGCACTCGCGGTGGACCAACTGAAGGTGTTGATAGTCGGGTAGTCGAAGGCCGTGGAGGAGTCGGCCAGGATGTAGGGGATGCCGCCAAGCGTGCTCTGGATGCGTTGGATGTCGCGGAAATAGATCCCCACGTTGGCGGTTGGGCCGCCGTTCTCTCGCTGGTCATCGACGCCCGTCGACACGATGAACAGGTCGGAGATGGTCTGAGCCCAGCGGCTGGTGTCTCCACTGACCAGAAAGGCGAGCGCAAGCAATAACGTACCTTCGGTCCAGATTGGGTAGCTTGCGTTCGGGTACTCAGCCTGGGTGCGGTAGGCCGAGTAGCCCTTGGCCCCGCTGTAGGGACTCGTGTGCTTGTACGGAGTGAGCGCGGCGTCGGTGATGAGGTTGGGCGCCTCGCTGCGGCCGATGCCGCGCAGGAAGAAGTACCCGAGGATGCGGTTGCGCAGCGGATCGGCGGTCGAGTTGGCCAAATCTCGGTTGAAGCGGTTCTGCCCTGCGTTCCACAGGCTGGCCATGATGGCTACCTGCAAATCAGTCGCCGTGCCGATCGGGCCAGCCTGGATGAGCTGCCGAGCCTTGGTGATGCCAAGCCAGGCCATCATGTTGCCGTCGGCGGTGTAGGCCGTCGCGGCTTGCTCTGAACCGATGGGTGCGTATCCAGCTGTGTTGGCTGGATAAGTGCCGCTGCCGAACTGATAGAGCCCCGTGCCTCCTTGCGTGAATGGAGTGAGCCCGAAGCCCGAGAGACTGGTCGTCCAGGGGTAGCCGAAGATCTCGTCGCCGAGGCTGGCCGCCGAACCATAGGCACCAACGGCGTACAGCGCCATTCCCTGGGCATCGAGTCGGAATACATTACTGAAAGTGTCCGGGGTGAGCTGCTCGGTCATGACTGGCCAAGAGCCCCAGTTGGTAGCCGAGTAGGGGATCTCTTGCCGCCAGAGACCGCCATAGAGTCGCTGAGCCAGCTCCAGCCGCCCCATGGCGAGCGCGGCGAGCATGGCGACCGCTTGGTCGTAGGCGTAGGTGACTGTGTCGTTCTTGCCGGTCAAGGCTGGCTGTGTCCCGTTGGCTCCGCCGCTGAACGGGGCGTAGATCGAACGAAGGGTGCCCGGGGACTTGGTCGAGTCAGCGATGGTGCCATTGCTGTCGGTGATACGCACGCTCTTGAAACCGTTGCGGGCGGCCGAGCCGAAGCTGAAGGAGCCGTCAGAGGCCACCGTGGCGGTCGCTGCGCTGGAAGTGACGGCAGTATTCGTGCAGAGCACCAGCGTGGCCGTGACGGTGCCCGAGGGGGTGTAGGAGCCCGCGTCGAAGTACCCGCTGACGATGCCGGTGAAGGTGAACGGATAGGGCCTGCTCAGGACCACAGTGGAATCAGCAGCGGCACTGACCCCGAGGAAAGGCTTCGTCTGGTAGCTGAGGAATGCCAGCGCCCGCTCAGCGATGCCCAGGAAGGACTTGTACGGCACAGCAGCGGCCGTCGGGACCGCGTTCTTCCACTTGGTCAGGGCCGAGTCGTAGACGAGCGCCTGGCCGTTGCTGGGGCTCGTGAGGACGACATCGGTGAGTGCGGACAGCGCCCCACCGCCACCCACGAGGCCGACCGGCACAGCGAACATCCACTGCCCGTAGAGCTGGTCGAGGATCCAGATCTCTCCGGCCAGTGGCGGCCCGCTCTTGCCACGTAGGAAGTCCGTGCGCACCTGTACGACCTCGCCGGTCGGCAGCTGCACCTGAGCGATGACTCCAGCGATACCGAGAACCTTGCCTCGGCTGTAGGAGGTGCCCGACCCGTTGGCAGTGCCGGTCGGCGTCTTGAGCTGAACTGGTTGGTTCATTTGAAAGGCTTCCCTCCCTGGGGCAGCAGCGCGAGCAGGTCGCTGCGGTCGGACGATCCGGTGTTCGATGGCGCGCAGACTTCGACCGTGGTGGTGAAGCTGCCGCCCTGCCCATAGGAGCCTTGGTGCGTCACGCCAGTGACGTAGCACTGGAAGCCGAAGTCGGGAATCCGCAACAACATGCCCGGGAAGATCTCTGGCATGAAGGTGAGCGGGATCGTCGCGGTGAACATGCCAGCCCAGCGGCGCATGAACAGGTAGAGGGCCATGAAGAACTCGGGCGCGCCCTGCTGGATCTGCGGGAGCTGCTCGACGTCCGGACGAGCACCGAAGCGCTTGAGGAAGGCGGCAGTCCACGCCGGGCTCGCGGCCTTGCCGTAGATCACTTCGAAGATCTCCGGGTAGTCCATCGTGGCGATGCCCGAGGTGGCAGCGAACAGCGAGTACTGGCTGATCTGTCCGACGGGGTCTGAGATACCCAGCCCGGCTGTACCTTGGTCGAACGTCGTCGCGCTCGGGTTGCCGATGAAGAACTGGTGGGTGACCATCTGCTGGTCCGACCACATCACGCTGAAGTCCTGCAGCTCGATCATCTGCACATTCATGACGGCGGCCGTTCCCCATAGGCCGAAGTAGTCGGGGAACCAAGAAATGAAGTCGCCGTTGGGGGCCGAGCAGAAGCTGCGCATCGAGGCGTTGATCAGGTTCTGCAGCCAGGGCAGGAACGGTTGGTCGTTGATCAGTGCACGTCGGCCGCCGAGCTGGTTCCCCAGCTGGTCGGTGGTGGCGTTGAAGGTCAGGATGTTGAGCAGTGCGTTGAACGCCTTGTTCTCGCCGCTGCCGTCGGCGGTGACTGATGGGTTGTTGACATCGAAGAGGTTGGGCCCGACCGAGGTCGCGGTCTTCAGATAGGTCTTGAGCTGGCTGGCCGCTGCTTGCGTGGTGGCTGCTGCGGAGTAGTCGATCCCTGGCAGCAGACCGGCCGAGTCGAAGCCACCACCGGCATCGATCGATGAGACGTCGACGTCCTTCTTCGGATCCGAGTAGCGATCATGCGCGGCGACGTGCCGATTGTCGCCCAGGGAGAGTCCGACGTGGTGAGCGGCAGCACCGCCAATGAACAACGCTGCACCCTGCACGTAGCGCGCGAGGCTGAGCGGGATCTTGATCGGGCACTTGGCGTACTGGCTGGCGGCAGTGCCGCGCCCGGTCGGGAACAGCCGCGTGCCGGTGGACTGGTAGTAGACCCAGTCGACGAGCGAGGAGCAGTCCAGCGACTTCACGTCGTGCACCGGCGTCTCGGGCGGGTCGTCCTTGTAGCCGGACTCGGCGCCCGAGTAGATGATCGGGTTGGTCAGGTGGTCCTTGATGAGGTCATAGGCGACCTTGGCCACCTGCGCGCCCATCGTCTTGCCCGAGGTGCTGATGTTGCCTACGCCGCCGAGCCCGTTGTCGGTCGAGGACGGGGCCTTGCCGGTGGACAGCTGATCGGCGATCTTGACGAGCGCCTCGGCGAACTTCTGCCACTTGGCGTAGGCACTGCCGTTGGCCGAGACCTGCACCGTCTGGATCAGGTCAGTGTTGCTGTTCGGGTTCTGGTTCTGCTGCGGGCCCTCGACGGCGGCCAATCGCTTGAGGAACAGCTGAGTCGCGGTGGCGGGAGTCATGCGCTCCTGAGTCGAGCCCCAGCTCGGGCGCTGCTGGAACAGCCCGACTGAGTCGTGGTCGGATCCCACTCCGTCGTGCGGGATCGCGAGCGAGGTCGGGTCGCCGGAGTTGGCGAGGTTGAGCATGGTCGATTCCTGCATCGCGGTCATCAGTGCCATCACCGCATCACGGCTGGACATGTTCGCGACGAACTTGGTGGTGTTGTAGATGATCGAAGCGTTGTGCGCCTGAACGGTGTTGAGCCCGATGCCGAGGTAGGTCCCGGCCGGGATGTTCACCCGCAGAGTGCCGGAAGCTGTGCCGCCCACGGTCGCGGTCGAGCCGATCAGCGCGGACATGTCGGTGTCCTTCTTGATCAGCGCACCGACTCTGGAGGCGAACTTGAACCAGGTGTTGGGTACCGCTCCGATGTGAATGCGCGAGCGCGGCCAACCCACGACCTGCGCGAGGCTCTCCACCACGAGCTTGGACAGGTTGCGATCACCGGCCACCGAGTCTGCCTGGGTGATGCCGTTGGAGCTGGAGAGGTACTTCGCCATGAGTGCGCCGGAGTCGGCCGTGGTGGGATCCCACGACCAGAACTGCGGGATCTTGAGCGTGCAGCTCGCAGTCATGTCCAGGGTGCCCGGCCACGCCTGGAAGATCGGCCCGTCGTTGAGATAGCCGGTCATGGTCTGCATCCAGGTCAGACGCTTGAGCTGGATGGAGATGCGATCCATCGGCAGGAGCCGACCGTCGTACTTACGCTGGGCGTTCTGCAGCTGGAAGCTGAACACGTGCACCGCGTTCTCGGCCAACTGCAGCTGCCAGTTCGCGATGTCCTCGGTGAGATCGAGGATTCCGGCCGTGGTCTCCACGTGCACCTTGATGCCGGGGGCGTAGATCAAAGTCGCCATGGCCACACTCCTTGATGTACCCTGTCCGCGTGGCGACCTCTCCCTATCGATATGTCAAGCGCACGGGGCATCCGCTGATCCCGCCAGGGGGAGGGATTCGTCTGCCCGAGCATCGCGTCATCCTCTACGAAAAGATCGGTCCGGGGGCTCATCCGTGCCATTGGTGCGGCAAATCGGTGGAGTGGATACCGGGTGGTCGTACGAAACCTGGATCGTTGATCGCTGATCATGTCGACGGAGATCCCAGCGACAATGATCCCGAGAATCTCGTGCCGTCGTGTCAAGGCTGCAACATTCACCGCAATAGCGAACGCAAGCTCGATGGCAAACTCACGCTGACGGACAGCAATGGCAAGAGACATCTGGCTGTCGAGCGCATCTGTGGTACCTGTGGCGGCCCCTTCTTGATCAGAGCATCGATGGTGAAGAGCCAAGCCAAGAAGAGAGCTGGAACTTACTGCTCGCGCGCATGCCTTCACGGGCGACCTAACTGGCATCGTTGACGTCGCCATCAGATCCCCAGGAAGTCTTCCTGCTGGCGGCGCTTGTTGTCCGAGCTGATGGTGGCTGAGATCTCGGCGGCAAGCTCGGCTGCGGTAGCGACACGCTGGGCAGCTCCCTGGTCGTAGAGATACTTCTCCAGCTTGCCGATCTGTGTCGGGTAGAAGTAGGAGGGCTTGGCTGCCCTGCCGCTCTCGTCGCTCTGTCCGGACACCTGGTTGATCTTCAGGATCGCGGTCGAGGAGTCACCGGGATCAGACACCGACAGGAAGTCGATCGTCGGGTTGAACACCAGCGACCCGATGTGGTCCCCGTACTGCAGGCCAGTGCTGGGGATCCCCAGCCGGAGGAAGTTGCGCGAGGGCACGGCGACCGTCATCGGAGGAGGTACGGCCGCCGCGTCGAGATTGAGCACGATGTTCGCGTAGTCGCGGAACCAGGCCACCAGCTGGTTGAACTCTCGCCAGCCGTTGCAGGCGAAGGTGAGCGAGAAGTTGCCCTGGCTGCGTCGGTGCGGGTAGTAGGCGCGGTGCTGACGGGCGTGGCTCTCCTCGGAGTTCTGGGCGTAGGTGAAGGACATCTTCGGAACGCGCGCCTTGGCGAGGTTGACCCCTCGATTGGAATAGGTGAGCGCAGCGTTGGCGTGGCTGTGGCTGAAGCTGCCCATCAGATGACCTCCTGCGGGCCCCAGGTGGGCATCGCGTATTCCTGCAGGTCAGCCTTGGTGACGTTGAACATCAGCCCGTTCTCGGTGAAGACGTGGGTACCCATGTTCAGCAGGACGTCACTGATCGGGGTGGGCTCGGGCAGTGACACCGGAACGTCGCAGGCCCAGCTGGTCTCGGTCTGATCGTTGATCATGCTCAGGCTCCTCCGGTCAGGATGCCACCAAGGTAGGCGGTAACGCTTCCCCCGTGCGCCTGGATGAACGCAGCTGCCTGGGCGCCGGTCAGTGGCCCGTTGAACTTGGACTGCTTCCAGCCGAGTCCGTTGGAGATCCGGGCGATGTAGGCATCGGTGGCGATCTTCTTGATGATGTCTGTCTGCGCCTCGACGATGAACAGCGTGAGCTGGTAGCCGTAGGAGTACTTGCCGGTGGAGTGGGTGACGGCTGCGCCTGATCCGTCACTGTCCACAATGGACTTGATTAAGACCTTAAACTGCCAGTTGTGCACGCCGTCCATGTAGCTGAAGGTCACTGGCTGGTGGACCACTGCGGCATCGGTGTTCTTGTTCAGGATCGAGCCGACGCCGGTACCGACGCCCTTGGTTCCGATAGTGACGCGCTTGGCTGGGAGCGTCTGCTGATCCATCATCTGCTGGATCTTCTTATTGAACGCGAGCGCGAGCTGCCAGCTCTCCTGTTTGTGCGTGCGGTCCTGTCCGAAGTCGCCGGAGATCGTGACATCGCCCAGAGTGGCACCGAGGATCTGCACCACCTGCCCGCCCAATGTCTCGATGCGGTTGGCATCGATCTGGTAGTCCCACGAGATCTCGTTGGGATCGATTCGCCACTTCAGGTCGCCGAGCTGCGCGAAGGCCATCAGCGTGGCGCCTTCGGCGGGACGTTGTTCGCTGCACCGGCGTTGACGACGGGATTGCCGGTCGTGGTGATGTTGAGGTACTTCTTCAGCTCGGGCGTCATGTCGATGTAGACGCCTACCTGTCCGCCATTGCCGCCCTTCCCGCCGGTCTCCAATCCCAGCTGCTGCAGGTCCTTCTGGTCCTTCTTGCCGACCGTGGCCTTCGAAGTGGTGGTGTCGGTGGTCTTGGCTCCCTGCTCGGTGCCGACCACGTCGCCCACTGTCTGGCCCTTGGCGTCTCCGGAACGCTTGGTGTCGACCAGCACGGCGGTGCCGTTGACCAGCTGGTCGCGGTACTTCGCGGCGGCCTCGGCCAGAGTGACCTCGCGGTAGCCGTCGGCGGTCTGCACGCCGAGCTTGAGGTCGGCCCCGTAGCGCTTCTGCAGCTCGGCGATCACCGGGTCGTACATGCCGCTCTTGGTGTCGAAGGCGAGCCCCGGGTCGTTACCTATGCCGCTCGTGCCGTACTTGGCCTTGTACTGCGCCTGCTGGGCCTGCCCCTTCAGCACATCGGTGCCGTGCTGGCTCATCCCGGCGGGCATGCCCTTACCCTGCGCGAGATCGCTGATCGAACGCTGCTGGGTCTGGCTCACCTGCGCGGCCGTCTGCTTCTTGATGTCGACGCCACCGGCAGCCCAGGCCACCGCCCAGCCAGCGACGTTGACCGGGTTGAGCGAGCTGACGTCGATGCCGTAGCCGGACAGCACGCCGGTCAATGCTGGGATGTTGAGCAGCCCCTGCTTGAGGATCTCCGCACCGATGCTCTGCTGCACGCCGGGGTTGTCCACCACGGCCTTGTTCCCGCCGTGCTGCTGGATGATCTGCTGGATGGCCGTCTTGGAAGCCGAGTCGATCACTGCGTCGAAGGCGCGGTTGATGATGTCCTGCTGAGCCCCGGCCACCAGCATCGGGTTGTTCTGCGAGGCGCCGACGAACTGGCTGTAGGTCATGCCCGTGTTGGCTGCCGCAATCGTCATACCGGTCTGGCTGAGCATCCCGGTCATGTTGATCCCGGAGTACTGACGGCCCATCCCGGCGGTGACGTTGGTAGCCGACTGGGCGACCATGCCGCTGCTCTGGGCGCCGAGGCCCGCCTGCTGGGAGGCACCGTAGTTCTGGACGAACGCCTCGCGCACCACGTTGGCGTTCTGACCGGTGGCCTTGGCCTGGTCGCTGACCGCGCGCAGCTGCTTCTCCAGGTCCATCAGGTTGCCGCTGGCGTTCTTGGACGCGATCGAGATCAGCTCCATGGACGACTTGACGTCCATGCCCATGGTCTTGTAGTTGCTCTGGATGAACCCGAGTGCCTGGTTGCGGTTCGCCCCGCCGTAGCCGAGCGCCGAGACGCCCTTATAGGCCTCACCGGCGGCGCCCATGCTCAAGCCGCCGCCGAGCATCGAACTGACCTGGAATCCCACGCCGTGCGCTCGTTGGGCCATCCCGGCGACGTTCGAGCCGCCGTAGATGGACTGGTACTGCGAGTTGGCCGCTCGCTGGTTGGAGACGAAGTTGGCGCCCTCCCACAGCGCACCGGCGGCCATCACCGCGCCACCGACGTAAGGCACCGCACGAAGGCCCGCCATGGCCCCCTCGCCGCTCAGGGCGCCCCCGATACCGGAGATGCGGGCCCGACTGGCCGCGCTGGCCACATCCCCGGCTACGCCCTCCTCAGAGGCTCCGACGGTGCCCTGGAAGCGGCCGGTGTTGCTGTACTTGTGGTAGGAGGTGATGTTGCCCGTCTCGTCGCGCTCAGCCGGGATGAACGAGCTGCCGGACGCGGCGCCGTGACGCTGGTGGATGTACTCGCCCATGCGCTGGCGCGCGAAGGTGCGCATGTGGCCGATGTGGCTGCCGCCCTGCAGCGAGCCAGCTCCCTGGTAAGCCTGCAGACCGAGGTTGCGCGGGTGCAGCTGCTGAGGCGGGCGAGCCTTGGCTGGCTGGGCATGCACCGGACGATCAGACTGGTTGTCCTTTGCCCGAGGAGCATCCCCCTGAGTCGGCTGCTTCTTCTTCCGACGCGGGGTCGGCGCTCCGCCGAACCAGGCCGGGTCTCCACCACCGGCGAGACCGCCGAGGATGTAGTCGAGTCCGTCCTGCGAGCGCATCATGCTGTCCGCGACCGCGCGGCTCTCCTGTCCGGCCACCGCCATCATCTGCGCGGCCGTGGTGAGGTCGCGCAGGATCTGCTGCATCTGTTCGTTCTGCGCGGTGGACGTACGGCCCTTGGATCTGCGCTGGCCGCTACCGGGGGTGGTCATTACATCCACCCGTCATTGCGCGTGTCGTTGCCGTTCAGCGAGCCGTTGGAGTTCTCGGCCATCAGCTGGCCGAGCAGCTCGTTCATCCGCTCCTCGGTCATCTCCTCGGGCGGGGAGGCGTAGCGGACCAGGCCCGCTTCGTCGCCCTCGTTGTTCAAGGCCGAGTCCAGGTCGTCCGGGCCGACCTCCTGAGGCTGGGTCTGACCCAGGTACTCCGGGAAGAGCTTGCCGAAGGAGACCGTCCCGGCTGCGAGCAGAGCGAGGTTCAGCTCGCGGTCCTCCTGCTTGTTCTCGCGGATAACCTCCACCGAGTCGAGCAGATAGATCGCGTGAGCCTGCACGAGGCTGAGCCCACGCCCCTGCAGAAGACCCTGAGCCTTCGCCAGCCGGATCTGGGTGTGCACCCAGGGGTCAAGTTCTCCGGTCAGGCTGAGGGTTCCCCCAGGCCATCCAGCTCCTCGATCAGCTCGCGCACTCGGGCGTCCACCAGTAGGCAGTGCTCGAAGAGCTTCTCGATCACGACGTCGGAGGCGATGCTGCGCTGCACCCAGTCGAAGCGCGTGCGCAGCCCGGTGTTCGCCGGACTCAGCGGCTGAGGCGCATCCTCGCTGTCGATCTTGCGTAGGTAGGCCGCGACGAAGATCGTTCGCCAGGCCATCTCGCCGGTGATCGTGTTGACCCACGGCTTGTGCAGCGGGCCCATCTCTAGCCGGTCGTCCTGGGAGGGCGTCGCCAGGAGGAACCGGTGACCGGCAACGGTGCACTCTTCCTCCAGCTTTCCCAGGTAGAGCAGGCCGGTGAAGTCCTCCCGGTGCTTCTCGTCGAAGTCCGTGTCAACCGAGGCCAGCGGGGCTGGCATGTCCTCCAGCGGGTCATCGGGGATCGTCACCATCGGGGTGAAGGCCGCCGCCGCTTCATCGATCGGGGCTAGCGCAGGCTCGGTCACGCGGTCTCCTCCAGAATCGTGTCTCCTCGTCGAACTACAGCTTGGTTGAGTGGGTGTAGGCAACCACGATGCCCTTGGTCACCGCGAGCGCTCCGACGGTGATGGTGTCGTTGTCGCTGATGTCGACGACCACGCAGTTGTGATAGATCTTGCCGCGCGGCTTGGCGCCCGTGCCGGGCGGCTGGATCACCGTCTGGCAGGTGACGAACGCGGGGTTGCGCGCGAGCACGTCGAAGATGTCGACGATGTTGTTGGTGCCAGCGAGGCCCGAGAGCTGCTCCCACACAGCGGTGTTCCACAGCTCGCGGATGGTCAAGTTGAGGGTGCCCGCCTGCAGGACGCGGCTGGTCGCGATCTCGATCGGGTGGCGCTGCCCGAGTGGGTGGATCGGCTGCCAGGCCGCACCGGCATCGGAGAAGGCGCGCTGGCCCGAGTCCTCCACGCCCTCCAGGTACGCGATGGGCTTGCCCGAGTACGTGAAGGTCGAGTAGGACGAGCCGACGACTCGTACCTGCTGGTTGGGCATCGTTCAGACCTCTCTAGCCTGCGGGCTGGTTGCTGTTCGAGCTGCCACTGGCCGAGTCGGTGGTGGTCACGTCGCCGGTGGTCAGGTCGAGGGTGAACACCACGGTGATGTAGTTCAGCGGGTAGGTCGGCGAGTAGCTGAAGGTGCACTCGATGACCGTGGGGTCGCCGCTGGGCAGCGCTTGCTGCCGGACCAGCAGGTTCGTGTAGGCCTGGATGGTGTTGCTGCTCAGGGCCGTCTCCAGGGCCCCGGCGATGATGCCCTTGACCGCGAGCGGGGTGTTGACCTCGATCGGGTCGCCGATCAGGTCCGCCTGGTTGAGACTGACCGAGATCAGCTGGAACAGTGCGTCCTGGCAGCGCACGATCGAGATCTCGCGGTTCTGCACCGAGGACACGTCGGTGGTCACTCCGTGGCGCACGACCAACCGCTGAGTGCGGTCGACCTCGGCCACCGAGACGCCCTTGGAAGACCAGGTGTTCTTGTTCGAGGTGGACATGTTCGCCAGTACGGCGGCCGGGATCCCGGAGAAGCTGCGGATCTGGGCCCGGGTGAGTCCTCGGTTGACGTCCTGGTTGGCGAGCACACCCGCGCACGCGGCGGCGAAGTAGATGCCGTCCAGAGTCTGGGTGGCGTTGACCACGGCGTTGTAGTAGAGGAACGACGGAGGCCAGACCAGCACCACCCGGCGGTAGTCGATCTGCTGAGCGAGCACGTCAGGCGTCTCGCCGGTGAAGGCCTCCGGCAGGCCGACGATCGCGATCCGGGGGAAACCCTCTGACTCGGCGTTCTGCAGGTAGCTGACCAGGCCGGTCGCGAGGCTCTGCGCAGTGCTGCCGTCCACGGCCGTCTCGAACAGCGGGACCACGACGTTGATGTCGTAGTTGGGCAGCGTGAGCTGATAGGCCGAGGCGAACTGGCTGACCACCGAACCCGAGCCGGACAGCGACACCGCGAAGATCACGTTGGCGCCGTTCTGGAAGGCGATCTGAGCCGCCAGGCTCAGCGGGCTGAGCAGGTCACCGGTGGTCGGGTCGAACGGGACACCGTAGACGTCCTCGAAGCTGGCGTAGTCGCTGAAGCTGTTCAGCGCGAAGTAGGTGTCATCGGTGTAGTGGTAGGTCACCGTGACCGAGCCGGTGGTCGGGATCTGGCCGGAGGTCGTCCGGTTGAGCGTGGTGACCTTGTTGATGCCCGTCCCAGTCTGGCTGACGCTGTAGTCGTGCGGGGTCGAAGGACCGTCGACCTGGAAGGTCACGTGGGTGGGGATGCCGCTGACCGGAATGGTGCCGCTCACCACGACCGAAGCCGAGTCGATGCCCTTCTGAGTCAGTGGCATGGCGTTGCCACCGGCGAAGCTGATCTGCTCGGTGTAGATCTGGTAGCCCAAACCCCGCCCGACCAGGCAGAGGACGGTGTCGGTGATGCCGACAGCCGCCACCGATCCGGTTGAATCGGTGCTGACGTACACGCCCGGCGGGACATACCCGCTCCGGAAGTCGACCAATTTTCTCGCCCGCCTCTGCGTTCGCGTCAGGACACCTAGCTCAATACTTCAAGGCCTGAGACCAGCCATAGGCAGGATGCGTTCAGGTTGATGATTTAGGCTGCGGATATGCCTCGCCCTGCCATCGACATCGCCGGAATGATCTTCGGTACCTGGACCGTCCTCGAAAGAGCCGACTCCAGGTACAAAGTGGCTCGATGGCTCTGTCGCTGCACGTGTGGCATCGAACGAGTGATCAGCGGGTCGTCTCTTCGATCGGGAGGGTCGCGTAACTGCGGGTGCCAAAACACGCGCTGCCTCAAGCATGGGGAGTCCCGATCTCGGGAGTACTACTCCTGGCGAGCAATGATGCAACGCTGCTACACCCCGACTCATGTTGGCTTCAAGAACTACGGCGGTCGAGGGATCACTGTATGTCCCGAATGGCACAAGTTTGAGCAATTTCTGGCAGATATGGGGCGTCGGCCTCCTGCTCGCACGTTAGACCGCGTTGACAATGAAGGCCCTTACGCGCCCTCGAACTGCCGCTGGGCCACTACCAGCCAGCAGAACCAGAATCGACGACGCAAGAAGCTCTGATCAATGCCACTGAGACGAATCGAAAGCGATCTCGCTGGCCGAGTTGACGAGCACGTTCTGCACGACCCCAGTGGTGACCCCCTTGTCGTTGACCGGGGTGCCTTCGGTGAGGATTGCGGACAGCAGGACGAGGGTGTCGGTGGAGGCATCGGAGACGAACTCACCCTCGACATCGAAGCTGAGGCTCTTCTCGTAGATGACTTCGTCCTCGGTGCCCCAGGGAGTGCCCGGACCGGCCGAGTCGCCTCCCGGTCGCAGCTCGTCCCAGTTGGCCAGCACGCCGATGAAGTCGTTGTTCTCGATGGTGGTCCGGAAGACTGTCGCGTCGTCCTCGATGCGACTGAAGGCGTAGATGCGCACCAGCTCGTCGTAGAGGTTATCCCGCTCCAGGCTGGACAGCGCGACGGCGGTCAGGGTCACCGTGCCGGAGAACAGCCAGCGGGTGACGTCGTGGGTGCCTCCGTTGTCGTCGAGCACGTACTCGCGGTGGTCGATACCGGCGATGCGCAACGAGTCACGGTCGTCGTAGTTGACCCATACGGACGGATAGTTCTGCTTGTCCAGTGGGTACTCGATGGAGACGAAGGTGCCGTTGAAGTCGGCAGTCGGTGTCGCGGCGAAGGTCTGCTGCAGCGCCTCCACCACGGCTCCCTTGAGCTTGGAGAGATACACAGATCATCCCTTCACTAGGTGGAAAAAGGACGTAGTGTCACAAAGGTAGACTGGCACCAGCTCGATGCCGTTGGCGAGTGCGATGTCTGCCAGCGCTGAGTTGAGGAACATGCGCGGAGCGATGCCAGGATGGCGCCAGCGCACCCCCACGTTGCCTGTCGCGATCTTGCCGGTACTCCGCCTGGCCGAGATGCGTCCGGGCGCGCCGGGGTAGCTGCGCGGCACGCTGACGGGCTGGCCGTCGCGCATGATCGTCTTGCGACTCTTGTTCGGCGCGACGCGCCGGAAGATCAGCACCTGGCGGCGGCCGTCCTCGGTGACGCGGGTCTGCGGTGGCTTCCTGGAGTGCTTGCGGATCTCGCGCGCCTGCGACCCGTCAGCGTCCTCGACCCACATCGGGATCGGCTTGTCCCGAGGGAGGTTGCGCATGGTGTGCGGGCGCGTGCCCTGCTCCATGAACCAGACCTTGCGGTCCGGGAAGTAGATCCCGAAGTAGCCCGGCCCGGCCAGCGGCTGCAGGGTGGAGGCCATGTAGCCGGTCACCCTCGGCATCCGACTGCGGGCAATGGACACCGCTGCCTCGGCCAGCTGCTCGGTGTCGAAGACGTCGAGATCGATGAGCATCACGATCCGGTCCGGATCCTCGGCGGTCTTGATCTCAGGCACTACTTCCGGCATCGATCCACCGCCCTTCCGTGATCCAGCCGTGGCTCGTGCAGGGCTCGCCTTCTCCGTCTCCGCGCGCGAACGCGCAGGCGAGGCTCGGGGTGACGCTCAGGTGGGTCGGATCGTTCGGACCGCCTCCGGCGAGCTGGTGCCGGACCAAGATCTCTCCATTGTCAGAAGGATCTTGCCAGGCGAGGTACCCGCCGTGGAAGCCGTCGCCGTCGCTGTGTCGATGACGATCCACCAGACCGTAAGGCACCGGCTGACCGCCCCAGTAGAGGAACTGGACCACGTGGCTGCCGTCTCCGCCGGGCAGGATGATGTGTGGCCCGCGCCTGGTGCTCATTCGGTTTCCTCCGAAGGGATGGCCGAGGTGTTTATCTGGTCATGCCACTGCAGCGACGAGATGCCCTGATCGCGGTGCGGGATCAGCGGGCCGTTGATCTGGTCATGCCAGTCCGGTGGCTTCGAGATCTCACCACGCACGAGGACAGCGACGACCGAGTCGGTAAGACCGATGGAATCGATCGGGGTACCGATGTAGTCGATCTCTCCTGGAATCAGGACGGCTGTGACGGAGTCGCTGATCCCGACCGGATCATGCTGGGCGCGCAATCGGTCGAGGAAGGCCGTGGCCGAGTCGGTCAGTCCGAGACTGTCATCAGCCTCTCGGTTCATCCCCAACGACGCGGTGACGGTGTCGGTGAGTGCCGTCGGGTCGTTCATCGGCAGCGCACGGTCGAGCGCGAGCGCATCGGTGATCGCAACCGAGTCTGCAGTCGTGCGAGCTGTCTGCTGGGTGGCGGCGGCCGTGTCGCTCAGACCGATCGGGTCAACGGGCGTCCGGATGAACCCGAGTCCAACGCTCGCCGCGTCAAGGAGTCCAACCTGGTCTGCGGCCGAGCGGACGCTGTCGAGCTTGGCTGAAGCCGAATCGGTGAGCCCGACCTGGTCTACGACCGTGGCAGCGCCCGTGCTGGTGAGCGTCGCACTGACCGAGTCAGTGATGCCGATCGGATCAACGGGGGCACGCTGCAGGTCGGTGACGACCGAGGCAACATCAGTGAGACCGATTGGGTCGTCGACCTGACGCGGCATACTCAGCGAGGCTGTAGTTGAGTCGGTGATGCCTTCCGGATCAGCCTGGGTACGAATCAGATTCTGGACAGCTGTAGCCGTATCGACGATGCCGGTGGGGTCGGCTGGAGGCCGAACAAGCCCCTGGGTCGCGGACGCGGTGTCGAGCAGCCCCACAGCATCTGCCTGCGCTCGCACGACGTCTTGCTTGGCGCTGGCGGTGTCGAGGAGACCGACAGCATCGGCGACCGAGCGGACGAGATCTTGTCGAGCGCTCGCGGTGTCGACGATCCCTAACGGATCATCCTGCTGGCGAACGACATTGAGCACCGCACTAACCGCATCGAGCAGACCGACCGCATCATCCTGGGACTTGGTGTAACTGGTGCCACTCGCACCGTCGAAGATTCCATCAGCTCCGTACCAGGCAGCACGGAAATCACTCTCCGGAACGTGATTGACGCCGCCGTAGCCGTAGACCCCGTCATGGTGAGTGCCGTTATCTCCGACGTAGGTGAGTCCTCCCCCGAGCGGAGCTGCGACGTCGGTACCGCCGGTAAAGATGTCGTGGATATATCCGTAGAGATTGCGCGGGAGCCAGATGATGATGTAGTAGAGGCTGTTCTGAACAAGATTGACCGGCGTCGCCCAGCGCACCTCATTCCAGGCGCCAATCGTCAGCGTGCCGAAGCTGGCCGACGTGATCAGTTGGCCGATGACCGGGTAGCCGCTGACGAGGTCTACCCCGCCAACGCCTCCCGCATAGAGATAGGCGACCGCACCGGTGAGCGTGGTGCCCGTGGCATCCGAGGGGATAGCGACTCGGGCGCCCAAACAACGCTGACCAGTCAGTGACGTGAAGATGCCATTACCCAGTGACACATCACTGGCATCAGCGCCGAAGGTATAAGTGCCAAAACCAGCAGGAGGAAAGGTTGCTCCGAAGCCGGTGTATTCGGCGCTGAGGGTGGCACTGGCGGAGTCGATGATGCCGATGGCATCAGCCTGCTGGCGCACCACTACTTGGATGGGACTCGCGACGTCGAGGAGTCCTACCGGATCATCGACCTGTCGTACCGCACCGATCTGTGCGGTGGCGGCATCGAGCAAACCGACCGGGTCCACGGGCAATCGAACGTTGTTAGCTGTGGCCGACGCTGTGTCGAGCAACCCCACTGGGCCGACAACGGTGCGCGCCATACCTTGCTGTACGGAAGCTACATCGAGCAGCCCAATCGGATCCGCCAAGGGACGCACCAGGTCTTGCTGGGCAGCAACCGTGTCGAGAAGACCAACTGGATCAGCAGCAGACCGGACGAGCCCCTGTATCGGAACGGCTGCGTCGAGGATGCCCTCGGGATCTGCCTGGGTGCGGACCATGTCCTGCACCGGCGTCGCAGCGTCAGTGATGCCTTCGGGATCAGCTGGCGCTGCTGTGAAATCAGATGCAAGTGTTCGACGGCCGAGTGTCACCCGGGACGCGATCGCCCACGGCGTCATGTAGCCCGGCGGGGCCAGGAACGGCGCCCCTCCACCGCCTGCGGCGACGGGTACACGGAAGGTGCCGACCAGGGCCAGCTTGCTGTACGTCGAGGACGTGCTGGTGAACGTCAGGGTGCCCGTAGCGGCGGCTGTGGACTGTGTCACCTGACCCAGAACAGAACCGCCCGAGGTCGTATCCGAGTTCGATACGACTGATGACCAACCGGACGGCACAGTTACAGTCGGCGAGCTGTCGGGATCGTCGCAGTAACCGGTCATCAGTGTGTTGTCGCCGCCGGGCGTGAACGATGCCACCGCGACCGTGCTGGAGCCGTCGGCTGCCGATCCCTTTTGGATCGCATCAGCGAACGGGTCACCCGACGTCGCGCCCCCGGTGACCCGACTAGCGACGCCCGACGAGAACGAGCAACCGGTACCGCCGAGCGCGTTCACCGTCCAGGCGTAAGTACCGCTGTCCGAGCCTGTGGCGTACTTGTACGCCACGATCATCGCCAACTGCCCACCGCTGACGACGTGGGTAACGATGTCCTTGATCGTCCACGTGCCGTCCGGTGGAGTGAACTGTGCCGTAGTCGGGGTGGCGGCGTTGAACCAACCTGCATAGATATAGGCGATGATCAACGAGCCGCTGGCCACTCCAGCGGGCACGGGCACGGCAAGCGTGCCGCTCCCGACACTCCCGATCGCGCCGCTGCTCGCGACGACGGGCGCGGCCGAGAAGTACTCGACGAGGATGCCAAAAGTTTGCGCAGAGGTCGGCAACGTGGCGCCGACCGTGACCGGGCTAGCGGTCTGCGTATTCATCGCGCTCTGATAAATCGTGCCGATCGAGCCCGGACCGCCACTGAAGTAGAACGTCGAGGCCGGTGAAGTGTCCACAGCCGACCCGGCGACCAGGCTGGACACGTCAGCGGTCGGGGCGTTCTGGAAGTAGTGCAGGCAGAACATCGAACCTGAAGCCGAAGGTGTGCCCGAGGCCTGCGCGGTGGAGGCGCTGGAGATCGTGGTGACGATGCGCGGCGGCCTCACCGCCGGATCAACACTGCCCGGCATCGCGCCAACCCAGCTCATGACGCTGTCATTGAAGCCGTCGCCATTGACATAGGCGACCGTCACCGTCATGGAAACCGACGAACCGGTGTTGTTGTACCAGTAATCGACGACCAGATGATCGGTAGCCGGAGCGTAGGTATTCAGCCTCGTCCAGACCCGCGCCGTCCCCGAGTTCGAGACGGTGAAGGCGTTGTTGGCATGCAATTCCCGGATGGCCGACACCACCACCGCCAGTGCACCGGCAGGAACGCTGATACTGGCGGTGGTGTGAGGGTTGTAGCCCGACCAAAAGCTACCGTTGGCGGCGTCGAGCGTCGCCTCAGTAACCGTCATCGAGCCCTCCTCTGAGGGAGAGGGCTAGACCTGCGTGAGTTCTTCGATAATGAGCTGATGCAACGTAATCGCATTGCCCGCCGCCGACGTGCCACAGGTGGCCTGCACCGACCACTCAGCGGCGGCGGAGTTGTCGACATTGACGGTCGCCAACGCGATACCGGGAATGGGGATCTGCACCACCGCAGACAGTGACGTGCCGTACCACAGTTCGCCGTGGGTGATCGTCACGACCGCTGACGGGACCGCAGCGGCCCGGACAACAGTGAGCGTCCGCAGACGCCACGGCAACTGCACCGACGCAACTGACGCCTCCGTGAGCGCCACGTTGACCCCCAGCGCGACGGCGCCGTAGTACGTGCCGAGCACCAACGTGGGGGTAGTCGACGCATTTGTGAACGTCCCGCCAGCTTCCGTACGGATGCACGTTCCCGGTTTCAGGTAGTTCGCGGGAATGATCGTCGGCTGTGCCACATACGCGGCGTTGCCGGTGGTCTTGATCAGGTTCTGCGGTCCGGTGAACGACGCGATGGTGTTCGCGGCCAGCAGCGGATCGTTCAGCTGAGAGCAATACGTCGGACGTAGGGGCATGCCGATCTCCTAACAGCTCAGCGGGATTACGCGCCCAGCAGCGTGTGGGTCCAGGTGACGGTCAACGTGTCGGTCGACTGCTTCGACCCGATGCCTGCGAGCAGTGCGCGAGCGATCGTGTTCGCTGCGGTCGAAGTGGCGTCGGCGAGGAAGTCGAGGAAGATCACGACCTCAGTGATCGGCGTCGCCACGCTCGTCGCCTTGCCCGCCGCGTAGGTCACCTTGTAGGTGATCACACGACC
>Ga0137418_10001304_pt1 | contig 22898 bp, 23 predicted proteins | sample CZODoug3_1_2_16f_FD_122242 | JGI IMG/M metagenome (GOLD analysis project Ga0137418, IMG submission 122242) | Vadose zone soil fungal communities from Angelo Coast Range Reserve, California, USA - CZODoug3_1_2_16fungal (Hybrid Assembly) | ecosystem: Environmental > Terrestrial > Soil > Vadose...
GCCTGCTCGGCGACCTTGCGCCCGGCGAGGTCGCTGCCGGTCAGCGTCGCCGCGACGATGCGCGGATCGGCGATGAGCCGCGGCACCGCCGCGCTGCCGACCAGCACGGTGGAGAACAGGCCGCGCGGGAAGCCCGCCTCCCGGAAGATGTCCTGGATGGCGAGCGCGGTGCGCGGAACGTTCGAGGCGTGCTTGAGGATTCCGGCGTTGCCCGCCATGAGCGCCGGCGCCGCGAAGCGGAAGACCTGCCAGAAGGGAAAGTTCCAGGGCATGACGGCGAGCACCGGTCCGAGCGGATCGAAGCGGACGTAGCTGCGCGCGGCGTCCGTCTGGCGCGGCTGCGGCGCCAGCATGGCCTCGGCGTGGTCGGCGTAGTACTCGCACGCCACGGCGCACTTGTCGATCTCGGCCTCCGCCTGGACGATCGGCTTGCCCATCTCGAGCGTCATCGTGCGAGCGTAGTCTCCGGCGCGCGCGCGCAACACGCGGGCCGCCTCGCGCATCTTCTGCGCCCGCGTGGCGAAGGCGACGCCGCGCCACTCGTGGAAGGCCGCGGACGCGGCCGCGAGGCTTCGCTCGAGCTCCGGCGGCGAGGTCTCCTCGAACGTCTCGAGCGTCTCGCCCGTGGCTGGATTGACGGACTGAATGCTCATGGCTCGCCTCCCTGCCTCAACGATTCACCGAATCGATCGACTGTCGACACCCTGTGGACGATTGGACACCCCTTCCGGCCTTCGGGACACCCCGCGCGGTCGACAGTGGCCTGCAGGAAGGAGACCCGCATGAAACACGTGATCGGTACCCTCGCAGCCGCTCTGACGCTGGCCCTGGCGCTCAGCTTGCCGGCCTACGGTCAGCAGCGCCAGGCGACGCCGCAGGCCGAGGTCGTTGCCGCCGCGTTCACCGCGGAGGTGACGGGCAAGGTGCAGAAGGTGGATCCGAAGACGGGGATGCTCACGCTCCAGACCGTCGATGGGCCGGTGAACGTTCGCTTCCCGGCGGCCGCCGTGCAGACCATCAAGCCCGGCGATACGGTGACCGTCGCGTTCGGCCTGGTGAAGGAGCCGCCGTCCGCCTCGCCCCCGACGTCACCCGGATCGAAGTCCAAGTAGCCGGAGACGATCAGCGTGCAAGGCGGCCCGCGCCTGCAGGCCGCCTTGCGCGAAATACCCCGTTCAGGGGTTGGTGACCGGGCGAGGCGGCGCTATCGTGTCATCCGTGGACCTACGGAGAGACACGGCGCGGCCCCGTGTGCTCATCATCGACGACGCCGAGGACAACCGGGACATCTATAGATTCTTCCTCGCGCACGACGGATTCGACGTCGAGGTCGCGGCCGACGGCGAAGCCGGCGTCGCGCTGGCCAGATGCCGGCCGTTCGACGTCATCGTCATGGACCTCACGATGCCGAAGATGGACGGCTGGGAAGCGACGCGCCGGCTGAAGGCCGACGCGTTGACGCAGGCGATCCCGATCATCATCCTGACCGGCTATCCGGCGACGGCGGCGAAGCGCGACGAGCAAGCTTCGGCCTGGGACGCCTACCTCACGAAGCCCTGCCTTCCAGAGAGCCTCGAGGCCGAGATCCGCCGCCTCCTTTCTGTCCGGTCAGCGTAAGTATTTCTCCGCCCGCGTCCGAATCCCCGGCGTCCGAGGGGAAACGGTTTTCACACCCCAACGTTTTGTGGTGTGTCGTCCGTCCGCGCCTCAGCCCGCGGTGGTCTGCGGTCGACCCCGGCCGCGCGTGTGGCACGCTCGTTGAACCCCTCCACGCTCGATGGCGGCAACTGAGGACGTCCATCGGCCCACCGACCAGGCGGCCAGCGAGCGATACGAGCTCGAGCGCCGCCTCAACGCCCTGAGCGAAGCCCGGCGGAGGCTCGAGGCGGCGTTGCGTGACGTGCACCCGCCCGGCAGGCAGCGGACGGGCTAGGCGAATGCCGACCGTGAACGCCACCGCACGCGCCGAGGTGGTCCGCCGCAAGGTTCACGACGGGGTGCTGCCGCCCGAGCGATGTCTCAAGCTCTGGGCAGGCGTGGGGACGGGACGCCCGTGCGAGGCCTGCGAGCAGCCGACCCTGCCGCCCGACATCGAGTACGAGTGCCAGGTGCAGGAGGCGCGCACGATCTACCTGTGCCGCCCCTGCTTCGCCGCCTGGGAGATCGAGATCGCTCAGCCGCGCGCGTAGCGCGCGCGGAGCCTCCCCGCCGTTGACGAGCACCCGCTGAAGGCCGGCTTCTTCCGTTAGACGGGCGGCGCGGCGGGCAGGCGGACGACGTGGCCGGGACCGTCCCCCGTGTCCGGCACGCGGCCGCCGTGCAGCTCGACCAGGCGCCGCGCCAGGGAGAGGCCGAGACTCCTGGCGCCGGCGCGCGGCGCGGCGGCGGGGCCGTCCACGCGCAGCACGACGTCGTCGGCGTCGTCGAAGACGCTCAGCGTGATGCGGCCGCCGGCGGGCGTGTGTTTCGCGACGTGCGCCAGCAGGTGGCCGACGATCTGCTCGAGCCGCGCGAGATCCCCGATCACCCACGCCGGACGGGCGTCGACGTGAAACTCGTGGTCCCGAACCGGCAGGGCCGCCACGCACTCGCGCGCGAGTTGCGCGAGGTCGATCCGGCTCGTGGTGAGGGTGGCCTGTCCGCTGGCGATGCGCTCCATGTCCAGCAGCTCGTCGACGAGGCGGCGGGCCTGGTCGAGCTGACGCCGGAGCACCTCGCGCGCGGTGGCGACTCGGGTGTCGCTCGCGGGCAGACGCTCGATCAGGCTGGCGGCGAGGACGGCGGAGGACAGCGGGGTGCGCAGCTCGTGCGAGAACACGGCGATGAATTCGTCTTTCTTCCGGCACGCCGCTTCGGCAGCGAGCCGCGCCGTCCGCTCGCGGGCGAGGGCGTCGGTCAGGTCGCGGTCGGCGCGCGCGCTCGGCATGCCGGCGAACGGGTTGGCGTGGACGGCGCCGCGGACCACGGCGAAGGGGTGGCAGCCGAGCACGTCGAGCAGCAGCGTCGGCGAGAAGAGCCGCCGATCGTACTGGCAGAGCTTGATGGCGCGACGACCGCGGAAGAACTCGTTCACCTCGGCCTCGTACTCCGCCCAGCGCTCGGCCCCCGGGACGCCCTCGTTGAGCCATGTCGGGCAGCCCGCCACCCTGAGATTCGTGTAGCCGTTCCCCTCGGCGGCGTCGATGAGCTCCTGCCAGAGCGCGATCATGGCGTCGGGGTCGAAGTGCCCGTCCCGGAGATAGGTGGCTTCCGCGGTTGCGAAGCGCAGCGCCCCGCGCCGCAGGGCGGCGTCCACGTCGATTCCGGCGGCGCGCAGCGCGACCTCCAGCTGTGCGGCGTCCTTCTCGGGCGCGACGTACACGCACGCCTCGCCCCGCACGAGCCCCTCGCCGAAATAGGGAATGGCGGCGCGGAGCCACTCCGCGTCGGTGTCGTACATCGCGCACACGTGGTCGCCGGCGCGCAGGTTTGCCTCGAGCGTCAGCGGCGTCATCGGGCGCCCACGCGATAATGATGGGCGGCTGCGGCGCGCACGGCATCCCCGAGGTAGGGCATCAGCTCGTCGAGGTTGAGGAGCACGGCCTGCGCGGTCGGCATGGTCGTGGCCAGCGCGCCGTGACGCTCGCAGAGCTGGCGCAACAGCAGCGTGTCGGCGTCGGCGCCGAACACCTCGAGGAATGCGCGCTCGACCGCCAGCTCGAACCGGTCGGCGTCGTCGGCCGGCAGCACGTGCGAGTGGCGCCGGGCGATCGCCGGCACCGCCGTGGCACCGTCGTGGCGATCGAGCGTGTCGACGTGATAGGCGCAGAGCAGCGGGTGCCGCTCCGTCTCCAGCAGCTCGTGCCATAGCTCCTCGAGCCGCATGGCCGCCGCGAACGCCGCCGGCCGCAGCAGCTCGACCATCTCGCCGTACAGGCGGATCCGCTCGTATCCCGCGTGCCGGACGTGCTCGAGATAGGGCGTGATGGCGCCGAAGAACCGCTCGCGGTCCGGCGCGCCATCGACCATGAACAGCGCCAGGCACTCCTCGGCGTCCAGGTCCACGTACTGGCCGCGGCGCGTGCAGGCGGGCACGTCCGTGCCGAGCGCGCTCAGGCGCCGCGCGAACGTACCGCGATGCTCCCGGGTGGCGATCACGATCACCGCCTCGCCCGTCACGAGACCCTGGTGGCCGTACCGCGCCACGACTTCGACGAGGAGCTGGGGATCGCGATACATCTGGACGACGTGGTCGCCGGCGGCGGGACTGTCGACGACGGACTGCCACGCTGTTGGCGCGATAGGGGACATCAATCACTCCTGGATGGGGTTGATCAGACGGTACCACGCGTTTCGCGTTCTGGTCGACGCGATCGCGACTGAGTGGGGAATCTACTGAGAAAAAATTTGCTCAGCGCAGACGCTGGAGCAGCTCGGAGAGCCGGTCGGGATCGATCGGCTTCACGAGATGCTCGTCGAAGCCCGCTTCGAGCGCTCGCTGCCGGTCTTCGACCTGCCCGTAGCCCGTGAGGGCGACGAGCCGCTGCGGCTGATGGTCCTGGCGGCGGATGAAGCGCGCGACCTCGTACCCGTCCAGGATCGGCAGGCCGAGGTCGACGAGGGCGAGATCAGGATGCAGCCGCGAGGCGGCCCGCACGGCCTCCGTGCCGTCAACCGCCTCGTAGACTTCGTGCCCCTCGTGCTCGAGCAGCAGCTTGAGCATCTCGCGGGCGTCGTCGTTGTCTTCGACGATCAGCACGCGCCGGCGGATGGCGTGCGGCCTGGGATCGCCGTGCTCGACCGTCTCCGGCACCTCCACGCGTCGCAAGCGCACCGTGAAGACGCTGCCGAGGCCCGGGCCCGGACTGTCGGCCGTCACCGTGCCCCCGTGCAGCTCGGTGAGCGTCCGCACCAGCGTCAGGCCGATCCCGAGGCCGCCTTGCGCGCGGTCCAGCGTGCGCTCGCCCTGGACGAAGAGGCCGAAGATCTTCGCCAGCATGTCGGCGGCGATGCCGACGCCCTCGTCCTCGACGCGGAGCACGGCATCGTCGCCCTCGGCCGACGTCCGAACGCGGATGGTCCGGCCGGCCGGCGTGTACTTCATCGCGTTGCTGACGAGGTTCAGGACGATCTGCTCCATGCGCGCGGGGTCGGCATCGACGCCGACGTCCTCGAGCTCGGTCTCGACGACGTGGCGGTCCGCCGACGGGGTGGCGCTCAGCACGGCGAGGGCGTGCTCGACGACGTCCGACAGCTTCAGGGGATGGCGATTCAGGACGATCTTGCCGGCGCGCACCCGCGCCGCGTCGAGGAGGTCGTCCACCAGGCGTTTGAGGTGAAAGATCTGGCGCTTGACGACGTCCCGCGGGCGCCGGGTGTCGTCGAGCGTGCGCGCCAGCTCGAGCACGCTGGCGGCGCCGGCGATGGCCGCCAGAGGAGTGCGCAGCTCGTGCCCGAACATCGCGAGGAAGTCGTCCTTGGTGCGGTTCGCCGCCTGCGCCTCCTCGAGCAGCAGGGCGCGCTCGACCTCGGCGCGCTTGCGATCGGTGATGTCCCGCGCGATCTTGGAGGCGCCGACGATCGTTCCCCTGGAGTCGCGGATCGGCGACACGGTCAGCGAGATGTTCAGCCGCTGCCCGTCCTTCGTCTGACGCACGGTCTCGAAGTGATCGACGATCTCGCCGCGCCGGATGCGTGCCAGCACGTCGTCCTCTTCGGCCCGCCGCTCGGCCGGAATGATCAGGGTGATGTGCCGACCGATCGCCTCGCTCGCCGTGAAGCCGAACATCCGCTCGGCGGCGGCGTTCCACGTCATGATCACGCCGTCGAGCCGCTTGCTCACGATGGCGTCGTCGGAGGAGTCGACGATCGCGGCCAGCCGGGCGAGGACAATGTCTGGTGGGGTCTGTTCGAGCATCGACCTATTCACATGATATGCCGGTCCCGCGGCACGTCGAGCGTTTCATCGGCCGGCATGGGAAAAGATTTTCACACGCGGCCGCGATAGTATCGCTGAGGATGGATCTGGGACTGAGCGGTACCGTGGTGCTCGTGACGGGCGCGGGGCAGGGGCTGGGGCGAGCGATCGGGCTCGCGTTCGCCGCCGAGCGCGCCCACGTCGCCTTCCACTACCACTCTTCGGGCGACGGCGCGGAGAGCGCGGCCAAGGAGGCGCGCGCGCTCGGCGTCAAGAGCCTCGCCGTCCACGCGGATCTGAGAGTCGAGCCCGAGGTGGCCGCCGCCGTCGAGCGTGTGGAGCGCGAGCTGGGGCCGGTCGGCGTCCTCGTCAACAACGCGGCGGCGACCCAGCGCAAGCTGTTCTTAGAGTCGACGCCGGCCGACTGGGCGGCCCAGGTGGACGTGACGGTCAAGGGAACGCTGCTGATCACCCATGCCGTGGTCGGCCTGATGGCGACGCGTGGCTCAGGGGTCATCGTCAACCTGATGGGCGACTCGGGGCGCGTCGGCGAGTCGCGTCTGCTCGTCACCGCCACCGCGCGCGCGGCCACGGTCGGGCTCACGAAATCGCTCGCGCGCGAGTTCGCGCGCGCCGGCATCCGCGCCAACTGCGTCTCGATCGCGCTCGTCCAGACGGATCGCTTCGACGCGCACGCGGGCGGCGCCCCGCACGAACCCCTGAACGACGAGCGCATGAAGAAAATCGTCGCGCAGTATCCGCTGGGCCGCGTGGGCCGGGCCGACGACGTCACGCCGATGGTCCTGCTGCTCGCCTCGCCGCGCGCGGGCTGGATCACGGGGCAGGTCGTGTCGGTCAACGGCGGCTACGCGATGCTCTGAGCGCACGCCCGTTGTCCTCTTCTCCGTTCGGTGCGCGGCAGCCCCGGCGCGAGGACGCGCGTCTGGTCACCGGCCACGGGCGCTACGTCGGCGACGTCGAGCTGCCGCGGATGCTCCACGTCGCGTTCGTCCGCAGCGTGCACGCCCACGCGCGTCTCGGCGCGGTCATGACCGGGCGCGCGGCGGCGGTGCCGGGCGTCGTTCACGTCGCCACCGGCGCCGACGAGACCTTCGCGCGCCACCGCCTGCGGGCGCAGTCGGCGCTGCCCGGCTACGTCGTCACCGAGCAGCCGATCCTGGCGTGGCCCAGGGCGCGCTACGCGGGCGAGCCGCTGGCGGTGGTCGTGGCGGCGGACCGCTACGCGGCCGAGGACGGCGCCGCGCTCGTCGACGTGGACTATGAGCCATTGGCGGCGACCGTCGAGGCGGATGCCGCCGCGCGTGAGGGCGCGCCGCTCGTCCACGACGAGGCACCGGGCAACATCCTGCTCTCGCGCCGCTTCGAGAACGGTCGCGTCGATCTGGCCATGGACGGCGCGGTGGTGGTGGTCGAGCGGACGTTTCGGACCAACCGCCACACGGCGGCGCCGATGGAGGGCCGCGGTGGCGTCGCCGACTACGATGCCGCCGCGGGCAAGCTGACGCTCTGGTCGGGGACGCAGGTGCCGCACCTCGCGCGCCACGGGCTCGCCGGTGTGCTCGGCCTTCCCGAGCACAAGATCCGCGTGGTCGCGCCCGACGTGGGCGGCGGCTTCGGCGTGAAAGGTATCCTCTATCCCGAGGACGTCGCACTGTGCCTGCTCGCCATGCGACTCGGCCGCCCGGTGAAGTGGGTCGAGCAGCGCCGCGAGCACTTTCTGGCCTGCGCGCACGCGCGGGATCACCACTACACGATTCGCGTCGGCTTCGACGCCGACGGGCGGCTGCGCTCGCTCGACGCGCGCGCCCTGTGCAACACCGGGGCGTACTCCGTCTTTCCGTGGACGGCGGGGATCGAGCCGCTGATGGTGGGCGGCTTGCTCACGGGGCCGTACAAGCTCGAGCACTACCGCTGCGAGGTCAGCGCGGTCGCGACGAACACGGCGCCCGCCGGGCCCTACCGGGGCGTGGCGCGGCCGGCGACGACGTTCGTGATGGAGCGCCTGCTCGATCTCGGCGCGCGCGCCCTCAACCTCGATCCCGTGCAGATACGTCGAATCAACCTCGTGACGCCCGACGACCTGCCGTACACCTCCGCCACGCGCCTCGTGCACGACAGCGGGGCCTATCCCGTCTGCTTCGCGAAGGTCGTCGAGGCGCTCGATTACGAGACATTCCGCGCCGAGCAGGCGCAGCTGCGCACCGAGGGCCGCTACCTCGGCATCGGCTTCGCGAACTACAACGAGCTCACGGGCCTCGGCCGCGCGGCGTCCGCCGGCCCGCGGATGCCGTTCCGCACCGGCCACGAGGGCGCGACGGTGCGCATGGACCCCTCGGGCGCGGTCACCGTGCTGGCCGGCGTGACGTCACAGGGGCAGTCGACGGAGACGACGCTGGCGCAGATCGCCGCCGCCGACCTCGGCGTGCCGTTCGCATCGGTCAGCGTCGTGCTGGGCGATACCGACGCCACACCGTTCGGCCTCGGCGCTTTCGCCTCGCGCCAGGCCGTGATCGGCGGCGGCGCGGTGGCCCTCGCCGCGCGCGCCGTGCGCGAGAAAGCCCTGCGCATCGCCGCGCATCTGCTGGAGGCGGCGGCGGAGGATCTCGAGGTCGCCGACGGCAGCGTCAGCGTGCGCGGCACGCCGGGCCGCACGCTCGCGCTGGCCGAGGTCGCGCGCGTGGCGAACCTCGAGACCAACCGCCTGCCGGCGGACCTCGAGCCCGGGCTCGAGGCCACGCGCTTCTACGACCCGATCCGCGGCACGTTCGCGGCGGGATCGCAGGGCGCGATCGTGGAAGTCGATCCGGCGACGGGCACGCTGGCGATCCGCCGCTGGGTCTGCGTCGAGGATACGGGCCGCGTGATCAACCCGATGGTCGTCGAGGGCCAGGTGCACGGCGCGATCGCGCAGGGCATCGGCGGCGCGCTCTTCGAGCACCTCGTGTACGACGCCGAGGGCCAGCTGATCACCGCCAGCTTCATGGACTACGCGCTGCCCGCGGCCACGATGCTGCCGGCCTTCGAGCTGGACCACATCGAGGAGCCGGCCGAGAACCTGCTCGGCGTGCGCGGCGTCGGCGAAGGCGGGACGCTCGGCCCGGCCGCGGTGCTCGCCAACGCCGTCGCCGACGCACTCGGGATCGAGACGAACGCGCTGCCGCTGACCTCGGCGCGCCTGTGGGAGGCGCTGAGGGCTCCTCGACGAACCGCATGATCGAGGGGCGTCACGGCTCCGCGTAAACGAGGAGCGCCCCGATTCACTCGGGGCGCGACGAGCGCTGGGGGGTATGGGGGGCCATTTCGGGGCCCCCCATCTCAGACGATCTCGCTGAGAACTCTCCCCTCGACGTCGGGCATCGCGACGCCGAGCAGCGTCGCCAGCGTCGGCGCCACGTCGCGGCTCTGGATCCGGGCGAGCTTCGCGCCGCGCCGGATCCCCGCGCCCGACGCCAGGAAGAACGCCGCGTTGCCCGGCGCCTCGGGGCGCTGGCCGTGGGTGCCGCGATATTTCGGCGCGCCGTTCTCGTCCTCGCCGGCCGTCTCGTCCGAGAACTGATAGCCCGGCTTCGCCTCGAAGACCGCGTCGGGCAGCATCCGGTGGTCGGCGGGCAGCCCCAGCTCGGCGAATCGCTCACGCGGCCACGTGGCCGCCACGCCGTCCATCTTCGCGATCTCGCCGGCCAGCGAGCGCAGCGCGCCGGCGTCGCAGTCGAGCGCATAGAGATAGCCGGCGCCGTGATTCATCACGAAGCACGCCTCGCCGCTGAAGCCCGCCACGCCGTCGCCGCGCACCGCCCCCAGCCGCCGCAGTCTGACGTTCGGGCGGATGTCGCGCTCGACGGGGAGGAAGCCGTGATCGGAGACGACGAACACGGCGGCGCGCTCGCGCACGGCCGCCGGCAGCGCGGCGAGCAGGCGCCCGATGCACGCGTCGATGTACTCGATCGCCCAGTAGACCTCGGGCGCGCGCGGGCCGAAGAGGTGCTGGTGGCTGTCGGCGCAAAGGAAGTGGACCATCAGCATGTCCGGCGCGTGCCGCCGGACGGCGTGGGCCGCGACCTCGGCAACCATCGCGTCCTTGAGGAACCGTTTGGGCAGCAGCGCCCACTCGCCCTGGCGCTCCAGCGGAAAACCGGCGGCCTTCAGCTCGTCCCAGACCGCGCGCGCCGTCTGGGTCTCGAACACGCGCTGGTCCTTGAAGAACGGCAGGTTGAACGCGAGCGACGGCGAGTGGCGCGTCGCCGGCCAGTCGACGGCGGCCACCTTCAGGCCCCTGTCCGCGGCGCGATCGTAGACGGTCGGCGCGGCGAGGATCGCGCTCGCGTCGTAGATCGGATCGCCGGTGAGATCCTCGGCCCGGCGCGTCGCGCGATTGAGGATGTGATTGGCCACGACGCCGTGGCGGGCGGGCCTGACGCCCGTGACGAGGCTCACGTGCGTCGGCCACGTCGTGCTCGGGAAGACGGCCGTCACGCCGTCGGCGACCGCGCCGCGCTCGGCGAGCGCGCGCAGCGTCGGCGCCTTCACCCGCTCATCGCCCCAGTAGAAGTCGGCGAAGCCGTCGATCGAGACCAGGAGGACGAAGGGGCGGGTCATCTATCTGAGCAACCCTCCGCAGTCAGCTTCGCCTTGAGCAGCTTGCCCGTCGAGCTGCGCGGCAGCGCGCCCACGAGCCTGACTCGCCGGGGATACTTGTAACCCGCGAGCCGCTCACGACAGTAGGAAATCAGCTCCTCGGCGGTGGCACGTGCCGCGCTGCGCAGCACCACGAAGGCCGCGATCTCCTCGCCGAGCTCGGCATGGGCCACGCCGACGACGGCCGCCTCGGCCACGTCCGGATGGGTCAGCAGCATCGCCTCCACCTCGGGCGGAAAGACGGAGTGGCCGGCCCTCAAGATCCGCTCGCGCTTGCGTCCGGTGATCCTCACCCAGCCCTCGCCGTCGATGGTCGCGAGATCGCCCGTACGGAACCAGCCGTCGGCCAGGACCGCCCGCGTGTCCGCGGGCGCGCCGAGATACGCGTCCATCGCGGCCGGCGTGCGGATCAGCAGCTCGCCGGCGTCGCCGGCGCCGAGCGTGCGGCCAGCGTCGTCCACCACGCGGGCCTCGACGCCGGGCACCGCGCGGCCTACCGCGTCAGGAAAGTCGCTTGGATCAGCGGCCCGGTACGACAACGGCCGGAAGAGCTCGGTCATCCCGTAGCCACGCACGATGCGCACGCCGGTGCGCGCGCGCCACGCCTGCGCGGTCTCCCACGGGCAGGGCGCGGCGCCCGACACGGCCAGCCGGAGTCGCGGTCCGCCGGCGAAGGCGGGCAGGTCGAGAAGCCGCCGGAACATCGTCGCCACGCCGGGGAAGACGGTGATCGTCTCGCGGCTCAGGAGGCCGGCCACACCCTCGGGCGTGAAACGCTCGACGAGGCGTACGGCGCTCCCGACGAGCAGCGGAGCGAGCAGCGCGCCGTTCAGACCGAACGAGTGCGAGAGCGGCAGCGCGGCGAGCACGACGTCGTCGGGCGTCAGCGCCATCACCGGTCCCGCCCACGAGCGCTGCGCGAAATCGACCGCGGCGTGCGAGAGCAGCGCGCCCTTCGGCCGGCCCGTCGAGCCGGAGGTGTAGAGCACCAGCGCGGGCGCGACGGGCGCGTCGCGCGTCGTCCACTCGGCACGTTCGGCCTGCACCTCGTCGAGCACGAGCGCCGGCTCGAGATCCGCCAGGATCTCCGCGCGCTCCTCGGGCTTCAGCAGAGGGTCGAGCGGAGCCACCGTGACGCCGGCCTTGAGTCCGCCGAGCACGGCGACGACGAGCTGCCAGCGGTTCGGGATGACGAGAGCGACCCGGTCGCCCGCGCGGAGCCCACGGCCGGTCAACGACCGCGCGAGCCCGCCCGCCCGTGCGTCCAGGTCGCGGTAGGTGAGGGCCCCGCCGTCCCAGACGAGCGCCGTCCGCTCGGGCTGCGTGCGCGCGGTGGCCTCCAGGTGCGCCGCGAAATTCACGGCGACCCGCCGCGGCTGCGCTCATGCTCGTCGCGCTTGCGCGCGTAGACGAGGAAGACGGCCATGGCCGCGCACAGGACGGCGAGCACGGAGACGACGACACCGATGACGCCGAGCGGGCTGTGGAGCGCGCGCTGAACCGCAGGCGACAGCGGAGAATCGAGCGCGATGAGCGCGTAGAGGATCAGCACCTCGAGCGCGCTCAGCACGACGAGGACGATGATCGCCGTGCTCACGGCCCGCCGCGGAGGCTCAGCAACAGCACGCCGCCGCCCACCAGGGCGATGCCGAGCCACTCGCGCAGGCCGGGACGCTCGCCCAGGAACGCGGTGGCGAAGACGGCGACGAGCACGACGCTGAGCTTGTCGACCGGCGCCACCCTGGAGGCGTCGCCCAGCTTGAGCGCGCGGAAATAGCAGATCCAGGACGCGCCGGTGGCCAGCGCCGAGAGCACGAGGAAGAGCGCGGACTTCGGCGGGATCTCGAACGGGCGCTGCCACTTGCCCGTCGCATAGATCAGCGCGCCCAGGGTGAGCGCGACGACGACGGTGCGCAACAGCGTGGCGAAATCGGACTCGATCGCCTCGATGCCCACCTTGGCGAAGATCGCGGTCAGGGCGGCGAAGAGCGCCGACAGCAGCGCCCACGGCAACCAGCCGGACAGTGTCATACGAACTCCCTAGTTGGCGTCGGGACCTGGACGAAGACTACGGCAGGAAGTCCTCGAGGCGCAGCCGCTCCCACACCTCCGGCGGCACGCGGTGGCGCGGCGTGTAGGCGGCGAGCGAGGGCTTGGCCGTCGCGTCCACGCCCCACTTGGCGGTGTAGCCGTCTTCCTTCGCCGAGGGATCGAGATCGGAGCCGCGCGCGTGGGTGACGACGGCGATGTCGCGGTCGGGCTGGCAGCGCGTCGCCAGCGCCCACGTGACCTGGCGGTCGTCGAAGACGTCGACGTCCTGATCGACGACGACGACGCGCTTCATGTAGAGGTCGGCGCCGAAGACGGCCATGATCGCGTTCTTGGCCTGGCCCACGAGCCGCTGCTCGATCGAGACGTAGCAGGTGAACGGCGCCGGCACGCGCACCGCGCGCACCGAGGGCACCATGGCCCGGACGGCGCGGTAGAGGTTGGCCTCCATCGGGATCGTGGACAGCAGCATGTGGTCGAGGTGGGCGACGGTGATGTCCTGGAACATCGCGTCGCGCCGGTGCGTGATCGCCTTCACCTTGACCACCTCGCGCTGGCGCTCGCCGAGGCTGTAGCCGGTGAACTCGCCGAACGGGCCCTCGGCCGTGCGCTTGCCGGGGAGGATCTCGCACTCGAGCACCATCTCCGCGTGCGCGGGCACCAGCACGTCGGAGGTCTGGCACTTCACCAGCTCGAGCGGCTCGCCGAGCAGCGCGCCCATGATCGCGCGCTCGTCCTCGTCGATCGAGCCGATGGCCAGCGCCCCGAGCGCGATGGCCGGATGCACGCCGATCACCAGCCCCAGCGGCAGCGCCTCCCCGCGCTGCTCGGCGATCTGCTGGAACTCCCACAGGTGCTTGCCGAGCGTGAGGTGGATCGACGTCGTGTCGCGACCCTGGATCATCAGCCGGTTGTAGGCGCAGTTCCACGTCTCGGCGGCCGGGTCTTTCGCGAACGAGATGGCGGCGGTGATGTACGGCCCCGCGTCGCCCTGGTGGTGCACGATCTGCGGCAGGGCGTAGAGGTCCACCTCCGCGCCCTTCAGCACCACCTCGTGCACCGGCGCCGTCGTGATCACGCGCGGCGCGACCGGCCGTTCCATCGCGCGCAGGTACGTCTGCAGCATCGCGTCGGGCGCGCAGCTCAGCGCGGCGGCCAGGCGCGAGCGGCTCGCGTGGACGTTGGTGAGCACGGGGAATCTCGTGCCCTTGACGGTCTCGAAGAGCAGCACCGGTCGCTGACGGCGCTCCTTCTCGAGCTTCACGACGAACGCGGTGATCTCGTACGCCGGATCGATGGCGCGCGAGACGACCTGAAACTCTTCCGACTTGCGCCGTTTGACGCTGTCGAGATAGCTCCGCAGATCCTGGGCCATGGCGGCCCATTATCGCCCGATCAGGCGGACTCGGCGACGTGCTTTCGGCCGTTGTGGGCGGCCCGCCAGCCGACGCCGGCGATGACGAGCGCGAGGAGCACGGGTCCCGCCTCCAGCCAGCCGGGCAGCGGGCCCAGCCAGCGCTCGACCGCCTGGTCGTTCAGGATCATCTCGCCGGCCACGTAGCCGAGCACGCCGCCGCCGAGCCAGATGATCCACGTGAAGCGGGTCATCAGCCACGCGAGCAGCCCGCTGCCCCACACCACGAGCGGCAGCGACAGTCCGATGCCGAAGACGACCAGCAGGAGGTCGCCGTGCGCGGCCGCCGCCACCCCGAGCACGTTGTCGAGGCTCATCGCGGCGTCGGCGATCATGATGATCCAGATCGCCTGGGGAAGCGTCGTGCCCGGGCGCACGTGCCCGTCGCTCTCGCCGTGCTGACGCACCAGCCGCAGCGCGATCCAGACGAGCAGGGCGCCGCCGACGAGCTGGAGTAGCGGGATCGTGAGCAGCCAGGTGGCGACGACGATGAAGGCCAGGCGCAGGACGACCGCGCCGGCGGTGCCCCAGAGGCGGCCGTAGAATTGCTGGCGCCTCGGCAGCGTGCGGACGGCCAGCGCGATGACCAGGGCGTTGTCGCCCGCCAGCGTGAGGTCGATGAGGATGATGCTGGCCAGACGCGCCCAGAACTCGGGCTCGGCGAGCGCGGTCACTGGCCGGCCCCGAACAGGTACTGGAGAACCGCGACCAGCGCGCGCCCGACCACGAGCAGCGCGATGGCGATGGCAAGACCCTGAACGTTGTTGACAGACATCTCCGTTCTCCTTGCATGGCAAACCCACGTCGAGCCGGCGGGCAGACAAACGCCGCCGGCGGTTTCGGGAACGTGGAGCGCGGAGAACGGCTAGTGGTCTTCGGTCGGTGAGGGCGGGGGCGGCGGCGCCGCGACATGCACGGTCCGCCTGACGCGGACGCGCCGGGTCGCTCGCGCCACACGCCGCCGCGCCGTGAGGTGCGCGCGGGCGGCGACGGTCTCGCGGCGGGGCGTGACGGCGCGCGTCTCGGCGGCGGCCTGCCGGCGCTTCTCGGCGCGGACGGCTTCTTCTTCGTCGTCCTCCCAGACGAGCCCACCCTGAGCACTCAGCTCGAGCGGGACGGCGACGTCGAAGCCGACCGCCAGCAATGCGGCGAACAACAGGCGGCGAAACTTCACCCGACCATTGTACCCGGGCGCCGCCCCGACCCGGGCCGGCGGCGGCTCACTCCGCGGCGAGCCGGTAGCCGACGCCGGCCTCGGTCAGCAGATAGCGTGGCCGGGCGGCGTCGGCCTCGAGCTTGCGCCGGAGGTGCGCCATGTACACGCGCAGGTAGTGCGCCTGCTCGGTGGACTGCGGCCCCCACACCTCCTGCAGCAGCTGGCGATGCGTGATGACCTTGCCGGGGTGATGCACGAGCGCCACCAGCAGCCGGTACTCGATCGGCGTGAGGTGCACCTGTGCGCCGCCGACGGTCACCCGGCGCGCGGCGAGGTCCACGTGCAGCTCGCCGACGCTGAAGGCGGACTCCAGCGCGCCGTCCGAGACGCGCGCGCGGTGACGCAGCGCCACTCGCATGCGCGCCATCAGCTCGCCGACGCCGAAGGGCTTGGACAGATAGTCGTCGGCGCCCGCGTCGAGCGCGGCGACCTTGTCCGCTTCCTGGCCGCGCGCGGAGAGCACGATGACCGGCACCGCGCTCCACTCGCGCACCTTCCGGATCACCTCGAGCCCGTCCATGTCGGGCAGCCCGAGGTCGAGGATGACGATGTCGGGCTGGCGGCTCGCGACCTCCACGAGCCCGTCGGCGCCCGTGGCCGCCTCGTGCACGCGGAAGCCCTGGCCGGCCAACGCCGCGCGCACGAAGCGCCGGATCTGCGGCTCGTCCTCGACGACGACGACGCAGGGATCCGGCCGCGCCTCAGCCACCGGCGGTCTCGGGCGGCGGCGGCGGCTCACCGGCCGGCAGCGAGAAGCGGAACAGCGCGCCGCCACCGGGCCGGGGCTGGCCGCCGATGCGGCCGCCGTGCGCCTCGACGATGGCGCGGCAGATCGTGAGCCCGAGGCCGGCGCCGCCGCCCGCGCCGACGCCGTAGAACTTGTCGAAGATCTTCTGCTCTTGTCCGGCGGGCAGCCCGGGACCGCGGTCGGCGATCTCCACGACGACCTCGTTGCCCTCGCGGCGCGCCTCCACGTCGATCGGCTGGCCGGCCGGCGTGTGCTTGGTCGCATTCTCGATCAGATTGATGAACACCTGCTCGACGAGCAGGCCATCCACGTGCACGGGCGGCAGGTCCTCGGGCAGCCGGGTCGTCACCTTGCGCTCGCGCAACGGCGCGGCGAGCCGCGCGAGCGCCACGCCGACCAGCTCCTCGACGGGGATCCACTCGCGGCGCAGCTGCAGGCTGCCGGACTCCAGGCGCGTGACGTCGAGCAGGTTGTTGACGAGGCGGTTGAGCCGCTCGGCCTCGTCGCGGATCGACTCGAGCAGCTCGCGCCGCGTGACGGCATCGATGCGCGCCTCGCCCTCCAGCGCCGCGCTGGCGGCGCCGGTGATGGCGGTGAGTGGCGTGCGGAGGTCGTGGGAGACGGCGCTGAGCAGCGCATTGCGGACGCGCTCGGCCTCCACGCGCACCTGCGCCGCCTGCGCCTCGTCGGCGAGCAGGGCGCGGTCGACGGCCACGGCCACCTGGCTCACGAAGGTCTCGAGCAAGTGCTCCTGCTCGGGCACATCGAACGCGTGTGGCTCCGCGGGACGCATGCCGACCACCCCGACGACGCCGCGCGACGAGGTGAGCGGCTCGAAGCGCATCTGCGCGCCGGGCACGTTGTCGGTGCCGGAGCCGGCGGCCGCGCGGTGCTCGAACGCCCACTGGGCGACCGCGAGGTCGCTCGCGTCCATGTTGAAGGGCGCCAGCTGCCCCGCGCGCTGCTCGAGGCGGCCCGTCGCATCGGGCAACAGGATCACGATGCGCCCGCCGAAAACCTCGATCAGGTGACGGACCGCCGCCTCGAGCAGGGGAGCGAGCTCCCGCGCGGCCGCCAGCTCACGGCTGAGCGAGAACAACGCGGCCGTCCGGCGCTCCTGGGTGCGCGCGGCCTCGGCCTGATCCCGCGTGCGCACGGTGAGCCCGCTGATGACGAGCGCGACGACGAACATGACCAGGAAGGTGACCAGGTATTGCGAGTCGCTCACCGCGAAGGTGTAATACGGCGGCACGAAGAAGAAGTCGAAGGCGGCCACGCTGAGCACGGAGGCCAGCACGGAGGCGACACGACCGAAGCGCATGGCGACGATGACGATGCCGAGCAGATAGACCATCACGATGTTGGACAGCTCGAAGCGCGGGAACATGAGCCACGCCAGCAAGGTGGACGACAGCACGGTGGCGATCGCCGCCGCATACGGCAGGGGCCGACCGGCGCGCGGCCGCGTGCGTGTGCGTGGCGTGGGCGTGGGGGTGCCGTCGCCACTGATCACGTAGATGTCGATCTCGCCGCTGCCGCGGACCAGCGTGTCGACGATCGAGCCCAGGAACACCCGCTGCCAGAAGCCGCGCGTGGGCTTGCCGATCACGAGCTTGCTGACGTTGCGCGAGCGCGCATAGGCCAGGATCTCGTCGCTCATGCGCGTGCCCGTCAGCGTGACCGTCTCGGCGCCGAGGCTCTCGGCGAGACGCAGCGTCTGCGCGACACGGGCGCGATCCTCCTCGCCGAGGCTGCGCTGCGCCGCCGTCTCGACGTAGGTGACCACCAGCGGCGCGGCCAGCTGCGCGGCCAGCCGGTGTCCGGCGCGCACGAGCCGCGCGCCGGCCGGGCTCGGGCCGACGCAGACCATCACGCGCTCGGTCACCGGCCACACCGTGTCGATCGCGTGCTCGCGGCGATAGCGCTGCATCTTGGCGTCCACGCGCTCGGCCGTGTGGCGCAGCGCCAGCTCGCGTAGCGCGATGAGGTTGCCTTCGCGGAAGAAGTGCTCGGCCGCCTCCGCGGCCTGCTCCGGCACGTAGACCTTGCCCTCCTTGAGGCGGCGGCGCAGATCCTCCGCGGGCAGGTCCACCAGCTCGACGTCGTCGGCCCGATCGAGCATGGAGTCGGGCACGGTCTCGCGCACGACGACGCCGGTGATCTTCGCGACGAGGTCGTTCAGCGACTCGAGGTGCTGGACGTTCAGCGTCGTGTAGACGTCGATGCCCGCGTCGAGCAGCTCGAGCACGTCCTGATAGCGCTTGGGGTGGCGGCTCTCGGGGGCGTTGGTGTGCGCCAGCTCGTCGACGAGCAGGACGGCAGGACGCCGGGCCAGCGCGGCGTCGAGGTCGAACTCCTCGAGCGTGGCGCCGCGGTATTCGATCCGGCGCCGCGGCAGGATCTCGAGGCCCGCGAGCAGGGCCTCGGTCTCCGCGCGGTGGTGCGTCTCGACCACGCCGGCCACGGTGTCCAGGCCGGCGGCGCGCTGGGCGCGGGCCGCCTCCAGCATCGCGTAGGTCTTGCCGACGCCGGCGGCGGCGCCGAAGAAGACCTTCAGCTTGCCGCGCGTCCGTCGCGCTTCCTGCTCTCGGACGCGGACGAGCAGCTCATCGGGATCGGGCCGTCGATCCGGCATGGTGAATCGAGTGTACCGCTGGAGGCGCCGCGAGCGGTCGGGCTACGAAACGCGACGGGCGCCTCGCGCCGGACGATCCAGCCACATCCGAGGCGGCACCCGCGGCGCCGCCGCCGGCGCGCCGTCGTGCGCGGGCAGCTCGACCGCGTCCCGGCGCGTCACCCGGGTCTCGGCGAGCTCGATCCGCCCGCGATTCACGCGGAGCCAGCACAGCATGAGCACGAACATGGCGGCGACGGCGCCGATTTCGAGCATCAGCCTCGCGGCTTCGCTGGCCACGGAGACCTCGAGCAGCCAGACGAGACCCACGAGGGCGGCGCCGTTCGTGTAGAGCAGCCACCACGTCGGCTTCTTCTCGATCAAATGGCGCTCCATGGGGATATCACCTCGCCCCCATTGAACGTCCTGATCGCATCAACGAGACGTCAAAGGCGAGCGTCGCGGCATAAAAGCGCCGTAGGCATCGCCGTTGATCCCGCGTTCACGCCCGGCCGCGAGGCTTTTAGCGGCTTTTTTACCGCCGGCGGGCGTCTCATGGGCGTGGAGGTCGACGGCGATGCGTGATCACATGCTGAGAACAGTGCTCGTTGCCCTCGACGGTTCGGCGTGCAGCTTCACGGCCACGACGCTGGCGCTCGACTGGGCGCGCCGCTTCGACGCGCGCCTGCTTGGCCTGGGCATCGTGGACGAGCCCTCGATCCACCGGCCGGAGCCCGTGCCCATAGGGGCCGGCGGCTACAAGATGGCGCGAGACGAGGCACGCATGGCGGATGCGCACCGACGGGTCGCCGACTTTCTCGCGGATTTCCGGGGGCGCGCCAGTGCGATCGGCGTTCGCTCGGACTTGCTCGAGGAGCGGGGCGATCCCACCGACCGGATTCTCTTCGAGGCTCAGCGCGCCGACGTGGTGATCCTCGGCCGGGAGACGCACTTCAACTTCGAGACGCCGGCGCGCCGCGACGCCACGCTCGCACAGGTGGTGCGGAGCAGCCCGCGCCCGATGGTCATCGTCCCGCAGACGCTGCCGGAGGGTACCGGCGTCCTCGTCGCGTACGGCGGTGGCCGCGAGGCCGCCCGCACCCTGCAGCTATTCGCGCTGCTCGGACTCGCCGCCGGCGAGACGCTCGACGTCGTGACCATCCACCGCGACCCTGCTCAGGCGCGCGCCACCGCTCGTGCCGCCGGGGACTTCCTCTCGGCGCATCACGTCATCCACCGCGTGCACACGGTGGGCTCGTCCGCCGCCCCGGCGGAGATCCTGCTCGAGGAGGTGGAGAGCCGGCGGCCGCGCCTGCTCGTCATGGGCGCGCATCGCGGGCATCCGCTGCGTGACCTCTTCGCGACGTCAGTGACCCGCGAGGTGCTCGGCTCGTGCCCGGTGCCGATCTTCGTCGGCGCCTGACGGGAGCGCGCGACCGTGGCTTGCCGGCACTCGCCCTGGGACCGATCGTCGAGCAGCTCTCTTTCTGAGGGCCGGGAGCCCGGTAGCCGGGGCTGGTGCCCGAACTCCTCGAGTTCGTGCGGTTCCAAAGTTGGCTCGCTCTGTGACTGTAGGTGGAGCATTGACGTCCTACTAATGACGCCGGGGCCTCTCTTAACGCAGTTTTGACGGCCAAAGCTACAAGCTCGAGGTGGAGGGAACGATCATGGTCGTCCTGATGGACGCGCTTTTCGTGGGACTCAGCCTGGGGTTCTTCGCCCTCACCTGGGCGTTCCTGAAGCTCTGCGAGCGGGTGTAGGAGGCGGTCATGCCACTCCTCTATATCGTCGGCGGCGTCGTTTCGTTGGGGTTGCTCGTGTACCTGGTGCTGGCGCTGCTGAAGCCGGAGCTCTTCGCGTGAGCGCGCCGGCAGGCCCGCGACTGAGCTGGACGGCGTTCGTCGCCGTCGTGGTGCCATTCCTCATCATGTTCGGATTCTTCCTGAGGAGCTTGCGATGACGGCCAATGGGGTTCTCCAGCTCGTCTTCTATGTCGTTGTCCTGCTCGCCCTCGCGAAGCCACTCGGCGCGTACATGGCGCGCGTCTACGAGGGCCGTCGCATCGCGCTCGATCGCGTGCTCGGTTGGCTCGAGCGGCTGATCTACCGCCTGGCCGGCGTCCGGGCCGACGAAGAGATGACGTGGAAGACGTATGCCGTGACGATGCTGCTCTTCAATCTGGCCGGGGTGCTGGCCGTCTACGCGCTGCAGCGGGTGCAGGGTGTGCTGCCACTGAACCCTGCGGGCCTCGGAGCCGTGTCGCCGGATTCGTCGTTCAACACGGCCGTCAGCTTCGCCACCAACACGAACTGGCAGGGCTACGGCGGCGAGTCCACGATGAGCTATCTCACGCAGATGCTCGCGCTCACGGTCCAGAACTTCGCGTCGGCGGCGGCCGGCATGGCGGTGCTCGCCGCGATGATCCGGGGCTTCGCGCGCCGCTCGGTCCAGACCATCGGCAGCTTCTGGGTGGACATGACGCGGACCACGCTCTACATCCTGCTGCCGCTCTCGTTCGTCCTCGCGCTGATCCTCGTCTCGCAAGGCATGGTGCAGACCTTCGGGCCCTACGTGAAGGCCACCGTCGTGCAGGCGACCGAGTACGACGATCCCATCAAGGACAAGGATGGCAATCCCGTCCTGGACGACAAGGGGCAGCCGAAGACGAAGAAGGCGCAGCTCACCGAGCAGGTCATCGCCGTGGGGCCGGTCGCCTCGCAGGTCGCCATCAAGCAGCTCGGGACGAACGGCGGCGGCTTCTTCAACGTGAACTCGGCGCACCCCTTCGAGAACCCGACACCGCTCGCGAACTTTCTGGAGCTGCTGTCGATCCTCGCGATCTCGGGCGCCCTCTGCTACACGTTCGGCGTCATGGTGGGCGACACACGCCAGGGGTGGGCGGTGCTGGCGGCCATGACCGTGATCTTCGTCGGCCTGCTCGTCGTCTGCGTGGTCGCGGAACAGAACGGCGCCGTGTTCGTGAAGCAGGGCGTCGATCACACGGCGAGCGCGCTGCAGTCGGGCGGCAACATGGAGGGCAAGGAAGTCCGCTTCGGGATCGTCAACTCCGCCCTGTGGGCGACGGCGACGACGGGCGCGTCGAATGGCTCGGTCAACTCCATGCACGACTCCTATACCCCGATCGGTGGGCTGGTGCCGATGTGGCTGATCCAGCTCGGCGAGGTCGTCTTCGGCGGCGTCGGCTCCGGGCTCTACGGCATGCTGGCGTTCGCGATCATCGCCGTCTTCGTGGCGGGCCTCATGGTCGGTCGCACGCCGGAGTACCTCGGCAAGAAGATCGAATCCTACGAGATGAAGATGTCGTCGCTCATGATCCTCATCCCCCCGGCGATCGTTCTGATCGGCGCCTCGATCGGCGTGGTGACGGGGGCGGGCAAGGCCGGCATCTCGAACCCCGGTATCCACGGGTTCAGCGAGATCCTCTATGGCTTCTCCTCGGCGGGGAACAACAACGGCAGCGCCTTCGCGGGGCTGAGCGCGAACACGCCCTTCTACAACACGGCGCTCGGCATCGTGATGCTCTTCGCTCGTTACTGGCTGGCGGTTCCGGCCCTGGCCATCGCCGGCTCGCTGGCGCGCAAGAAGATCGTCCCGCCCGGCGCCGGCACCCTGCCGACCGACACGCCCTTGTTCGTGGGGCTGCTGGTCGGCGTCGTCATCCTGGTGGGCGCGCTGACGTTCGTCCCCGCGCTCGCGCTGGGTCCGATCGTCGAGCATCTCAACCTGATCGCTGCCAAGTGAGGGCACCATGGCTGCCACGGTGAAGGCGCGGGCGCTGTTCGATACGTCGATTCTGGGGGCGGCGGTGGTCGACTCGTTCCGCAAGCTGACGCCGCAGCGTCAGGTGCGGAATCCGGTCATGTTCGTCGTCTACGTGGGATCGATCCTGACCACGCTCCTGTGGGCGCAGGCGGTCGTCGGCAAAGGCGAGGCCCCCGCGTGGTTCATCTTCTGGGTTTCGGTGTGGCTGTGGTTCACGGTGCTCTTCGCCAACTTCGCGGAGGCGATGGCCGAGGGGCGCGGCAAGGCTCAGGCCGCGTCGCTGCGGAAGGCCCGGCGGGACTTGCAGGCGAAACGCCTGGCCCGGCCGCAGCGGAGCGCCGACTTCCAGATCGTGCCGGCGACGTCGCTGCGCAAGGGTCAGCTCGTGCTGGTCGAGGCGGGCGAGTTCATTCCGGTGGACGGCACCGTGGTCGAGGGCGTGGCGTCGGTCAACGAGGCCGCCATCACCGGCGAGAGCGCGCCCGTCATCCGGGAGAGCGGCGGCGACCGCAGCGCGGTCAC
>Ga0137418_10001305_pt1 | contig 22889 bp, 16 predicted proteins | sample CZODoug3_1_2_16f_FD_122242 | JGI IMG/M metagenome (GOLD analysis project Ga0137418, IMG submission 122242) | Vadose zone soil fungal communities from Angelo Coast Range Reserve, California, USA - CZODoug3_1_2_16fungal (Hybrid Assembly) | ecosystem: Environmental > Terrestrial > Soil > Vadose...
TCGCGTTTGGGTCGGTCTACGAGCTCTTTGCCGGCGAGGTCACGCCGAATGATTCGTTCTACGTGGTCAGCAAAAATCTCGATGACCCCGCGGTCAACCCCTCGACGTGGTCGCTCTCCGTCGACGGCCTCGTGGACAACCCGGTCTCGCTTTCGAGCAACGACCTCACTTCGCGAGCAGCCACGGATGAGTTCGTGACGCTCGAGTGCGTGAGCAACGAGGTGGGCGGGAATCTGATTAGCACGGCCAGTTGGAAAGGCGTCCGGCTCGCGAGTCTCCTGCAAACGGCGGGGCTGGATCCCAACGCGGATTGGATCGTCTTCACCTGCGCGGACGGCTACACGGCGGGAATTCCGCTCGCGAAGGCGTTGGACCCGAGCACGATCGTGGCGGTCCTGATGAACAATGGTCAGTTGACGACGGCCCATGGCTTCCCCGCGCGAATTATCGTGCCCGGGTTGTACGGGATGTTCCATGCCAAGTGGCTCACGAAAATCGAGGCGACCCAGGGAGAATTCCTCGGATATTGGCAGCAGAAAGGCTGGACGAATCGCGGGCAGATTCACACGACCGCGATCATCGCCACGCCAGCAGACAACGCCGTGGTGGGATCGAGCGTGACGATCGGCGGAGTCGCGTTCGCGGGCGACCGCGGGATCTCCACGATCGAAGTCAGCACGGACGGCGGACTCACGTGGAATCCGGCTGCACCCCAGCTTCCGCCGAAGTCGAACCTGACATGGGTGTTGTGGAGGTACGATTGGGCGGCGCCCCGGAGCGGATCATTCCGGATCTTCGCCCGCGCCCGCGATGGAACCGGGACTCTCGAGGAATCCTCCGTCGCACCGCCTTTCCCCAATGGCTCCGCAGGTTACGACTCCATCACGCTGCTCGTGCGGTGACGAAGCCCTTCACGTATTCTTGGCGCTCGCACGCGATCGGAGTCCGAACGCCGCGAGGCCCAGACCGATCACGGCGGTGACGGCGCCGATCCAGATCCAGGTCGGATTGTTCGACATGAAAGATCCCAGAATCACGCCGACGCCCTGTAGGGCCCAGACGGTGCCGGCGAGCGCCACGAGAATCCCGATCACGACGAGGATGATTCGCATGCGGCCTCGGACTCGACGGCGGCGTATTAACCTTGGTCCGAATTCGCGGGTCGACCTAACTCCGAGTCGAAGTCGTCAGCCGCCCGTCATCACGAGGCCCTCGTGTTCCCGCCAGCTCTTGTACAGATCCTCGATCTCGTACGGCGGCGCGTGACACGAGAGGTACCGAAGGCGCGTCTTCCCGACGTTCCGGATCCCGTGTGCGGAGCCGGCGTGGAAGTACACGGCCGTATCGGGTCCCACGATCTTCTTCTCACGACGCGAGGACACCTCCCCGCGGCCTTCGATGATGTAATACATGGACTCGACCGTGCGGTGTTCGTGAAGCGGCGTGCTCCCGCCGGGCTTCACATCGACGACCGTGATCAGGAACTTTCGCGAACCGACGGTGTCCGGAGTGATGAGCTGGTACGACAGGCTCCGGTCTCCCTTCAAGGCCTTCGTTTTCGAGCGATGCACGACCTTCATGGACCCGCCGCGGTCCGCAAGGTGCGAAGCCCATTTGGAGTTTCCGCATCGGCGGTCCGCACAAGGATTAAGTGGACTCGGCGGGTTCGCGGCTCGATGGTCCGCGTCGAGGTCATCGCCTACACGCCGACCGATTTTATCGAGGAACAGGACGTCACGATCGGGCGTTGTCGCGAACTCGTGGAGAAGTACAGCGTGACCTGGGTGAACGTCGTCGACCCGGATGGCCGAACGCTCGAGGAACTCGAAACCCTGTTCGCGTTCCATCCGCTCGCCCTGGAGGATGCGCAGAACAAAGCGATTGCGTCGAAGGTCGATGTGTACGAGGATATTGTGTTCGTCATCGCACGGACGATCGTCTGGGCCGAGGACATCGACACGGATCAACTCTCCCTCTTCATAGCGAGGAAGTTCATCGTCACCATCCACGACAAGGTGTTCCCGCAACTCGAGGACGTCCGCATCCGCCTCCGCCGGAAAAACCCGAAGATGCTGAAGTCGGGAGCCGATTTCCTGGCGTACACGATTCTCGACCTCCTCGTCGACTCCTACTTCCCGCACCTGGACCGTTTGCAGTCCCTGCTCGACCGGCAGGGGCGGATCGTCGGCTGGCTGAGCTGGCAGCGCGAGCAGCCGACGATGAATGCCGTGCTGCGGCTCGCGCCGACGCCGGCTGTCCGCCCATTTATCGACCAAATGTACGCGCAACAAGTTGTCGGTCTCAGTGGATATGGCTTTCTGGACGACACGTTCTATTTCGAGTTCGGTGGGTACCGGCCATTGTCGACCCACACGCAGCTCGTCCTCGGGGTCGACACAACGGGGCAGAGCCCGATTAGTGGGTTTGGGAGTTCTTTGTGTTTTAACGGTTCGCCTGTGAACGGATCGACGATCCGGACAGAGGGCGGTGCGGCATCATAATTCGTGTAATCGAATGCGACGCCCATCACCAGTGCAGGGGGTTTCAGCTTCGGCGAGGCAAGGGCGACCAATACCTTCGGAAACTCGGCGTCTATGAGAAACCAACCACGGCGCCGATATTCTCCCCCCAACGTACGATATTCAGCCAACTCGCGTTCGAACTTCCGTCGCGAGACGTCCGGATCTGCGTATTGCACGGACACTCCTTACCCTCCGACCCCGGCCTTAAGGTTCAAGAAGAGCTTTGTCTCGTCAGGGAAGTGGAACTCGCCGATCTTGCGTGCGAGATCCAACACTTTCCCAGCAGCGTCGCGCAACTCCCAGTTCTCTAAGGGTTGCCCAGAGTTGCCGGATTTCTTCAAAGCTTCCTCCGCGGCACTCCGCAGCAATTCGTGAGCGCGCGCTTCGATAGATACCGGTTGCCCGTTTACCACGATAATCAAATCGATATCGCCGTCTTTTTTATCTTTCGGCATCAATGCCTCCCGCCCTGGGACTCCCTAGCTCCCACGGTGTATAATGGGAATCTAGCAGACCTCGGAAGGGTTGGCAAGTGTTATTCTGTCGGAGAGGCAATTCATTGGGAGAAATACACTTTGAAGTGAAGTTCATACCTGCTGGCACGGGGTCGGCCGTTTGGGACAATCCTCACGCAGACAATATAATTCAGCGATTCATGCCTCCGGATCGCAAACACGGGCCAATGATCGGAATCTTGCATTTAGGTGCTCTCAGACCGACTCCGGGCGTTTTGAGGGACGTGGTCGTAGGCATCGGTGAGGACAACCGTGCGGGGCGATACGGCAATTTTACGTTCGTCGTTAGTGCTGAAGATTGCGCGCACCACGGAAACCCACAGCATCTGCCCTTATTGCGCGGTGGCGTGCAGTGTGATCATTCACACGCTCGGCGACAAGGCTCACAACGTCACACCCAGTGTCGTCCACGTCGAAGGTGATCCGGACAGTCCGATCAATCGTGGAGCCTTGTGTTCGAAGGGAATTACGCTCCGGCAGTTTGTGGTCAATGACCGCCGGCTTACCCGGCCGCTCTATCGCGCCCCGGGTTCGCGTGAGTGGAAAACGATCTCCTGGGACGAAGCTCTCGACCGCATGGCACGCCTCATCAAGAACACGCGCGATGCCGGCTTCGAGGAGAAGGACGCCGAGGGCCGCGTCGTCAATCGTCTCACCAACACAGCGATGATCGGCGGCTGCACGGACACGAACGAGATCAACTATCTGCTCGGAAAGTTTCGTTTCGGGCTCGGAGTCGTGGCCTACGAGAATCAGGCGCGTCTTTGACACGGCCCAACGGTGGCCAGTTTGGCCGCCACATTCGGCCGCGGGGCTATGACGAACGGCTGGACGGATGTCGCCAACGCCGACGTCGTCCTCGTCATGGGCGGTAATCCGGCGGAGAATCACCCCGTCGGTTTCCGGTTCGTGATGGAAGCAAAGCGAGTCAGGAAAGCCAAACTTGTTACGATCGATCCGCGGTTCAATCGCACGGCCGCCGTTTCGGATATTTATGTGCCGATTCGCGCGGGCACGGACATCGCTTTCCTTGGCGGCCTGATCCACTATGCCATCACGCACGATCTCTACCAGCACGAGTACGTAAAGCTTCACACCAACGCCTCATTCCTCATCAGGGAAGGGTTCTCATTCGAAGATGGATTCTTCTCAGGCTGGGACGAAAACAAGAAGGCGTACGACAAATCGAGTTGGAACTATGAGCTCGACGCGGCCGGTTACGCGAAGGTCGATCCGGCCATGGAACATCCACGCTCCGTATTTCAACTGATGAAGCACCATTACTCGCGCTACACACCGGAGATGGTGGCCTCCATCTGCGGCTGTTCGGCAGCGGACTTCGAGAAGGCGGCTGCGATCATCTGCTCCACCGGAAAGCCGGACCGGCAGGGAACCGTTCTTTACGCATTGGGCTGGACGCAGCACAGCCACTCCGTGCAGCTCATCCACACTGCGGCCATGCTTCAGCTCATGCTGGGCAACATCGGAATGCCCGGAGGCGGAGTCAACGCGCAGCGCGGCCACTCGAATATTCAGGGCGCAACGGATATGGGCGCGTGGAATATGCTGCCGGGTTATCTGCGTCTGCCGCGCGCCAACCAGCAAACGCTTGCCGATTATCTCAAAGAGACCACGCCTAAGGCGTTGCGGCCCGATTCGATGAACTACTGGTCGAACACGCCGAAGTTCGTCGTCAGTTTGCTGAAGGCTTATTATGGCGACAAAGCGACGAAGCAGAACAACTTCGGCTATGACTTCCTCCCGAAACTCGGGGAGGCGGACAACTATAGCTGGGGATATCTGTTCGATCACATGTACGCCGGCCAGATCGAAGGGATGATCTCGTTCGGTATGAATCCCGTTGCGAACGGCCCGAACACGCCGAAGATGCTGGCCGCGCTTTCGAAGCTCAAGTGGCTCATCGTTGCCGAATGTTTCGAAACCGAGACGGCATCATTCTGGAAGGCGCGCGAGCTGGCGGAAAAGTACTATTCGACGGCGCTGGATTCGTCCGGTATCAATACTGAAGTCTTTCTTCTTCCGGCGGCATGCTTCGCCGAGAAAGACGGCGCGTTCGTGAACTCGTCGCGCTGGGCGCAGTGGAAGAACGTGGCGGTCGAGCCGCCGGGCCAGGCGTGGCGCGACCAGGACATCATTGCTCGACTGTTTCTGAAGATTCGCGAGCTATACGAGAAGGAGGGCGGCAAGGCCCCCGAACCACTGCTCAACATGGCCTGGACCTGGCAGAATCCCGCGTCCCCGTCGCTCTCGGAAGTATCCCGCGAAATTAATGGCCGCGATGCCGCCGGCAAACAACTGGCGAGCTTTGCTGCGCTTGCCGATGACGGTTCGACGGCGTGCGGCAACTGGGTCTATACGGGTTCATTCACAGAAGCCGGGAACATGATGGCGCGGCGCGGTCAGGAAGATCCGACGGGCCTCGGTCTCTTTCCCAACTGGGCATGGAACTGGCCGGCCAATCGACGCATCCTTTATAACCGTGCTTCCGCTGACGCCGCCGGCAAACCCTGGGATGCGTCGCGCGCGCCGTTGCGATGGAACGGCACGAATTGGACTGGAGATGTTGCGGACTACAAGGCGGACGCTGCTCCCGGCGATTTCGGCGCATTCATCATGCTGCCCGAAGGCGTTGCGAAGCTCTATGCTTCCGACTTCGTCGAAGGTCCCTTTCCCGAGCACTATGAACCGGTGGAGTCGCCGGTCGAAAACATTCTTCACCCGAAGGTCAGCTCCAATCCGTTAGCGAAGATTTTCCGGACAGATCGCGACCCCATCGGCTCCGCAGCAGAGTTTCCTTACGTCGGTACGACGTATCGGCTGACCGAACACTTCCACTACTGGACAAAAAATATTGCGGGCACGAGCGAACTCCAGCCTCATTTCTTTGTCGAAGTGCCGGAGGCGCTTGCAAAGACGAAGAACATACGCAGCGGCGATATGGTGCGCGTTCGCTCGGCGCGAGGCGCGGTCGAGGGAAGGGCGATGGTCACGAAGCGAATGCGTGGCCTGCAGGTCAGCGGAAAGACCGTTTATCAAATCGGTCTACCGATACATTGGGGTTTCATCGGGCGCGTGACCGGCCCGCTGGTGAATAATCTGAGCCCAAGCGTGGTCGATCCGAATTCAGGTACGCCGGAGTACAAAGGATTTTTGGTCAACATCGAGAAGATATGAAAATCGTATTTGGTTCTAGCCGCGGAGCGGCGACAGAATGTAGCCCAGGGCGTGAGCCCTGGGTCAAGGAATTCACGAAGGGCGAAAGATTCTTTCGCCCCTACGGGGCTTTCTTTACTGGCGATACTCAAACCCACGGCTTACGCCGTGGGCTACATTCTTTCGCCGCTACGCGGCTGATCGAAGCATGATGGAAACCTTCATCAAGGCGATTTCAGCGACACCGGGCAAACCGGCCGGTGTGTCCAGGCGAACCGACACGGTCGCGAAGATGATCGACACGACCACGTGCATCGGCTGTAAAGCGTGTGAAGTCGCCTGCCAGGAGTGGAATAACCAGCAGGTCACCTTCGGCAACTTCGAAGGCACTTATCAGACAATGCCGGACCTCGCTCACAACTTCTGGAATCTGATCAAATTCAACGAAACAGAATCGGAGATAGGCACGCCGCTGTGGCTCATGTCGAAGTATCAGTGCATGCATTGCGTGGACCCGGGCTGCCTCAAAGCGTGTCCGGCGCCCGGCGCCATTGTTCAGTACACCAACGGCATTGTCGACTTCAATCACGACGCGTGCATCGGCTGCGGCTACTGCATGACCGGCTGTCCATTCGATGTTCCGAAAATGAACCCGGCGACGAACAAGGTGCACAAGTGCACCCTTTGTACCGACCGCGTTTCGGTTGGACTCGAGCCCGCATGTATCAAGGCCTGTCCCACGAATTGCCTGAGCTTCGGTACGCGCGAGGATCTGATACGCAAGGCGGAAGATCGAGTGGGCACGCTGCAATCGGACGGATTCCGGAACGCGGGAATCTACAATCCTCCCGGGGTTGGCGGCACACATGTCGTTTATGTCCTCGCTCATGCCGACCAGCCGGAAGCTTACGGGCTCCCAAAGGATCCACACATCCCGTGGACCGTTGCCCTTTGGAAAGGACCTCTGAAGTGGATCGGGAATGTCCTGTTGATCGGAGGCATTCTCGGCACCTTCTTCCACTATGTCCGTTACGGACCGCAGCGCGATGAATGAACCCAGGGTCACCCGCTTCAGCGTAACCGAACGCGTCATCCACTGGCTGGTGGCGCTCAGCTTTCTCTACGTCGCATTGACGGGGCTGGCGATCTGGTCGCCGCGGCTCTATTGGCTCGCTGCCGTGTTCGGCGGCGGCTTCACCGTGCGGGCGTGGCACCCATGGGCCGGTCTTCTCTTTGTGGTCTTTTTCACCGCGATGTTTCGGAACTGGAGAAGGCAAATGCGGCTGGACCGCGATGACCGCCGCTGGCTTCGGCTTTCGCATCGCTACGCGGTGCACGATTTCGCGGGATTACCGGAAGCGGGACGCTTCAACGCCGGACAAAAGTCGCTGTTCTGGATGCAGGCCATCTTCGGTCTCCTGCTGATCGCCAGCGGAATCGTCATCTGGTGGCCGGCAGTCATGCCACGGCTTCTTCGTGAGATCGCTGTTCTCATTCATCCGACTGCTGCCGTGATTTCGATCGGCGGAATTATCCTTCATATCTACATGGGTACGGCAGCCGTGCCGGGGTCTTTTCGTGGGATGATTCAAGGATGGGTGACGCCCGGCTGGGCCGCATCCCATCACCCCAAATGGTACCGAGAACATGTGGGATCAACGGGCACAACGCGCTCGCCTTCTCGCTGAACGCTACCAGGCCTCGCGAGAAATCCTGGTCTTCTACGACGGTCTCGCCTCCTGGCAGGGGCGGATTGCAGCAAGAGACCTGGACTCGATGAAGTGTTTCTTTCCGTCTTTGCTCGAACTCGTCATCCGCACCGGTCCAGCCGATCTGGCGGATGCCGCCCGCAAACTCGACAGCACACAATTCGACCAGATCGTCCACAATTACTGGGACGCTCCAGGCGTATTCTCTGAGCTCGAATTCTTCGCTCGCGCCCTTCTTCAACCGTATGCTTCGAGCTTTCCGGAAGGTCTGGACTGTCCGTGGTGCCGGCAGCCTCCCCAGGTGGGTTGCCTGCATCCACAGGGCGATGGTCTCGCCTTCACAATCGTCTGCCCGTTGTGCCTTCGCCGGCGCGCGTTTCCACGTACCCGCTGCCCGGGCTGTGACGAATCGTCCGAAAAAAAGCTCGCCAACTACAGCACGCCCGAATTTCCTCACCTTCGGCTGCAGGCATGCGACACGTGCCGCGGATATCTGATGATTGTGGATCTTTCCAGCGACCCCGCGGCTATTCCTGAGGTTGACGAACTGGCGGGTTTGCCGCTGGATCTCTGGGCCATCCAGGAAGGCTTTCACAAACTTCAACCGAACCTCGCCGGAATTTAACAACTTCTCCTGGTAACCCTTTTCTCAATTTTCGGTTCTATATCTGTAGCGGCGGTCTATGACCGCCGGCGCTACAACAACCTGCGGCATGGTCGGCGGTCATAGACCGCCGCTACAGACAAAAACGTGAACGTCTTGTCGACTATCATCTTGTCGTTTGTTCTGACCCTGGCCGGTCAGGATTCCGAGTTCGACAAATTCCAAAAACTGGTGGAACTCGGAAGACAGGCCGAGGCGAAGGGTAACTATGCGGAGGCGGAGCGGCATTTCCGATCGGCCGTCGATCTCGCCGATGCCAGCGGAGCCTCGACAGCGGACAGGAGCGCGGCTTTCTCGGATCTCGGGCACCTCCTTTTGAAGGAAGACCGTTTTGCCGAGTCGGAAAAGTTCTTTGATCGCGCTCTGGAAATCGCGCGAAGCAGCCCTGGTGGAGAGAACAACCTGCCGGTCCTTCTGAACAACCTGGGAGCGCTCTACAGCATGACCGGCCGCTACGCCCGCTCCGAGTCCCTTCTCAACGAGGCTAAGAAGTTGACCGAACAGAAACTGGGGCCGGAGCAGCCGCCCATGTCGGAAATAATGAACAATTTCGGCATTCTCTACTGGGTGACCGACAAGCCGAAACTGGCTGAAACCCACCTCAGAAAAGCCCTTGCACTGAATGAGAAACAGGTGGGGCCAAATCATCCCACCGTGGCACTCGTTTTGAATAACCTGGCAGATATATACGTGAAACAGAAAAAGTGGGATGTTGCTGAACCGCTTCTCCGGCGGGCACTGCAGATTATCCAGACGTCCTTCAGTCCCGGGCATCCGGATGCATCCTTCACTTTGAACAGTCTCGGCTTCGTGTATGGCGGCCGAAAGAATCTGCCTGAAGCGGAAAAAGTATTTCGGCAGTCTCTCGAGATTCGACGGAACGTGTTTGGGGCAAACCATTCCAGTGTCGCGGTTGCAGAGGCTAACCTGGCCGCCATTCTTACTGGCCGCGGCAAGTACGGCGAAGCGGAAACTCTGTTTGTCGATGCGCTGCAGATTCTCGAGAAAAAACCAGGAGAGCGGAGCCTCGAGCTGCCCAGCATACTGGAAGCGTACGCCCTTCTTCTCCGTCTCAAAAGTGCCGAGGAGGCCAGCGCAATGGAGGCCCGTGCCAAATCCATTCGCACGAGAATGGGGTATACGACTTCCGCCGAAGGGTTGAAGAAGTAATCGGGATGAAACCTGCGAAGAAAAGAATTAGCCGCGAATTACGCGGATTACGCGAATGGGCGCATCAAGGATCCTGTGATGCGCGTGTCCCGACTCCCCATCGTGAATTGAAGCTCTTCTCCTGAATTCCCTTCACCCGCGTTCAAGGCCGGACGGAAATAATCCTTACGAACTCGATCCGGAGTTGTTTTCGGCCGCTGACACCCCAGGGCGGGCTCAATTCGACATGTTCCAGGAGCCATGTACGTCTGGTTGGCGACTGGTTGAAGTAATCCAGAGCCGTCGTGTCCATCCACGCACTCTTGCCGAGCTTCAATGTCTGTAAGAGATCGTTCTCGAAGGCCTGGTGATTTTCGGCATTGATGGGCCGCCAGATTGTTTGCGGATTGAAGTATTTCAGTATGGCGTCGTCACCGTTGAGTCTTTGGTAGTAGACAACAACGTCCGATCCCCACATCCGTTGCGCTTCCAGCGCCAATCGAACCGGTGGACTCGCTTCGGCCTTTGAGTACGGATAAATCATGAAGGTGAAATTGCTCAAGACAAGCACCATCAGGAAAATCGGCACGGCGTGTGTATTTCGCAAAGGCTGAAACAGTCCGTATTTCTTGAGGAGGAGCCCGAGCCCGATAATACCGCCCGGCAGGTAGAACAACCGGTAGTACGGGAATTGCGTCAGCCAAAAGAACTGGAATAAGAAGAAAGGCCCGACCCACCACAGAATGAAGTTCGATGCTTCGTGTGAGAAGGCCTCGACAAACTCATCATCCTGGAACCAGGCCTTGACTGCGCGAACAGCAGCCGCCAGCAGTGCGATTACAGACACGAGCAACGCCGCCCCAGCTACGACCTGAATCCTTAAGTCGATGTGCTTAAGGGCCAGGGAGAGACTGCCGCCGAAAAACACTCGAACGCTGCTGCGAACCGTTTCCCACGTGTTTCCACCGAGGGACGCAAACGCCCATTCCTCGTGTCCATTGGCCGTTATCCAATTCCAAAACGTTCCCTGATAAATGCCGCTAACGAACGTGAACCAGACCCAGGCGTAGGCCGCCGCCACGCACAAGCTCGCAGTGATGCTGTAGATCAGAACGGAACGCACCTTTTGATGGTTTCCGCTCTGACGTTCCCGCATCCACAGAGCAGCCACCACGGCGGGAAAGAAAAAGATCGCGATCTGGTGCAGCAGCATGCTCGCGGCGTGCAGCAGTCCGATTGCAGCGGGATCCGCCGTGTGCCGGGTATCAGTAAGACGATCGGTTGCAAGAACCAGGAACAGGACGCTGGGTACATAAACATTCGCATCTGTGGAAAACTTCCACCAGGTTGCCGAAAAGGCAAAGATCAGTGTCAGGCATGCGCTGTAGTACTCGTTGTGAAGGAATCGCTGAAGAACACGAAATAGCAGGTAGCATGCGAGTACACTCGCCGCGGTGTTGACGGCGCTCAACACCGCATGCGCCCGCAGGACGGGCCACAGCGCGTGTAACGGCCAATACAGCAGCACTCCAAGCAAGTTGCCAAAAAGATGGTTGGGGTTAAACAGTTTGATCGTGACGCCGCTGCTTTCTTCGATCGTCAGGGCGAACAGAATTCCGTCCCAATAATAGTTGCGAGTCCGAAAAGCTGCATATACGACCAAAACCAACGCACTGATGGTCAAAGCAACCCGATTTTCTCGACGCATAATACTTTTCTCCATGCCGGCTCCTCCGCCTGTTCAGAAAATGTTTTGCGTTAAAGTGCGAGACACGGTGGTTCCCAGATTCGTCCAGGAAAACGCCTTGATTGCGGCTGGACTTCTATTTTTCCTAAGAATGCATCCTAGCGCGGCTGAAGCTAAAAATATAGCTTCGTATCGGGCCGTCGGGGTCTTCTCAAAGAGAGTCGGCTACCAATACTCGACCTTTGGCGCCGACTGCGGTTTGTCCATCCTGGCCCCGAATTCGACCGCGCAAGTCGACGATGTGCCCACCGAGACGCGCATTCGGCGTGACCTTGATGACCAGCCACTCCAGGCGGATTGTTTCATCAGCGAAAACCGGACGGCGAAACTTGACCCAATACTCGAGACCGACCATCGACCCGCCTTTGGAAAAGTGAGCCGCAGTCAGTCCGAGCAGGAGTGCCGTGGTTTGTGTGCCGCTCGCGATGACTCTGCGATAGCGCGTCTGCGCCGCAAATGCAGCGTCAAAATGTATAGGATTGTTGTCCCCGGCGGCGCGCGCGTATTCGAAGATTGCGCCGGCGGCCGCGCACGCGGTGCATATGCCCTCGCACATCTTCGTCCAGCTCGGCATGTGGGACGACGTCGTGGCGTCGAATGTGATTGCGTACAAGGCGGCGGTCGACCTCGCGGACCGCAAGGGCCTGCCGCGCGGGCGCGAAGATTTCCACACGCTGTCGTGGCTGCAGTACGCGTATCTGCAGCAGGGCAAGTTCGACGACGCGCTGCGCTGCGTCGCGATGGCGAAGGAGGTGGCCGACAAGGAGCTGCAGAATCCGCGCATCCGCGACGGCTACGCCTCGATGAAGGCGCGCCAGGTCGTCGAAACGGCGAAATGGGAAAAGCTGGGGCTGCCGGCCGGCGCCGTGCGTGATGGCGGCGCGCCGGGATACGACGGCAGCGCGGCGTACCTGCTGGCCGCGGGCCTGAGCGCGGCGAAGCTGAACGACACGGCGACCGCGAACGTCGCGCTGGAGAAGCTGCGCGCGATGCGCACGCAGGCCGAGTCGGGCTCGAATGCGTACCGCGCGAAGCCGTTCGCGATCATGGAAAAGGAAGTCGGCGCGGCACTGGCGTCGGCGCAGAGCGACGCGGCGTCGGCCGAGCGGCTGTTGAAGGAAGCCACGGCCATCGAGCTGTCGCTCGACGCGCCATCCGGACCGGCCGAACCGATCAAACCGTCGTTCGAGCTGTACGGCGAGCTGCTGCTCGATCTGAATCGGCCGCAGGATGCCGCGGCGCAGTTCAATCAGTCGCTGCAGCGCACGCCGAATCGGCGCGCGTCGCTGCGCGGCCTCGAGCGCGCGAATGGGCAGAGGCCGACAACCGCCCAGCCGTAACCTAATCTCGCATTGCGGGTTGCGGATTGCGGATTTGCGGCTTCAATCCGCAATCGAATCCGCACTCGCACTCCGCAATTCTCGACCCCGCAGGAGGTGTGCCGTGAAGCGATTCGTTGTCGCGCTCGTGTTCGCCGCGATGGGTGGTGCTGGTCTGGTGGCCCAGGAAACGCGATCCTCCACGCTGCTCACCACCGAGCACTGGCTCGATTGGGAGCGCGTCAGCGACGCGCAGATCTCGCCCGACGCCTCGCGCATCGTCTATACACGCCAGGCCGTGAATCAGCTCGAGGACAAATGGGAGTCGGCGTTGTGGATCCTGAACGCGAACGGGTCGCAGCACCGTTTCCTCGTCAAAGGCCAGAACGCACGGTGGTCGCCGGACGGCAAGCGGCTGATGTATCTGGCCGAGGGCGAACCGAAAGGTACGCAGATCTTCGTCCGCTGGGTCGACACCGACGGTCCGGCGACGCAGATCACGCGCGTCACCGAAGCGCCGCGCAACGCGCGCTGGTCGCCCGACGGCCAATCGATCGCTTTCTCGATGTTCGTGCCGGATCAGGAAAAGTGGACCATCAGCATGCCGGCCGAGCCGAAAGGCGCGAAATGGACGCCGGCGCCGCGCGTGGTCGGCAGCCTGCACTTCCGGCAGGACCAGGTCGGCTTCCTGGACGACGGGTTCACCCACCTGTTCGTCGTGCCGGCCGACGGCGGCACGTCACGCGATCTCACGACAGGCAAGTGGAGCGTCGGCGCGGGCGAGTTGCGCGGCGGCGCGTCGCTCGACTGGACCCCCGACAGCAAATCGATCGTGTTCGACGGCAACCGCGCGCCGGACGCCGAGCTGAAGTATCAATCGTCGCAGTTGTACGTCATCGACGTCGCGACCGGGGCGATTCGCGATCTCGTGGCGAGGCCCGGCTCGTGGGGCCGTCCGGTGGTCTCGCCCGACGGCCGCATGGTGGCGTTCACCGGCTATGCCCCGACCGCGACGACCCACACGGTCAGCGACCTGTTCGTGATTCCGATGACTTCCGGCGCCGGCGACGGCATGCGCAAGATCAGCGGCGACTACGACCGCGACCCGATCAACCTGCGCTGGGCGCCGGACGGCAGCGGCCTGTACTTCGACGCCGAGGATCGCGGGTCGCGCAACGTGCAGTTCGCCACTATTGTCGGCGGCGTCAAAACGGTCACGAGCGGCACGCACATCCTCACGTTCGATTCGGTCTCGAAGGATCTGGTGGCCGTGGGAACATCCGCCGATTTCGACCACCCCCAGGACGTCGTGCGATTCAGCCTGAAGCAGCCGGGGCAGGTGACCAAGCTCACCGACGTCAACGGCGATGTGCTGCAGGGCAAACAGCTCGCGAAGATCGAGGCGGTGACATACACGTCGAGCGGCAACGCGACGATCCAGGGCTGGATCGTGAAGCCGCCGACCTTCGACGCCGCGAAGAAGTATCCGCTGATCCTCGAGATTCATGGCGGGCCGTTCTCGATGTACAACGTCGCCTTCAACTTCATGTTCCAGAATTTCGCGGCGAACGGGTTCGTCGTGCTCTACACGAACCCGCGCGGCAGCACCGGCTACGGCGGCGGCTTCGCCAACGGCATCGATCACAACTATCCGGGCCCCGACTACGACGATCTGATGGCCGGGGTCGACACGGTGGTTGGCAAGGGCTACATCGACACGTCGCGGATGTACGTGTCGGGCTGCAGCGGCGGCGGCGTTCTTTCGAGCTGGGTGATCGGCCACACCGATCGCTTCGCGGCGGCCGCGGTGCGGTGCCCGGTGATCGACTGGCTCAGTTTCGCCGGGCACACCGACATCCCGCTCTTCACCTACAGCTTCTTCAAGAAACCGTTCTGGGAAGATCCAACCGATTGGCTGTCGCATTCATCGCTGATGTCAGTCGGCAAAGTGACGACGCCGACGCTGCTGATGACGGGCGTGCTCGATCGACGCACGCCGATGCCGCAGACCGAGGAGTACTACGCCGCGTTGAAGATGCGCGGGGTGCCGGTGAAGCTGCTGCAGTTCAACGAGGAGTATCACGGCACCGGATCCAAGCCGTCGAATTACATTCGGACGCAGCTCTACATGATGAGCTGGTTCAACAAGTTCTCGCGGCAATCGGGTGGCCGCGTGACGACGACATCGCAGCACTAAGGTGACGACATCGCAGCACTAAGGTGGTGCGTCCGAATCGCTTGGACATTCCCGATCCCTTTCGGCGAGGAGCGCGTGTAGTAAGCGTCAGACGCACTGCGCTAGCAGAAATATCAGCAACACGATCTCGTGAAACGCTCGCACGCGCGGCGCGATTCTGTTATAAGTGGGGGGCTCCTCTTTGTCAAAAAAGGCCCCAAATGCGTCGCGCGCGACTGGTGTGTACGGCTATCGCTGTCCTTTCTCTGACCTGGTCCGCGACAATCGTGCGCGGTGACCAGGGTCCCCATGACGCGAAGGGTCGCCTTCACGGCCGGCCCCCGGCGAGCGACGAGCCATCCGACGACGCGCGGATGTCGTCGATGGGGCACCTCGCGCGCCTGTCCGTCACAGGACGGCTCGACAAGGCGCTCAAACGAGCGCGTCGCCGTCACGGCGGCATAATCGCCGCGACGCACATCGAGGATTTCATCGACTCGGCGCTCGGCGGTGAAGAAGGCGACGCGGAAGACGGACCCGCTGGCGGTCAGGCGGAAACCTCGGTCGCGGTCGACTCCACGGGCCAGCACATCGTCATCGGCTTCAACGACACGCGGGGTTTCACCGAGGACCCGGTAAGCCTCTCGGGTTTCATGTACTCGGACGATGGCGGTGTGACGTTTACCGACGGCGGGCGGCTGCCGACGCCTGGCACCAGTCTGATTAACGGGACGAGGTTCCCGCAGGTCTTTGGCGATCCCGAGGTGAAATATCTCGGCGGGTCGACCTTCATCTACTTCTCGATCATGGTGAAGCAGTTTTCCGCGACCGGCACGGCGCAGACGATTTGCGTGCACCGGTCGACCGACTTCGGCCACACCTGGGACGGCCCCTTCGAGATTCCGACCGCGACCAATCCACACGGATTGTTGAGCGCCGGCGCGAACGCGCGCGATACCGCCGACAAGGAATTCGCCGCCGTCGATCCCGATACGGGACGGGTAATCCTTTCGTGGTCGAACTTCACGTCGCCCGCCTTCGCGGCTGGCGGCGTGGAAGTCTCCACGACCTTCTCCGACGATATCGCGACCGCGACGCCGCCGACGTGGTCTCCCCGCGGCGTAATCGCCAATGCGACACAGGACGGTCAGGCACCACAGCCGTACTTCGCCGGCAATGGTTCGACGAACGCTTACGTCGTGTGGCGGCGTTTCCCGGGCGGCTTCAGTCAGAACGTCGGCTTCGTGAGGTCGATCGACAACGGCATCACGTGGAGCGCGCCGCTCAGCCTGACCTCGAATTTCCTGACGTCCGACGAGATTCTGGGAAATGACCGCACCAACACATCGCCCTCGATTGCGGTCGACAACTCGCCGGGTCCCAACAAGGGCAACGTGTACGTCGTGTATGCGAACAACAACAACAACGACGGCGCCGACATCGTGGCGCAGCGGAGCCTCGACGGCGGGCTCACGTTCTCCGCGCCGATCGCGATCGACAGCCGGCCCGGTCTCGACCGGGCCCAGTGGTTCCCGTGGGTCACGGTCGACACCACGACAGGGCGCGTCTGCGTGCTCTATTACGACCAGGGCATCGCGGCGAGCGGCGACCTGAGCGAAACGACGGTGCAGTACTCCGACGATGGCGGCTTGACGTGGAACGAGCCGATGCCGCTGACCGATCGCCCGTTCCACGCCGCCTACGGCAACGACACCGGTCAGCCGAACATCGGCGATTACAATCAGGCCGTCGCGCAGAACGGCGAGCTCTTCGCCGTGTGGGCAGGCACGACCCCCGTCGGCTTCACCGACGGCCAACCGTCCGTGAGCATGACGACGCCGGACGTCGCCTTCAAACGGCTGCCGGCATCGAACACGAAGGTGTCGGTGAGCCTGCTGCCGACCACGATCGCGTTCGACGATCACGGCAACGGCAGCATCGATCCGGGCGACCTCGTCGGGTTCACGATTCCGCTGACGAATTACGTCGACAATCCGATCAATCGTGCGGCGGTCACCGGCGTTCAGGCGGCGCTCTCGACGTCGACGCCCGGCGTCTCGGTCGTCGGCGCGACGCAGGCTTACCCCGATCTCGCGCCGGGAGCGACGGCGAGCAATGCGAGCCCGTTTCTCGTCCGGATCGATCAGGCGTTCGTGCCCGGCACGCACATCGAGTTCTCGCTGGCATTGAACAGCGCTCGAGGATCCGTCGTCCTGCCGTTCACGCAATCCACCGGCACGCCGATCGCGACGACGCTGCTGTTCGAGAACTTCGACGGTGTAGCCCCTGGTGCTCTGCCGGCCGGCTGGCTGACCGCGCACGGAGGCGGCTCCAACATCGTTTCCTGGACGACGAGCGACACCTTCATGGGAACGGGCTCGAACGCGGCGTTCCATCAGAATGCGAATGACAGCGCCTCGGGTATCGCCAATACGCGTTTCGAGCGCCTGGTCAGCCCCTCGATCGCCGTCCCTGCGGAGGCCGAGTACGTGACGCTCGATTTCGACGTCGCGTACAACACAGAGGACGAGCCGGCGTTCAGTGTCTGGGCGTACGACGGGTTCCTGCTGCGAATCGCGGATCAGACTCCAGGCAACGTGCCGCGTTCGGTGCAGGCGGAGGCCTTCGCAGAGGAGTTCACGACAGGGGCCAGCCAGTTCTATCCGAAGAAGATGCCGCGCAACGCCAACGCGAGCTACCTGCAGGATCTGGCCGCGTGGGCGGGCACGTCCAACGGCGTGAAGCACGTGCACATGAAGCTGCCGGGGATGGCGGGCACGATCGCGCAACTGCGCTGGGAGTACACGCAGGACTCGATCGGGACCTGCGCGGACCTACGGCCGGGCACCGGTCGCTGCGGCGTCGCGTTCGACAACCTCGTCGTGCAGAGCGTCGTGTCGTCGCGCACCGTCACGACGTCGACGTCGGTCGCATCGTCGCAAAACCCGTCGGACTCGGGGGAGCCGGTGACGTTCACGGCGTCGGTGACCGCCGGGTCGGCGGTGACGACTGGTACAGTGACTTTCCGCGAAGGCGCGGCGATTCTCGCGGCAGACATCCCCGTCGACCCCGGCGGACACGCGTCGCTCACAACCTCGTCGCTGACGTCAGGATCGCACACGATCACCGCGGATTACACCGGGGCGCCGCACTTCGCCGCCAGCAGCGGGAGCACCGAGCACGTGGTCGATCGGCTGCCGATGCTTTCGATCGACGACATCAGCGTGTCGGAAGGCAACAGCGGCGCCTCCACCGCGGTGTTCACCGTCAGCTTGTCGGCGGCCACACACACTGCGACGGCGCAGATCCAGTACGCAACCAGCGACGGCAGCGCAACGACGGCCGACGCCGACTATGCCGCGGCGACCGGCATGCTGACGTTCGGGCCGGGCGAGACGTCGAAAACGATTGGCGTGACGATCAACGGCGACGTCACGTTCGAGCCGGACGAGACATTCGTCGTGGATCTGTCGAACGCGGTGCACGCGACGATCGCCGATTCGCAGGGCGTCGCGACAATCCTCAACGATGACGGCGTGCCGACGATCTCGATCGCTGACGTGTCCGTCGTGGAGGGCAACACCGGCGCGGCGTCGGCGGTGTTCACCGTGTCGCTGTCGAACCCGGCGAGCCGCGCCGTCTCGGTGAGCTTTGCCACTGCCGACGGGACGGCGACGACCGCGAACGACGACTACGTCGCGGCCGCGGGCGCGATCACGTTCGCGCCGCATGAAACGACGAAGACGGTCGGCGTCTCGGTCAGGAGCGACTTCGTCATCGAGCCGAACGAAACCTTCTTCGTGAACCTGACGAGCCCCAGCGAGGCCACGATCGCCGACGGACAGGGCGTGGGCACGATCCAGAACGACGACACGGTCCAGACCACGATCGCCGCGCTGGTGGATCAGGTGGGTCAGGTCGCCGGGCTCGACCCGGACATCCTCCGCGACATGCTCGAGCTGCTCGACGGCGCCCAGCGCAGGATCCTCTCTCCGCAGCGCGCGGACGTCATCGGACAGCTGCGCGATTTCAGCGCCATCGTGCGGGAGCTCGGCGGGGCGCGAGGGCAGGGGAGAGCGCCGCGGCTCGATTCGCCGACGGCGGCAATGTGGATCGCGGAGGCACAGTCGATCATCGCGGCGCTGACGTCGTACCGACGACCGGCAACTCTTGGATTTACGTCGACTGCAAGCCGTACGGCTACACGGCGGACGAGATTCGCCTGGTCATCCCGGGATGAAGGACGGTCAGGTGTTCAAGAAGGACGGCGTGATGACGCCGGCCGCGTTCTTCCACGGCGGTCCGGTGAACGGCGGGCGCATCCGCTGACGCGGCCGATCACGGGCGGCGCGGCCGGAGCGGGTCTTCCGCGCAGTGCCTGCGGCAGTAGTCCTCGAGCGCCTGCTGGGCCGCTTCCGTGAACTCCATGCCCGCCCGGTAATAGGGCTCGGGCGCGTCGTCCGGCTGTTCGAACAACGCCCAGCAGACGTGCGCGGTCACGAGAAGCGACTCAGGGGTGTCCGGGAGCGCGACCTTGATCGTCTGGTTGGGACGCAGCACCGGTGTGGACACCACCTGCGCGCCGAGCACGGACAGATTCACCAGGCTCGCCTTGCTGTTCTCGACGACCGCCTGAAGCGGATCGAGCATGGGAAAGCGCGGCGCCCGCCGCGTGTTCAGGCCGACCGCCTTCGCGTCGATCTTCGGCGCCGCCGCCGCACCGGTGGCTGCGGCACGGAACGGGAGGGGGATCGTCGCCCACTCGCCGTTCAGCCTCGCGACGAGCCGGGTCTGCGACCCCGCGATCGAGAGCTGGTGGATCCGATCGATCAAGGCGCGCCCTTCCGGCGTTTCCGCGAATTTTCCATCGATCGCGACGAGCCCGGGCTGATTCGTCTTGATGCTGTCGAACGCCAGCACGAGATTGCTGCTCACAAAACGCAACACGCGCCCGGGAAGGCGGACTCCCTGGCGGAATGCCGCCATTCGCGTCGGATCGGCGATGAGGACGGTAACGTCCGATGCCATGAAACGACAGTCTGGATTTAGGCTAGCCGTGACGGCGAAGAGATACAACCAATAATTCCACCCGCATGGCACAGCTTGACGCGGCGGCCGCGCCCGAGAAAATCGACGACCGTGTTATCCTGCGCCCATCACGACAGCGCTGCGCTGTCGTCTTCCGAATCTCCGGCATGGCGTCCGGAAGGAGTCGCACGTGCGCGTCATTGTCTCTTCGTCCGCCGCCGACAGGCTCGATGCCGCGCGCGCATTCCTCAGCGGACGCCCTCCCGCCTCGGAACTGGTCATCGTCGGCGCGACGCGCGGCGCGGCGGACGATCTGGCGCGCGCCGTGGCGCGGCACGCCGGTTCCACGTTTGGTCTGACGCGATTCAGCCTGACCGAGCTCGCCGCGCGGGCCGCGGCCGCCCGGCTCGCCGGCGCCCGTCGCGTCGCCGGGACGCAGGCCGGCGCCGAGGCGATCGCGGCGCGCGCCGCCTTCGACGCGATGTCGGCGGGCGAGTTGACCTACTTCGAGCCTGTCGCGTCCATGCCCGGGTTTCCAAGAGCGCTGGCGCGCACGGTTCACGAGCTCCGGCTTGCCGGCGTCGATGCCGGGCGTTTGGCGGCAGCTCCATTCGAACCCGGCGCCGTCAATGACCTCGCCGTGCTCGTGGGCCGCGTCGAACAGCAGCTCGCGCGATCGGCGGTCGACGATCGCGCGGCGCTGTTTCGCGTCGCTGCCGAGGCGTGCCGGGCCGGCCAGGTGCGATGGTCGCGCCTGCCGATTCTGCTGCTCGACGTTCCCCTGGACTCGCGCGCCGAGCAGGACTTCGCGGCAGCGCTCACCGCAGCGTCGCCGGACGCGCTGGCGACGGTTCCCGACGGCGATCGCTTCGCGCTCGACGCGCTGAAGACCCTCGGCGCCGCCATCGAGTCGCGCGACGCCGACCCGGCGGACTTCGTCCTTCAGACTTCGGACCTGACGTGTCTGCGTCGTTACATTTTCAAACCCGACCGTCCACCGGCGCGGGAGCGGCGTGGGGACGTGCGGCTGTTTTCGGCGCCCGGCGAAGGCCGCGAAGCGGTCGAGATCGTGAGGCGCGCGCTGGACGAAGCCGCCAGCGGCGTGCCGTTCGACGAGATGGCGGTGTTCCTCCGCACGCCGCAGCAATACCTCGGTCTGCTCGAGCACGCCTGCGCGCGCGGCGACGTGCCGGTGTATTTCGATCGCGGCACGCGCCGTCCCGATCCGGCCGGCCGCGCGTTCGTGGCGCTGTTGTCCTGCGCCGTCGACGGCCTTTCGGCGAAACGGTTCGACGAATACCTCTCGCTCGGCCAGGTGCCGCAGGTTGCCGACCACGCCGCGGCGCCTCCGTTCGTCACCCCGCTCGACGACATTTTCGAAGAGAAAAGGGGCCGTACCCCTTTTTCCGATGAGGACGCCGACCGGGAGGGCCGGCCCCTCGGGGACTCGAGCGTCGACTCCGACGATGACGCGGTGGTCGCGGGCACGCTGCGGTCGCCGTGGAAATGGGAAGAGCTGATCGTCGAGTCGGCGGTGGTCGGGGGCCGCACGCGCGCGGACGGCAAGGCGCGGTGGCGGCGGCGCCTCGATGGGTTGGCGGCCGATTATCGCTACCGCATCGAGGAGCTGAAGAGGGAAGAGCCGGAGTCGGCGCGGATCGCGCGCTTCGCGCGCGATTTGAAAAACCTCGCGCACCTGCGTCAGTTTGCGCTGCCGATCGTCGACGCGCTAGCCGAATGGCCCGAGCACGCGACGTGGGGCGAGTGGCTCGAACGCTTTTCGGCGCTGGCGTCGCGCGCGCTGCGACGGCCGACCCGCGTGCTGCAGACGCTGGCCGATCTGCGGCCGATGGCAGACGTCGGCCCGGTGACGCTCGAGGAAGCGCGCGATGTGCTGCACGACCGGCTGGTCACGCTCGACTGGGAGCCGCCCGCGCGGCGCTACGGCCGCCTCTTCGTGGGGACGCCGCATCAGGCGCGCGGCCGCAGCTTCCGCGTCGTCTTCGTGCCGGGGCTGGCCGAGCGCGTGGTGCCGCAGCGCCCGCGCGAGGATCCGCTGCTGCTCGACGAGCGGCGGCGATCGGTGGATCCCGCGCTCGTGGGACAGGACGAACGGGGCAGCGCCGAGCGCCTGCTGCTCAAGCTGGCGATCGGCGCCGCGAGCGAGCGCCTGTATCTCTCGTATCCGCGGCTCGACGTCGCCGAGACGCGGGCGCGCGTGCCGTCGTTCTACGCGCTGGACGTGATGCGCGCGATCACGGGGCGTGTGCCGGATCATCGCGTGCTCGCCGCGGACGCGGCCGAGGAAGGGGGCGCGAGCCTTTCGTGGCCGGCGCCGGGAGATCCGGATCGCGCCATCGACGATCTGGAGCACGACCTCGCGACGCTCAAGCCGCTGCTCGACGCGCGCACTCCGTCGACGGTCAGGGGGCACGCGCACTACCTGCTCGGACTGAACGAATCGCTGCGCCGATCCATTACCAGCCGCTGGCTCAGGGACAAGAAGACGTGGACGTCGGGTGACGGTTTGATCAGGGTCGCGCCCGGCACGCAGGCCGCGCTCGACGCGCAGCGTCTGCGGCAGCGGCCGTATTCGCTGTCGGCCCTGCAGCGCTTCGCGATCTGCCCGTATCAGTTCCTGCTTGCGACCATCTATCGTCTCGAGCCGTGGGACGAGCCCGAGCCGCTCGTGCGCATGGATCCGCTGACGCGCGGCAGCCTGTTTCACAGGGCCCAGGCGGAGTTCTATCGCGCGATGGCTGCGGGCGCGGCGCTGCCGGTCACGCGCGGGCGGATGGCGGACGCGGCGAGGACACTCGACCGGGTGCTCGATCGCGTGGCAGCGGAGTACGCCGAGACGCTGGCGCCCGCGATCGACCGCGTCTG
>Ga0137418_10001306_pt1 | contig 22882 bp, 11 predicted proteins | sample CZODoug3_1_2_16f_FD_122242 | JGI IMG/M metagenome (GOLD analysis project Ga0137418, IMG submission 122242) | Vadose zone soil fungal communities from Angelo Coast Range Reserve, California, USA - CZODoug3_1_2_16fungal (Hybrid Assembly) | ecosystem: Environmental > Terrestrial > Soil > Vadose...
ATTTTGTCCTGGTCTCCTCGATTCGACAACAATCGGCGACAACGAGAATTGAGGGGGCCGCAAACGGTTCTTTTGTTGCTTCGTGCTTGGATGGCAGCGTGGGAGTCCTTACTGTGGAGGGGAAGTCCGGACAATTTCTCCAGGCAGGTCAGTCTCTGAGTATTTCTGCCGGAAAAATACTGTCTTCTGTATCCCCTGCTCTGAATACGACGGGACACAATTTCCATTCGGGCTGGCTCTATCTTGGTTTAGGAGGGGCTGCCGCCGCCGCAGCAGCAGCAGGATTGGGTCACGGCGGGGGAAAGCAATCGATCAGTCCATCAGTGCCTTGAGGGAGGCCGCTCGGGGTCCGATCCGGCCGAAAAAGGGATTCTCAATGTCCGTTGTTATGGCTCTTGGCAGTTGCGAGTCCGGGAATGGTATTCTGCCAATTCTCTACTTGCAAGCTAGGCAAGTAAACCCTGCCAAGCCACTGCGCAGATCAACTTATTTCCTGGGTGCTGCCGGATTAGAAAGCCGGAAAACGATATCAATGTCTTCTTCGGTTTCAACCGATCGGCCAGCCAACAAAGTTTCCGTAAAGCGCCACTGCCGAACTGCATTCATGGCCGCTGCCACGAGAATAGGGGGGCCGTTGGCAGACTGCAAGTTCTCCACAGACCCATGACGGTCAATAATAGCGTGCAGCTTGACAGTGCCCTGGATGCCTTGCTGTTTTGCGTCTTCGGGGTAAATAGGCTCGACGCGCGAGAGCAAGTGGCCGAGCTGGAGGCTCGTTCCCTGGCGTTGTTTTTTCGAACTTCCATTGGGTATCCGAAGGGAAGGATAGGGATCGGCAAGGATTGCAACCGCCCCGGTTATGTTCGCCGGAGTCGCCGGCTGGTTTGCCGCTGGCACGGAACTTGTCTTACGCTCGGGTTCAGGGGGCCGAACATCATGTAAAGGAAGCGGCATCAGATTCGCAGGCTGCCCGATTTTGGTTTCCAGCTGCGGAGGTGTCGGGGGCGAGCCGGAAGGAGCTTGCTGCTGTGCTTTCTCGACAGGGGAAATGTTGACGTTGGTCGAGACGCGCGGTAACTCGTTTGTTGAGTGGCCGCGCGTGAGCACACTTTCCACGCGATGGCTCGGAGTTTTGACCGTGATCGCCGGTAAAGATTTTTTCGCAGGATTTGCCGGTCGGGGAGAATGTTTCGGCGACGTATCCAGAATGCTCTCGATAATGCTCTCGATTTTTTCGACAGGCAGAGGCTCGACAACTGAGGTTTGTGCTTGCGTCTTGCTGGCCGGTGGATTGGGAACGCTCGGAGTTGTCGTTAGGGGGGGAGGTGTTACCGGTTTCATCGCTTCGCTCAATGCCGGCGTTTTCTGCGTCACGTCAGCCATCATTTCACTCTGAGCATTATGTTGAATATTGGCCCACTTAATAAATGTCAATGCGATGAATCCGGCCAGAATACCTAACATAAGAAACGTGTCCCCCCTTCGATGCAGCACTACAGGACTCCCCTGATCACCTGCTAATCTCCATCCAGGTCGAAGAGCCTTTCTGTTTGGCAGCATTCCGGTTCTCGCGTAAGTTCTCGGCGCTGTGATCCGGGGGGCCGCGGTATTTAAGGTGGGGGCAGCGGCAGGAGAGAATACCGAAGCCTCTCCATGTTGATCAATGACCTCACCGGACGTCGAACCTTCGGGGATCATGCTTCCCGGCCGGGGAGCGTTCGGAGTTTTCAATCGTTCGTTTTGTTGCTCGCAAATCCTCTCTACTTGTCTCTGAAGATTACTCGGAGAGGCCTGTGTGGAACCCGCGGCGTCCTCTTGCCTGCACTCCCGAGCCAATTTTGCAACGCGCAGTCGAATTTCTTCGAAGACTCGCTGATAGGTGTTGGGATCCTGGCCATAGGGGTCCTCGATGTCCCAATCTTCGACCTTGGAGTATTCATCAAATGCCAGTGTCCGGGGGCGGCCGCTCATGTTGATAACGATATCTACCTGTTCCCAAACTTTGGGCGAGATCCTCTTGGACTCCAGACCTTCCACCCAATATCCGTTTCTCATGAGCGTTTGCTTGGTCATCTCTGTCACAAAGCCTATCGGCGCCAAGCCTGCGCTGAACGCGTCGATTGTATCGGAAGCATCGACGCGTGCGATTGCCTCTGCCATCGGGCTGCGACAGGCATTCCCTATGCAAATGAACAAGACCCTTTTGCGGCGGTATTTGCTCATCAGGATTTTCTCTCAAACAATTAATTCCTGGCGGTTGGGGCCTCCCGCCTCGAGGTGCGAACTACTCTGGCCAACTACAAAAATGGGCCTTAAAACCGAATTATGGGCCTGCTCAATACCTCTTTCAATCAGGTAAAAACCTGAAAGAATCTGGAGCCCTGTGTAGCGAAGGGCAAGGAACGCGCTCTTCCGTCGGCCAGTATTTTGCAAATCTATCGATCCCAGATTTGCTGCTACTCTGAGATAAGTCGAACATCATCGATCCACACGGTGCCCGCGATTTGGTTATCCAACTTGTTGCTGACAGACCTGACTACTCTCAGGAGCAGAAGGCGAGTATCAGGGAGGGTGGTGAATTCGGCGTGCTGTTCCGACCAACCTGAGGTACCAACGAGGTTTTCCGATGAGACGAAGATATTGCCCATATCGTAGGCATCACAGGCTTGGAATCTCGGCCCGCTGTCGGTGGTGATATCTTGCACACGCATATGGCCGGAAAATCGGTACCGCGTTTTCGCTTGAACAGGTACGTATTGGAACACATGGCCATAATCGATGTTGCGCGACCCGTCGAATGTAATTCGAAGTGCACGCACACCTTCAAATACGCCGACGGGGTCCAGACTAACAACGGACCCTTCTATAGGCAGAACACGCCAATCCAATCCCCCATTGAGAATGTCGGACTCGAAGCCGCCGTTTGTAACTAGATTCGAACTAGGCACCATGGATTGTACTTGCGCCGGAAATCGCTGCGCCAAGGCGGACCAGGTCTTTGACAGCTGTCCCAGCTCCCCGTGTTGAATAAGCCCATCGAGATAGGGGAAAGCCTCTCGCAAGTCAAAGGGCAGGCCCAGTTGGAGAATGCGAGCCCAAACCTCTTCTGCGCCGACGATGTCGCCCCTTTCGATCAGGAAATTCAGGTAGTCAAAGAAAACGGGAGGCTGAGGCGGAAGCATTTCCAGAAGTGCGTTTCTGTCGCGCGTCGCGTTCGTTGCGAGCGTGAAGACTCTCCTTCCGGCGGTGCCGTCTTCCTGAAGAACCATTTGTAAGGTGCGAAGCGCCTCCGGAATCTTGCCCGCTCGAACATAAAAATTGGCCAGCCTCCAGTTGATCTCCGGTGAATTTGGAAAGAGGCGTCGAGCGCGCTGGAAAGCGTCAAGAGCATCATTGGAACGTCCTGCCCAATCGTAGCCGGCTCCCAGGTCAGCCCAGAAGTGCGCATCGTGTGGGCTAAGGCGTGTGGCATTCTGATAGAGCAGCACAATTTCATCGGAATTCCCACGATCGGCGTACAAGTGCATGAGGGTTCCCAAGGCGTCGTAATATTCTGGGTTAGCAGGATCCCACCTTATCGCCGTTTGAACTGCATTCGGTGACCCCTTTCGAAAATACGCAGCAGCCACCGCTCTTCTCACGGCTAGATAGATGAAGAATAACAAGCTCATCAGCAGGAAAATCCGAATCACGAAGGTATGCCAGCGCGCTTCTCTCAAGTTCTCTCACCGCCTAGATCCATGGCGAGAATAGCACTATCCCGCTACTGACTCTACCAATAGTATCGAGTTCGATTTTCTGCGTCGCTCTGGGCTTCGAGACTTCTGAGAACGGTAATCCGCGTGGAAGAAGTGAATAAGAAATAAGAGTCTCAAAACATGCGGTTGCGGCCTTACATATCAAAACCTAAGAAGAACTGACGATTTGCTACAAGCGAACAGTCGCCTCCATTCCAACCAGCAGCGTTCGGAGCCGGGGGTTATGCAACTTTACATAAACCCAAGAGATGCAGAACACTGTGAATCTCAATTGCTTCCCTGCGAACTCTCAACAGGCCCTGTTTTTCCCAGTTGGTGAGTAGCCGGCTCACGGTAGACGAGGTCATCGCTGTCATCTGCCCAAGCGCCTCTTGCGAGACGTTGATTTCGACATGCCTGTTCACCTTGTGACCAATTTGATCGATTAAGCGAACCAGTGCATGCGCCAGACGCGGAGAGGCCATTTCAGTGGCTATCTCACAATAGCGGCGTTCTAGCTCATCTAGATGCCGTACAAGGATGCGCTCTGCATTGCGTTGAAGGATAGGAAAGCGCTCTAAAGCCGCCTCGAAGGTCGCTGCGTCCCAGACAAGTACGTTGCAGTCCTGGAGTGCTTGTGCTGTTGAGGAGTACCTACTCCCAGGCACCAAACCAACCTCGCCAATCACTTCACCAGGAGCCACAAGTCGAAGAATAACTTCCGTGCCACTCTCACCAACCTGCGTTATCTTCGCGCGGCCGTCAGTCAGCAAGAGTGTTTCCGTTATCGGATCGCCCACCAACAACATCACCTGGCGGCACATGTACCCTCTAGGGCGAGCCGTGGATAGGATATCAGTACAGACAGAACTAGGAAGACCCGCAAATAGCTCGTACATTTCCAGCAACGGACTCTGCTGCTTCGGCTCGGTCATAATAGGTCTCCAACGACTGGCTGAAATATTCCGGATGGAACTCCACCCAAATGCTTATTTAGTCTTCGGCGCCGCGAAGAGAGAATCCTCCAGCTTGGGATTCACTACGACGCTCTCGACGGTCATCTTGTGCGATTGCTTGACCCCTTGCACGGTAGTTTCGAGAACGTACGGAACGATCAATCCACTCACGGACTTATAGTCGCGGTAATAAATCTCCACCGGGTGCATCTTGCCATCCATGCGGCGGGGGATACCTTCGATCTTAACCTCCAGAAACGTCTGTGCATCGACCCAGAGGTGCCGCACTTGCCCACCTTTCATAGTGAGCTTTAGCTTATAGGCATCGTGCCCTTCCACCTTCTCCACTCCCTCAAGGTCCACTCGAGTGCCTTTAGTCGAATAATCGACCAGCGGACCGTCCAGGTCTGACTCCATGGAAGTCGCTTTCATTTCATCGGCGGAGAATGGTTCCACCACTCTGCGTCCAAGGAACGGTCGCAGCTTCCAGCCGTTCGCACCGTCGTAGACCTGCACAGCCTTGTCGTTGGCGAACTCTATCTCAAGTCGTGTTTTACGGCCGCGCTTCATCTCCATAACAAATGGCAGTTGTACGTTCTGCTTTCCCCCGGCGTCCAACTTGCCCGAGAAAGACATGGTCTGGACTGCCCGCCACGACTGCAGACCTCCTCTCGCCGCGACGTTCTTATCGACGATCTGAGCCGCGGTAAGTGTCTCGGGTGCAGCGGAGGTGGAAGCCCCAACCATTGTTATGGGCATGCAAACGAAGGACGCAACACAATACAAAAACATTTTTTTCAACATTGATGGATCACTCCTGACCATTTTATCTGGTTATATGTAGAGCTATTCTGCAACCAATCCCTCGACGTGAAAATTGCCGATAACGATGTCTACGTGGTCTCCGCGCTTTATCAATCCTTTGTTCGAAAAGGCCATCCAGTATTCCTGGCCGTTTTGCGGTGTGCTGGTTTGGCGCAACAGCCCTACCTTCTCCATCATCGGGACAACAAGCTTGGCCCCGGTCCTCTCGTCGATCAAATAGGGGGTGAGGTTTTTATCGTTGACCACCTGGGCCTTATTGGCATCCACCACACGGTAGCTAAACCGAAGCAAGGCACCCGAGGCGGTAACCCGAACTGCAAGGTTGTCGATGCCATAGAGGCGCTTGTAGAACTTCATACCGCGGTCGCTTCTCGCAACTGCGGGAGCTGGCGGAACAGCCTTGGGAGCAGTCGCGGGTGGCGGAGAAGGCGTCCCGGGTTGTGCTTCCCCGGTCTTAACTTGCCCTTGTGCAGTTTGTGAGAAAGCGGGAACGGCCATGCTGCTCGCGAGAACTCCCGCGAGCAGCATGCCCTTGGTGCATTTTGCCAAGTGCTGAGACATCGTCCTAATTCCCCGACAACGGAACGTTGAATGTCCCCGACGGCGTCACAATTCTCAGGTTACCAGTCCTGATGGCTGTTGAGTTCGCTGGTGTTCGCGTGAACGTCACGTTGACGTCGCAGCTGTTGGTGGCGGCGACGATCGCACCCGGAGTGCAGGTCGTGCCAGCTGCGATCGTAAAGTACGCCCCGCCAGCCGTGATGGTAACGCTGGTGATCGTCAGGTTACCGCTGGCAGCATTGTTGTTAACCTGCGCAGTTAAAGTCGTGTCCGCCGGAGGCGCCGTCCCGAAGGCTAAGGGAGCCTGCGTTACGGCCACCGCGGTCGCCGTGCCGGTCAAGCTTACATTTTGCACCTGCGACGGCAGCGTTAGTGGGTTGGTGAAGCGCACTGCCAGATTGGCAAACTTGTTAGCCGGGGTCAGCGACGTAGGCCGGAAATTCACATTGATCGTGCAGGTTCCGCCTACCGGTATCCCCAGCCCGCCTATCGGGCAGTTGACGTTGGTTTGAGTGAACTGGTTGGCATTTGTGCCATTGATAACAATGCTGGTGATGAACAGTGGTCCGACGCCCGTGTTGGTCACGGTTACCGGTTGAGCTGCCGTAACGGTTATGGTGTTGACCAATTGGCTCCCAAACGCCAGTGGTGTCGGTAGAACGGTACCCGACGGCCGCTGGCCTTCACCGGTCAGCGTCACTGTAATAGGTACGTTCAGGGGATTATTCGGATCTGTCTCTGTCACATTAAATGACGCAGTCTTCGGGCCGACTCCGGCCGCGCTATTAGTTGGATGGAAGGTGAGGGTGATCGTGCAGCTCGCCCCTGCAGCTAGGTTCCCGCCGCAGTTGTTGCTGCGTGTGAATTGATTCGCGTTCGCGCCCGTAAGCGGGCCGACGGTGTACGCGAGGTTTGCCGTCCCGTTATTGGTGATCGTCGTCGTCAGGGTACCTACGGTGCCAATCTGCACGGATCCGAAACCCACGAGCGTCGGCCACACAGTTATCTCACCTTCGGCGGGGGCACCAGTCTTTACCACCTCATGGGCGCCTCTGTCGAAGTCAGGTCCTTGCGGCCTGGGTGTGCCGAAGAAGTCGTGGTTCGGCGCCAGCTGGCTATTTGCTGTATCTACTGCCGGAGAATTCAACCCGATGCGGTAGTCGGCCAGCGGTGTCCGCACAGTGCCCGCCGTCGTAATGAGTGACGAATTGCTCAATGAGAGCGGACCATAGCGTACGTCGATGAAGTTGCCGCCTTCATCCTCCGTAACTGCCGGAGCCATCATGAAGGCAGGGGTCGGTGGCGTGCCGTCGATGATCCCTGGGGTTACACGAGAACCGTTGCAGTACTCCTTGACGAACCCCGGGTTGGACCCGTTGATATTATGCGCCGCCGCCGTGCCGTAACCTCCGCTCGTACTGGTCAGCATCGAGAACGTCGGGTTCATCCGGCCGTTCGCGCCATTGGTCGGACTCGTATCGCCGACAATCCCGAGGTCCCAATACTGCGCGCCACTCGGACATTGACCGATAGAGGTCTGTATCAGCGTGGGAACTAGTGTAACCGTGGCGGGAACACCAGGATTCGCACCGCTCCCGGCAGGGCTGGTTACACTGAAGGAGAACGAGCGGTTGTGCCAGATGATGTCGTTCTCCAGCATCGGGTTGGAGAATTTCTTGAGCGACGCCGGCACAGAAGGACCGAAGGCGCTAACCAGAGCGGGGCTGTGCAGTTCCGAACTGATTCCCGCCGGCTGGGGCGCGGAGGTCATCGGGTTGCGGCGCACAACGGATCCCACCGTGGCCGTGCTGTCGTTGTTAGCAATTGTGTTGTTGATGATCTGGCTGAACACCGTGTTGTCTAGGGAGATTCCGCCTCCTGCGTAGCCCGCCACGTTGTCCACGATCATGTTGTTCGTCAAGCTGACTACCCACCAGTAACCAGGCAGGTCAGGATTGCGAGCTACGTCATCGCCGTTCACGTCCTGCAAGCGAACCCCGCCGCCGTGCCCACCTGCAGCGTGGTTGCCCAGGATTAGGTTGGAGTCCACGATCACATCGCCTGTTCCCAAAGAAAGGGCGGTAGCGGTTCCGGTCTCGCCCTCGATGGCGAGTCCACCGCCCTCGGTGTTGGAGCTCTGGTTGAAGCTCTGGTTCCATAGGATCCAGTTGTTAGCGATCGTGCCTTTCCAGCTCAGGCCGATGTGGCCGATGCCCCCGCCATCTCCCAGGCTAAAGTTGCCGCAGACCCAGTTGTAGTTAACGAGGTAGTTGTCCGATCCAGAGCACATCGATAAGCCGGCACCGGCTGCGCCCTGTCCCAGGTTGCTCTCGAGAGAACCGTTTTGCGTGATTGAATTGTGATGGATTTTCACGTTGGTATCGAAGTTGAACGGCCCAGCACCTGCCAAGCCCAGCAGGTACGGCTGGCCGATACGAACGCCACCCGTGAACACTCCCGCGTTGCCGTAGAACCGGCCATTGGAGATCTCTAGGTTGTGGGCCCAGCCATTGACGTAGATAGCGCCGCCGGCGTCACTCCCGGTGATCCCGATACCATCGATGCGCGACGGATAGCAATTGTAATTGCTGGTGTTATCAACACCGGCCATCGTGCACTGCGAGGCTGGGATGTTTCTCGCTGTGACAGTGATTCCGGCTCCCTCTTCCGTGCTGAGAACCGACGGTTCAAGGCCAATTATACCGCCGGTAATTTCTTGTCCGGGTAGTATATCCGCCCGCGGGACAACACCTGGGATCGCGTTACCCTGGAGGTCCAAACCGAACAGACCGTTGATCTTCGTCCGCCATTGCTCCAGTTTCTGGGTAGGATATTTCGCAGCGTTGATAACTACGGACGCCGCGCCGACACCTTGCAGACGGACCGGCTTCCACATGATCACCAGCTCCGGGTAATTCGCCGCACCCGCCAAACAACCCGCACTGGGTACGGAGCCGCATATGGTTGTAGGCGTGGCGGGGTTAATCGCACCGTTGAGCATAATGAGGTCGCCCGGTTGCGCAGCATCGATCGCATCCTGAATCGGGTGCAGCAGACCGTTTGGCGTCGCAGTCGTCTGAGATGGAGGGTTCACATAAATCGGCTGTTTGCCTCCGATAGTGACGGTAACGGTGTCGACTGACTTCATGCCGTTGCATGCCGTGATGACTAGCTCGCCGGTCGTGGCTCCGTCTGGCACAGTAGCGGTGATCGACGTGTCGCTCCACGAATTAATCGTCAGCGCAGCGCCGTTCAACGTGGCCGTGCCTGGGCACTGACTATTGCCCTGATTATTGCCCTGAGTACTCCCGAAGCCGTAGTGGCGCGTTATGTTCTTCAGGTTGAAAGGGGCTGTGGTGGAGAAAGGACCTCCGTAGGCATTGTTTGGCACCTGCACGTCGCCCAACGCGGTGATCGTCAATTTGGCGCCAGCCGCGCTCACCCAGGGTCCAAACTGTCCGTCACCATCGACTCTCAAAATAGCCGGGGTCGCGTCCGGGTATGCGCAGTCAACCGGGTTATATCCCGAGGCGAATGCGGCAGTCGGCAGAACCGGGGTATCCATATAGGAAGTGGTACCCGGCATGAAAGGCCACGTATAGCAGAAGTTACTGTAGTTCGGGTTGAACATGGGATCGGTGATCATTCTGCCCGGATGAGCCGGATCGGGAATCGGGCCCGGATCGTTCATGCACGTGATCATCATGTTAGGAGCATAGCCGGTCGGATTGGGAGGGTTGACCTCCCAAGTCGAGTAAACCAATCCGTTGAACGTACCGAACTGGTCGGAATACACGCGCGCAACCTCCACCCCATTAAAGTCACGGAACGATACCGGAACAAAGGGTACGGCAAACTTCTCACCAAAATCTGGCGCCGCCGTGTTGAATTCCGAAGACGCGTCGTCCAGGATGATGCCCGTAAAGTGGCTGGCAATCGGAGTCTTGGTGAAGATCAGGAACTCGGCACCCGACTGCATCTGGTCCTCAAGCGTAACCTCCCGGCGATCGCAGAGAGGTTTGGTTGCGCCCGCGAAGGGAGCGACTTCTAGCGATCCTGGGTAGATGCTCATGTAATCGGGAACGATATGGGGAGATCCCACGCACGGAGTGGAGAATATTCCGACTCCACCCGGTCCGAAATTGGCAAAATTGGTGCGGCCCAGGTTCGCGGTTGCATTGTTAGGATTATTGAGGTTATACGCGTCGACGGACGCCTGGTCTGGCATGATGAAAATGTTGACCATGGCGCCGAATTGTGTCGTCACCGGGGCGACATACGAGTCTCCTATAAGGATGTTCTTGTCTTCCTCTTTCACGATTTCGTAGCCCGGAGGCACAACCACCTCGACCACGTACTTGCCAGCGGGCAATATGTTTGCGACATGGGTAACAAGCGGGTTGCTGGGAGCCGGGTTGGGGTTGGGCACGCATCCCGGAGCAGCCGGAGTGGTGGCTGTGGCAAGGGCCCCGGCCTTGCAATTCGCGCTCGGGAACTGGTACTGGCCATCGTAAGGGGCAGGCTCGACCTGATTCCAGTTGTGAAAACCGTCATAGCACTTGTACTGATTGGCCGGACCCAAGGTATAGGTATAGTAGGGATCTGCGGTGTCCTGGCCCGGGCAGTTCATGTAGGGGATTCCAGTAGCTGGATTAACGCCGGTGGCCCAGTCATCCCAGCTGGAAGTCTTGGTTGTATCAATCAAGGACAGGCTTTGCGTCCCGTCCGCGGTTGTGATCTCTTGGTAGAGGTTCACGGTGACGCGCGGGACCAGCGGTTCCCAAGTGTTCTGGAACCCGAGGTTCGGATCGTCAAACGGGCGAGTCGAGGCGTAAATCACGTGCCCTAGGAGGCCGCCGTTCTCGCCTGGAAGGTAGGGAGTCTTGCCCCAGTCCATATATTGAGGCTGGCTAATGAAGCTCTGAAAGCCCTCGGAGAGCGTCGTGCCGGGATCAATTCGAGTGGTCTTGCCCGGCGTGTACTTGGCTCCTGGAACCTGCCTATTGCCGGGAAGTGAGAAGGTTTCTGTTGAATTGAGTACTCCCGCGTACGGGGGAGCGGTGTCCACAGATCCACCCGCGTTGTTTGCAATGTGTACGCCTGTCCCCTTAAAGCGCGTCGTATCCGACTCAACGACGTACCAGTTGAACAGCGGGAACAATTCGCTGAACACCGCGCTACCTGCGGCGTCGGTGCCTAGGACGTTGGAAATTTGGCCACTCCGGTACCGAATCCTGTAAGGAATCTGAACCAGTCCTGGCTCACCGGGGTCTTGGACACCGTTTTGGTTCAGGTCCATATAGGTGTTCGAATAGTGTTTGTTGAACCAGGAGAACACAGGTACGTCGCCTATGTTGGAGGTGGTCACTCCGGCTGTGGTAGTAGCTCCGGCTAGCGGGAAAGTGTAACTCTGGTATTCAATGATCTGGTCGAGCCATTGATCCCAAACGACGATCTCGTATTGGCCATCAGGGAGACCGGTAAGGGTGAAATGGCCATCGGGATCGCACCGCGCAAAGCCAACATTGGCGCCGACACCGTTCTGGGAATTCGCGCCCACGTAGCAAACTGACTGGTCCAAAGGCACGTGCGAGTTGCTGTCGTAGAGTGTCTGATTCCAAGGACGCGACATATGCAGGTTCGTGACTTTACCCGTGACCGTGTTGGGGCAAGGAGTCGCGTTAGCGACCGTAGCTTTACACACCGCCTTCTGCGCTGCTTGGATATGTCCCGGGTTGACGAAACCAATGAAGCCGTGGAAGCCTGGCGGTCCAAACTCCTGGAAATAGGAGGGTTCGCCCAGCTTAGCGAAGGCGTCATTGGCGTGCGTGCCTTCCAATGTGGAAGTCTGGAGCCACTGCTCTCCACGAGCTTCCCTCTCGGCTCCTGGTTTCGCGAAAACGTCAAATCTATTGGGGAACAGGTTCTTGATCAGCGCCTGGCCAGCAACCGGTGAGGGTGTTTTGCCGTCCGACTCGAGGGCCGGGCAGGTGATGATCACCCCGACAGCATTCAAGATGTTACCACTGGCGTCTGTGGACGTAGGAGAAATCGGGCACATATTCAAGCCGGTAGCTGTGTCAATCCTCCCATTCAGGGCATTCGTCAAAGGCATGTTAAACATGTCGTAGGTCATCTGTCCGGTAGGGTCACCGGTAGCGCCAGCTACGTCGTTAAGGATGATCTGGAACCCCCCCAGTCCCTGCTGCTCTTCAACGCCATCGACGCTTCCGTTGGTGGGGTTATTGTCCTCGAAGACGAATATGCCGAGTTGCGCGGGCGGCACTGGGTTAGGTTCGGCGAGCACGGTGACGGGAGCAAATGCCGTCAGACTCGAGGCGGCCGGCGAAGGGATCGGAGAGCCTCCCATGGTATGTCCCGGCACAGTATTCCCAGTGTTGAAAGGGTTAGCAGCATCGCCCGGCAGAACTGAGATGTAGTAGAACTTGTTCGGATCGAGGACTACCTGGTCAGGGGTAATTTGGGGATCAGGGGGGACCGGCACATGGGTGTTCGTGACTGGATTATAAACCGTCTGTCCGGTTCCGCAGCTGACGGGGCCAGTGCAACCGCTCGCAACCAGCGGCATGAAGCTCTTGTGGAAACTGGTGGCGAGGGTTTGCGCTGGCGGCGGGGTGCTCACGCCCGGCTTTGAGTGAAAGTTCGTGTCTTCCTCAATCACCCAGCTATAGTCCGTGATCACGGTGGTCGGGCTCTGTGCGTCCAACACCGACACTAGGAGACCACTGCCACTGGGAAACGTAAGCGTTGCGGTCGTCGAATTACTCGGTGTTTTCTGCGAGTTCACGGCATGGTAAGTGAACGAACACCTGCCAGCCGTCACCCCGGTAACCACGAAAGAGCCATCGGGATTGAGAGTTAACCCCGTGCAGTTACCCGCACTTTCAAGGACGGCGGTCAGTGGGTGCCCGGCGGGATCTACGTCGTTACCCAGCACGCCCGGTTGGTTAACCTTCAGCATCGATGCGACGGAACTGGTATAGCTATCCGGATTCGCGGTCGGCGCTCCTCCAAGGCAAGTGCCAGTGCATGGGGCCAACGTCACTGTTGCTGTAATAGCTATATTTCCGTTAGCATAATACGTGAAGGAGCCCGCGCAAGAAGAGCTCGCTGCCAGCTGCGTGTACGTGAATGTGCCGTCGGCGTTCAGAGTAACTGTGCCGCCGCCCACCGGCACTGTTCTATTAGCGGGGTTGCCCGTAAGCGTGACGCCGTACACGTAAAGGTCGTTAGCGATCACACCCTTGCCTGGGTCGGAGACGGTCAGCGACACGCCCGGTGTACAGTAATAGTTGTCGGGGTTCGCAACTGCCATGGCTGCCGACGGGACTCCGCCCGTAAATCCAGCAGACGTACTGCCACCATTGACCACCAGGTAGGCTTGCATGCCACCATCGCGCTGATTGTTCGTGGAGACACCCAGGGAGCGGTCGAACACCGCGTAAGTGCCGCTGGCATAGGTTCCGGCGACGCCGACGGCGACGGCTCCCTTCGTCGGGTTTACCACGACGTCCAATACCTTGCCTGCAGCCATGAATTCTTCGTTCTGGACCTTGGGTTTCGCCGGCAGGCCTTTGGTAACGGCCAGTGCAACATCAGGATGGAGGTTGCCGTCCTCCGCGACCAGGGACATGTTTAGGCCGACCACGGATGGAACGTGCATGCGCAGTCCGGCGTTTACGAAACGCAGCAAGACGTTGCCAGTGGTAGCCGTAGCGGTAAGAGGAACTGTAAGCGCCGATGTCAATGGCGCGTCCTTGCTGAACGACACACCATTCACGAGGTAATACAGCGGGGTGAAATTCACGGCCGCAGGGTAACACCCGCCGGCTGCGGCGCATGTGGGATTCCACTTCGTGGTTTCGACAGCCTCACTGATGGTGCCGGTGCATGTCCCCGTGTTAACCGGGCAGCTCGCTGAAGCCTCCGCTACCTTCTCTACTGCCGCGTTCTGGACTGGATCGATTTCGCTCAACTCCACCGGTACATCAGCATCGTAAGAAACGGCAGGGAGCGTGCCAGAAGTCGTCGTCACCGAGTACGCCACACCAGCGGTGGCCCCTACGGGCGATTGCGTGACGACCAGGACTCCATAGAGCCCCATCGGCGCCTGGATCGAGGGATAGGTTCCGGTCTCGATCAGGTACGTTCCAGGCCTGAGGGACGCCCACGTGTAAGTTTGGCTACCGCCGTTCGGCGTAGCTTCCTGTGCGAACGAACGTGCCCGCTGACCTTGCGCGGGCGGCGTGAACGTAAGAGGAGTAGCGATCGGCCACGTCGTCTGAGTCTCCGGTGCGTGGGTCCGTGGATTCGTCTCTCTTTTCGGATTGCCAACGCCGGTCGTGCCAGATCCCGTTCCCAGTTGCCCGACGATCACCAGGGACGTATTCACCGGTAATGTATTCTTCAGCGTAATACTAAAGTTGAGGGTCCCCGTGGGCACCGTGATCAACGGCGGCTGCCAAGTAGTGCCGCTCTGGGCCAAGCCGTTCAGCGCCGTGCAGGTGGCGGTGCTCCCGGCAACGGGGGCGCCGCACGTCCAGCCCCACATCGGGACTATCTGGCCGTCAGGCAGAGTCGTGGTCTGCCGGTTCGCCGTCAGGGCCACTGACTGGGCGGAGGCGATGCCCACGGACAAGAGTAGAATTGTCACCGCGAGTACAGCTGTCTTCATTGTTGCTTTGAGATAGTTGGATCGCATTGTGCTCTGCTCCTATTGGTTACGGCTTGGTTACAGCGTCTCGTCGATGGCAAAGATCGGGGGATCAACAAGCATCATCATCAGCATGCCGCCAGGGAAAACATCATTCGTCGTGATTTCGCGCTCGTTGTGGGAATGCCACATGAAAGCGATACCGGACTCGTTAGGCGGGTTCTGCAGGCCTGCGCCAGGGGGCAAGGGGGTCGGTCCTGCCGACCTGACAACCGCGTCGGGTCCGAGGTAGGGGGTGCCGTTGTACCACAGGCCATTGGTCATGATGTAGGGATCGGGCAGGGTAATGGGACCACCACCAGCGACCGCCCCCCCAGGATTACCCTCGAGAGCCTTATCGTGGTCCGCGCACCACTCGTAATAGACCGCTGTGGCGGAACCGGTCGTGTCGTAACCTGGCGCAAATGCTGAAGCGGGGGAGTTTGGTGTGCAAGTGGTGCCATCCCCAACTTTGTGCCCCCAGATATCCCAGTTGAGCCCCTTGCCCGACCAGTAGAAGATCCCGTCAAATGCCTGACCGGGAGTCGTATCGGTATTGAATTCCAAGCGCCCGGCCAGTAAAGCCGGATTCGTCTGGCTAACGATCAGATTGCCGTCGCGGGCCAATATGCGGACGTGGTTTGCGTGCTCGTGGAAAGGATGCTGCATGCGTCCTTGCCCGATCGTTCGGATGAGCACCTGATCACCGGGATGCATGTGGGGATTACCGTTGTACGGTTGGTTCGGATAATTGAGCGCATAGTCGGCGTCCATGTCATCGGGCATGGAGCGTCCATTAATCACGAAGTACGTAGGCTTATAGGGTTCGATCTTGACATTCAGCGGGGCCTTGGTTCCGGAGACCAGCGCTGCCTGCACCTGCTGTTCCGCTTGGCGGTGGATTCTGCCATCCATCTCAGCCCACTGGAACAGGTATTCGCGATCGTAGCAGGTCGATGGAAGCGCAGCGCCGAGGGCGTCGGTCGCATCGTAAGCAGACTTTGCTAATTTGTATGGTCCGGTTCCGGGGGCAATCGTGCAATTAGTGACAGGCCTGGCAGGCAGAACAACCACTGCGCCGTACATACCCATCTCAATCTGCAGATCCGGCTGAGTCCCGCTGTAGTAGGCGTGCGTTCCTGGTGTGCTGGCAACGAAACTGTAGCGTACCGTGCTGCCATGGGTGGCCTCGGTTCCTAGCACCCCTTGTGGACACGTGCCGCTTACACACGTCGCTGTTACTGTGAAGCCAGGGAACAGAATCGAGGTGTTGCCCGCGGGCGCCGGCAAGTTATTCGTCAAGGTCACCGTGATGGTTTGATTCTCGGCGACGATCAACGTGGGGCCTGGCATTTGCATCACCGGGCAGAATCCGACGCCTGAAAATGCTGCAGGCAAATAGGTATTGCCGGTTGCGAGGGTGCCACCGGCGCAGCCGTAACCCCAGGAATAAATCGAGGCGCCGTCCGGCTGAGTGGTATAGCCGTCATGGGCATCCAGACTGAAACTGGCGCCTGTGATCCCGGGAGTGGCGGCATATGCCGAGGCCGAGAACAGCAAGGTCACCACTGCGACAGCGACGAAGAGGAGTCTGGTTACGAAATTCCGCGTATTCATTATTGGACTCATTTGCTGTTCTCCTAATTGACCACGACTTCAGTCATCAATCCGCCAAAGTTCTCGGCGTCGTTGGACAGATGGTCGAGATTTGTGGTGTACAGGAAGTAGGTGCCAGGAGGAACACCTGTGCTATCGAGAATTACATCCAGTGACTCGCCGCCACCCAGAGTGATCGAATTGGTGGTGACGTAGAGGTTGTTTCCCGCCTGATCGCGCAGCAGCTTCGCGTTGAAGCCGATCAACTTCATGGGAATTCCAATGGAAGCCAGAGTTTGATATTCGGTAACGTCGAGGTCGGCAATGCGCAACAGGGCTTTCTGTCCCTGTTTAAGCGTGACTAGAGTCGGCAGTGGCTGCGAAGGACGTGACATACCATCCGAAGCGGCCGTTGAAATCGAGTTGCTGACGGGATCAGGATTGGTCGCCCCGGCGGGCACTCCACCTGTCCAGCCTGTTACTGACCCGGCCGGCACACCGACCGTGTCTGGATAGCTGCGGCCGTTCAACAGGAAGTATTTGTCTTTCATGTCGGAGAATCCCTCGGGGTTGAAGGTCATACTCACGAAGTGGAAGTTGGGGTCGAAGCCGTGGATCTGGATCGGCACATCGATGTCGTAGGCCGTGCTGCCGTCTCCGTCGTTATAGGCGTACTTCTGCGGAGTAGCAGTACCGAAGCTCCCGTGGGTCCCGTTGTCTCCTCCAGCTGGCAGGGGGTTCGAGCAGAGGATGTCGACGGCTACGTTACACGCCGTCCGGAGGTCCGTCTGCTGCGCCTGCAACGCTTGGTAAAGAGTCATTGAAATCGGCACGCGGTTCTGCCGTGGACGTACGTAAAGTTGTCCAACCATGCCCATCTGCAAGTGTTCTGGAGGCGTGATGTGGCAGTGCCAGAAGTAGGTCCCAGCGTCGGGCGCCAGGTAGTAATAGGTAAAGCTGCCGCCAATGTTGATGGCCAGCGAGGCATCTGGCACTCCATCATAGAAAGACGAGGCGTTGGGATAGCCGTGGAAGTGAATCGTGTGCTGCTCAAATAGGTCCGGCCGCATGATCATGCCGACGTTGGAGAGTGTCAGGAACATCTCATCGTCTTCGTCGAACGCAATCAAGGGTGCGGGAATGTTTCCATTCATGACTCCCGTATTCATGATCGCGGCGGGATCGGTGATCGCGCCGTTCGCACCACCACGCAAGATGTCCAGTGGATTTGTTCCGTCGTAGGATGGATTCCGCTGCCCGTTGGTGAAAGTCGGTCCGGCAGTGTAGGGCAAGTTAAAGTCCGCGGCTACCTGCGTGCCAGGCAGACCGTTCGCGATCAGCCCCAGGCCGCTCAGGGGACCGAAAGCGAACATGAAAGTCTGGTTCCCGTCCGCCTCGGTCATGAATCCGTCACCGCCCGAGACTTCCTGGCACTTGATCGCGCCGCCGTTGTCGTTGAAACTCAGGGCGGGACTGTAAGCGTACTTCCCGGTTGGATCTGTCGTTACAGTCCGGGCAACCGGCCCGGTGTACGGGGCCTCCCCGGTGGCAGGCGCAGCGTTGACACCGCCACTGCTGGGGTGCGTGATTGTGGAGGTCGGGCATTGGACACGAAACGACTGAGCGCTCGCGGGGTGAGTGATGAGACAGAACAGAATCGTTGGCAACCACCTGAGATATAGTTGTGCTCTATGCATGTAACCTCCATTCTGATCAGCTGCCGCGAGCGGCGCGCCTTTTTGTCCCGCAAACCGCTGCCTTACGTTCAAGCAATTGCAGTCTGGAAGAGGCAATCGAACCAGAAAACAATTCGGAACAACGCCTGAACGAATTTCCAACACCGAGCGCGCACACGTGTACCGCCGGGCTAAAAGAGGGCCGGACCGGCGCCAATGCGACCGGACACAGTTCTTCTGCCCCAGATGCGGCCAAGACACACTGGCTGCACCGATTTCCGCACGTCGCGCGTAAATCTCTTACATTCTCGTTCGATCGCCGATGCCGCTGTGCTCCCGAACAGTCATCCGGGGAAACACAAGCTTCGGCAAGCCGCAGCACGCCAGTTGGCGCGTTCGAGAATGCAAAAACCGCACTTCTATAGCTCTAGAAGCCCGCCTTACACAGGTTCCAAAGCCACTTCTGATGGTGTGTTTCTAGCTGGAACAAGGACTGCCACGTCAAGAACTGGGGACATGTTCTTGGTATTCAAACAAACGCACTGTTCGTCCGCTCTTAGGATTCGCAACGCGTAAGTTTTGTGCATGCAGCTGTCAACTGAAGAATATCCAAAACGGCCAAGATTGGCTGCCTGGCTCCTTCTTGAAGACGAGCTGTAGCACATAGCTGGGGATACCACGAGGCTCTCCGATTAGGCACACCTGCCTCAACATCACAATCATGCCGTCTAAAAGCAGGGCACGACATGTTGTCTCGCTGAAACCTGGTCCTGTTAGTGCATGTTGCCTTCCAAATCCTTTTACATTGATTTACAAGGACTTGTTTGCGACTTGAACCTGGACGACGGAAAATCCCTGCACAATCCGGGTATAATGATTCCCGAAAATTACATTTTTGCAGCGCCGTCGGGAACGATCTGATCAACAGGACCGCGAGGAAGTAACTTAAGATGAGCAGCAACAAGGGAGCGTTAGAGGCTGAGTGAGACCGATCGATGCGAGCAAGGTTCAAGGTCAGCCATGTCGCGAAGTATTGGAGACGATTGGAAAGACGCTGTTCCGGTATTCATTCCTGTGAAATCATTGGCGTCGCTTTGGCCTGACCCCGTTTTATGCACCAGCGCTTATGAGAGTCGGTTGGTGTTGTTGATCGGGCCGGCCTTCTTGTACCAACCCTAGGGCGAGTTTTCGGTCGTTTACAGCCCCATGAAATCGCGGCTATCTGCGATTTCATGGGCGAATTCGTATGGCGTTTTCTCTCCGCCTAGCTATCTGGCGATTGTTTGAGAAGGTGATTTTCCTTATCAAATAATGGCAGTCGCAAGGTAAAGGTTGAGCCTGCTCCGAGTTCGCTCTCGACGTCAACACGACCTCCGTGTGATGTCATGATCTCGTGTACAAGAGCCAGCCCCAAACCTGTTCCAGGTTCGCCTGCGTTCTCTGCCCGTTGGACACGATAGAATTTTTCAAAAATGTGCTGGAGATCTTCCGCTGAAATTCCGCAGCCTCTGTCCGCCACTGCAATCAGCAACTCATGGCCACTGGCTCGAACAGAGACGCGTACCTCTCTGCCCGATTGGCTGTACTTGACTGCGTTAGCGACAAGATTTGTCACCGCACGCGCAAGCAATTCAGAGTCAGCCAACACTACCGGGAGCTCTTGATCAAGAACAGAAGTTATCCGGATACCTCGAGAGGTAGCCCATGGGTTGAGCAACAAGAGCACGCGCTCAACCAGCGTGTCCACTCGCAGAGGAGTCTTCCGCAGCTGACGCGCGCTGGCTTCCAGGTAAGTAATGTCCAAATATTCGTCGATCATTTGCGCCAGACGCTTGGCCTCGTCATTGATCGCGGCATTCATCTCCCGGCGGCGCTCGGTTTCCACATCGAACTGCGCTAGCACCTCGCTCATCCCCTGAATTGCCGTAATCGGAGTCCGCAGCTCGTGCGTCACCAGAGCCATCACTTCTGTTTTCATCTGTTGCAATTCGCGCTGTTTCGTGATGTCGGACAAGGACGCGACGACTCCGACGACCGCGCAACGTTCCTTCTCGCCTTCAAGAACAGGGGATAACCGCAAAATGTAATGGCGCGGGGAGGATTCGCCAAAGCTCACTTCTCGCTCGACCGCAACGCGGTCGACGTACAGCCTTTCCATCGTTTTAATCGCAATTGATTCGGTAATACCAAGCCGCGACAACAGGTCGCTCCCTAACAGGGACCGCTCCCCCATCCCCAGGATTTCCGCAGCCCGCCGATTAAAAAAAACAATTTGCCCTGCTGTTCCACCAACGAGCAAACCATCTCCAACGGACCGAAGCGATTGATCGACGAATCGCGAATTCGATAGAAGCCGATAATTTAAGGCGCCCAGTTCACGAGTCTTCGAAGTGATTCCGCGTGGAAGCCGCCGCCAAAACTCCCATTGTCGTGATTCTCTTTCTTCGGCCTTGACTGCCGCTCCTGCTTCTATTGCAGTGAGAAAGCCGTTTGCAAGCTCCACGCCAATTCGCAACCTCTCTGGAGGTACGTTTCTTTCGACGTGATGGAGAAGGACAAGCACGCCCCTCGGGGTGGTGCCGTTTCCCAAAAAGCATCTCAATGCAGCCACCCGTTGCGCGCGGGGGTCCTGCTTTTCGTAAAAGAGTCTACCCACCTGTTCTTCAGGTACTGCGGCTGCGCTGCTCCCGATACTTTGATAGTCAGAGCCGGCGGATATCACGAGCAATTCATCCATTTTCTTGAGCGAAGGTAGCAAGGGTATCCCAGAACTCGCAGCAAGCCTGTATCTACCCGATGGCATGCGAGACAAAATCGCTGCGCCAACCGCTCCCGTCAGGTGCGCGACGAGGTCAGCAGGGTCGGCCTTGGCGGCCCCGGCCGAGGGCCAAAGCCGGGATTCCGCGCTCACCATTTTTTGGATTTGATTATCCAGCTCGCGGCTAGCAACAAGGGATCGATGGAAAAGAATCAAGGGGACCGCGCCTATGAGTGAAACACTACACGACACCAGGGGAGGAAAGACCAGCCAGCGAGCAAAGGCGATGTAATTCAAACCTACAATCAGGCCGGCCAGTAGAACAATCATTCCAGCCTGTTTCAAGGTCTCGTGCTTGCCTTGAGCGAGAGAAAGCCCGGCCAGCGCGATTAGTGCTACCAGCGCAGCACAGCCTATTGCGAGCCACTCGGGCGTCTCCGAATAGAACCTTTGACGCAGTACGGTATTCAGTGAATTGGCAAGGACTTCCGTGCCGGGCACGAATTCTCCGTTCTGCTGGCCGGCAGGGCCCTCAAGGCGAACGAAGGGTGAACTGAAACGGTCGCCTAACGCCGCGGCCGTAGCGCCCACGATGACGTACTTTTCGCGAATCGCCGAGGCATTCACACGCCCGTCCAAGACATCTCCAAAACTGAATGTGTATGACGAAAAAGTGCCGGGGGGCCCCGCGTATTCGATTGGAATCCAACTCGCATTCAATAGCTGCATACTCTGCGGATGACCTGACTCGATCTCCATCGTGCGGGTTTCCGTACGCACGGGGATAGTGCGGGCTCCTATCACGACGGCTGCTGGCACTTCATTGGCGGGGCAATGGCTGGCCCCATCTCCAACGCAGATCGTTTCCAGCGCCATCGCCCATTCTGCCTGTCCTTCATCATCCGCTTCGCGCACGAGAAATGATCCGGCAACTCCATCTACGTCGGTAGATACCTGAACATGCCCAACCGCAGCGGCTGCCCTTTCGATCGACGGAAGCGGCCGCAGCCAGTGAATTCGACCGTCATCCGTGCGGATCAATTGTGCCGCGGCGATTACATTGCCTGCTTTCGCAATCGCGGTTGTGAGAGCCGTGTCATCGTCGGCGCTCGTCGTTTCGCTGAACAGAACATCAAGGGCAATTGCCTTGGGGTGCGCCTCGGCAAGCCGGGAAACCAACTGGGCCATCAGACTCCGCCGCCAGGGATAACGACCAAAGTGCGCGAGGCTCGTTTCGTCGATGGCCACAATGGCAATGTCATTTGGCACAGGCAACGGGCCTCTGGTACGGATCAACCAGTTGCGTGCTTGCAGGTCTAACCCAGGCACTCTCCAGGAAACTATTCTTGTAGATATAACGGAAAATAACAGTAGTGCTGCAAACCAGGCCATCTGACTGGCCCGGCGAAGCGCGCCCGAGGTTTTCTGGGTTCCCATTAATGGTTTCGTCGCGGGGTGATCCTAAAGGAACAGATCGAAAGGATTTCGAAACCCGTCCTTGCAAGATAGCCAAACGGCATTGGCACGCGAATTCTTAGCATTACCCCTATAGGTCCAACAAATGAAAGTACTCTCGCACATTTCGGGCCAGATGCTCATGCGATATCCAATGAGCAATTCTATCTTGGTATATAGGGAAAACACTGGCCCCCGGCGTGCTCTTAACCTTTTTTTCTGGTCGGTAGCCTTCAGGTAGAACCAATGTGATTTCCATGCATCGGCACACTGCGGCGAGGGGACGCCATCAGCTGAGCAAAAATGTTGCCGAAATAAGGAAAAAATTGTTCGATCAAAACCAAAAGTAAAGACAGCTATCAGCGGCACCGGTTTTGCATGGCATGGGCGCTAGAAAATAAAGGCAAGGCGCAGTGCCGTGCTGGAGCCGTATGAGAACAGGAGTAGGGTTCTTGGCCCAGACACTGCCCCATATCCTAGTAGTCGATGATCAGCGCAATATCCGTCTCATGCTGGAGACCGGATTATCTGTGAACGGCTTTCGTGTGAACTGCGCGCGCAATGGGGCCGAGGCCCTGGCCGCGGTCAGGAGCCAGCCATTCGAC